>OBEQ011923181.1_pt1 | contig 16648 bp, 19 predicted proteins | sample 1670901 | NCBI WGS metagenome assembly OBEQ01 (sample SAMEA104232315, study PRJEB22302) | groundwater metagenome | biome: forest; feature: aquifer; material: groundwater | place: USA | collected 2011-08-07 | depth 5.4 m
GTGACATTGTCTTGATTTCCAGGAGAAGTAATTGGCTGATTATCTGCGCTTGTTGGAGTAGGAGTTCCGTTATCATTCACCTCAATAGTTACGGGAACTGTGATTACCTGCTCAGATGTTGTTTGCTCAGGATTAATTGCATCGTTTACTGATTCTGTTTTCACTTCTGCTGCAACAATATTTTGTGGAGTTACTGTTGTCGTGTTACCTGTTGCTGTAACTACTTGCGCTTGTTTTGTTTCAGAGCTAATAATCGTTTGCTGGTCAGGAGCAGGATTTTGCTGAGCAAGATTTAAATCTAGAACTAAGTCGGAGGGAACAGTACCATTATTTGTTGAAGTTGGTTGTTGAGCATGAATTCGAGAATTAACTTTTGCAGCCGAAAGAGTAACTATAAGAAGAATAGTTGCAAAAATGGCAAGAATCTTTTTGTTTTCCATGCTTATTAATAACAGTGTAAACAAGACAAAGATGTATGTCAAGAACCCGAAATATGAAACAAAGCCACCAGTTGAACAATATAAGAAATCGACTGGAAAAAATCTTAAATTCCAGATTGACGGTTGTCTTGCAAGGGTAATTGCTCAAATCGAACGAAACCATGTTCTAACTTCCTCTATCCCTCGGAGCTATCTGTTGTACTATTTATATTTCTTTAAATAGCCGAAGTAGAAAAATACCAAAAACAAAACAAACTGTATTAAAGACCTAAGTCCAAGAAGCTCTGGTGTAATTGTATATCCAAGAAACGGTACTGCAATATGAGTTAGGTATAGATACAGGTTTGTAATTGAACCAACAAACGTAGCCCCAGACAAAAATTTGAATACTTCCCTCCAGTTAATTCTCATATTTATTTAAGCATATCACTTTCTTAAAACTTTGCCAAAATAATTTACTTTTGCTAGTCTTGATTATGTGGCGGTAAAACATTACCATAATCACTACAAATTTAGTTATCCGACTTCTTTTAAAAGGCACTTCCTATCTTTAGGAGCGGTGCTTTTATTCATCATCTTAATTCTTCTTTTTATTGTTCACTCGGCTTCTCCTCAAAGCAGTAACGATTTAAATCAGATATCCCTACTAACAATTATTCTTGCTTCTGCCAATACTTTATTTCGGTTAATTATTGCTTATCTGTTATCTTTGGCAATCTCTATTCCAGTTGCTTTAATAATTACTCGCTCTCAGAAATTAGAAAAAATTCTTCTGCCTATTGTCGATATTATTCAATCTATACCTGTTTTAGCTTTTTTTCCAGTAATTGTTTTAGCGTTTGTTAAATTTAAATTTTTTGACGGTGCTGCAATTTTCATACTTTTTATGTCTATGGTTTGGAATATCGTCTTTAGTATGATTGGAGGGCTAAAAACAATCCCTCAAGACGTACAAGATGCAGCTAGGGTTTTTGGTGCAAAAGGAATAAAAAAAATTCTTTATGTCACTTTGCCCTCCATATTTCCATCTATTGTTACCGGCTCTTTTTTAGCATGGGGACAAGGATGGAATATATCAATCATAGCAGAAGCCTTGCATGCCTTTATACCTAATGGGTCTAGATCCGATGATCTTTTTGGACTAGGTAGCTTACTCGTAAATTCTTTTTCAGAATCTAAAAATTCTGTTTTTTTTGCATCACTTATTGCAATGATTGTGATCATCACGATTTTTAATTTCTTCGTATGGCAGAAATTATTACATTTGGCAGAAAGGTTTAAATTTGACTAGAATAATAACTCTAAAGAATGTCAGTAAAATATATGCAAATTCCGAAGCGAAGGCTTTAGATAATGTTACTCTTGAAATTTCAGAAGGAGAATTTTTTTGTCTTGTGGGAGGATCGGGGTCGGGAAAATCTACGATACTAAAATTAATAGCAAAATCTGAAGAGCCTACGGAGGGAGTAGTCGAAGCTCCGGAGAGCGTGGGGATGGTTTTTCAGCTCGGAGCTCTTTTGCCATGGTTAACAGTTGAGGAAAACGTAAACTTTGGGCTTAAGATGAGGGGAGTGCCTGATTTAAAAGAAAGGAAATTAGCAAAAAGATATCTTGAGATGGTAAAACTGCTAGATTACGAAAAAAAATATCCACGAGAGTTGTCTGGAGGACAAAGACAGAGAGTTGGTATTGCTAGAGCTCTAGCAATTGATCCCAAAGCTCTTCTATTGGATGAGCCATTTTCCGCTCTTGACCCTTTGACTACAAATGAGCTTTATCTTGACTTATTAAGTATCTGGAATAAAACACAAAAAACAATTGTGATGGTTTCACACTATTTGGAAGAGTCAGTATTGCTGGCTGACAGGGTCGGAGTGATGAAGAGCGGGAAATTAGTTTATATTATAAGTATTGATTTAGAAAGGCCAAGGAATACGAAGAGTGAAGAATTTAATAAAAAATTAGAGATAATAAAAAAACTTCTTTAATCCGATAAAATGAGCCAAATTAATTGATAACATTTATATGATCCAACAGGAAAAAAGGCCGACACAGGAAGAATTTCATCAACATAAACTTAAGGAACGGCACAAATTGGAAAATCCTCTCCGTGACATCATTCTTGGCGGCCAAGACGGATTGGTGAATGCCCTTGGTATTATTTTGGGAATTGCAGCAGTAACTTCTGATATACATATTCTTATCGCAACTGTTCTTGCTGCAAGCTTTGCAGAGTCCATATCTATGGGTGCAGTTGCATATACATCAGCCATTGCACAAAAAGACTTCTATACAAGTGAAAGGCATAAGGAAAGCAAAGAAATTGAGGAGTTTCCAGAAATGGAGAAAGAAGAAGTCAGAAGGATTTATGAAGAAAAAGGTTTAAAAGGAAAAGTTTTGGAAGAGATCGTAGACACAATTACGTCTAATAAGAAAATATGGTTAGATACGATGATGGCAGAGGAGCTTCATATAGAACCTGTTAATACGAAAGCGGTTCTTAAAAGTTCAGTAATTGTGACAATAGCAACTCTTATCGGGCATCTTATTCCTCTTGCACCATTTTTCTTCGTAGCACATTTACCAGGTTTAATCATTGCAATTCTTTTGAGTGCCATAACTCTCTTTGCAGTAGGAGTTTATCAGGCGATTACTTTGGTTGGAAGCTGGTGGAAGGCAGGGTTTAGAATGCTACTTATTGGGCTCGGAGCAGCAGCTGTAGGCTATCTAATTGCTAAGTTATTCCATGCATCAACTGGATGAGCAATAAGTTCTAGTCTCCTCCATCCCTCGGAGCAAAATTAACTCCATTGTTTGACATTGGTGGCTTAAAGTCTTAGTTAACCAGAGGGAGCTTGCACATATTTCTATGTGGTATCCTATATGTATAGCAGTTCAAGAAGTGTTATCATCCAGGTGTTTCGTAGATAGTTTGTCTTTTAAAAGTGAATAAAATCCAAAATTACATTACTCGTGCTACAGAGCTTACTGCATTAAGTGTTTCCAGGCTTATAAAAGAAAAAGGTTTTACTCCGCAAGATTTATTAACGGAAGAAGAATCTATTAAAAGGGAAAAATTAATAGATCAAGTAGGTGTTGATGCTATGAGAACAGCATTAACTGATATCCCATTTGTTATGGAAATTGTGGGTTCTGAGGGCAGAAAACATGTTCATCAATATGGGGAAGCATTGCCTACCTTGGAAGGAGTTGTTGGTACAGGGAATTTAAAATTGGACATGGTTAATGATGTTGTGGAAGGATCGAAAGCTGCTAAACTAAATTCTCCCGGAGCCGTTTCTGTTGTAGCTGTTTCTTCCAATAGAGGTTTAATGGGAACACCTTCTGATATAGATTATATGGATAAATTATTTGGTCCGCCTCAACTTAAGGGTAAGATTTCTATAAACAAACCTGTTGAAGAAAATCTGGCAGAAATTGTAGACACTTTTCAAGTGGAGCCATCTAAAGTGAATGTAGTGGTGATGGATCGTGACAGGAATGCACATTATATAAATGCCTGTGGGAAATTTGGAGTTAATTTAATCTTAATTAAGGCTGGGGATTTTTTGCCATCCGTTTTATCTTGTTTGGATCCCAGTACCCATAAAAAGGGAATACATTTAGTTTTAGGAAGTGGAGGATTTGAGGAAGGGATATTAGCAGCGGTAGCCGGGAAAGCTTTGGATGCTACAGTTGAAGGGAGAGGATGGTCTGCAGATAAGGAGATTCAATCAATTTACACAAAGGTTTGGACTATTGATGATTTGGTCTCTGGAAAAAAAGGGGATTGTTTTGTTTCAATTTCAGCTATAACTGAGGAAAATAAATGGTTCGATCTTAAAGGAGTGAATGAGGAGAGTGGTGGGAACGCAGTCATAACCTTGTCTGTTTCCAAAGGTGGTATAAAAATAACTAGAAAAATTCACCATTAATATGATAAGGTAAGAATTATGGATGTAACAATTTTAAAATCTACTGTTCAAGCCATGGTGGCAAATGGAAAAGGAATTTTAGCAGCTGATGAATCTTCTAAAACTATTCAGAAAAGGTTTGACAAAATTGGTCTAGAATCTAATCCTGATACAAATTTAGCTTACAGAAAAATTCTTTTTACAACTTCTGGTATCGAGAATTACTTATCTGGAGTGATCCTATTTGATGAAACAATCAAGCAATCAATTGATGGCATTTCTGTCCCAGAATATCTTTCAAACAAAGGTATATTGCCTGGAATCAAAGTAGATAAAGGGACAGTGGATTTGCCAAATTCCCCTCTGGAAAAAATCACAGAAGGTCTAGATGGGTTAAGGGAAAGATTAGAGGAATATGCACGAGTAGGGGCAAAGTTTGCCAAGTGGAGAGCTGTTATAACAATAGGAGAGGGAATACCAACTGATGCTTGTATTGAGGCAAATGCAGAAACTATGGCAAGATATGCATTCCTTTGTCAGGAGAAGAATGTTGTTCCTATAGTTGAACCAGAAGTATTAATGGATGCAGACAACACTTTAGAAATTTGTAAGGAAGTAACAGCCAGAACTTTAAAAGCATTTTTTGCAAAATTGATAGAGCATAAAGTTATTTTAGAAGGGATAATTTTAAAGGCAAATATGGTAATCTCAGGCAAAAAATGTCCAACTCAAGCAAGCAGCAAAGAAGTTGCGAAGGCAACAATAGAAACATTTTTGAAAGTTGTACCAAAGGAAGTTATCGGAATAGTATTTTTATCAGGCGGACAGACTCCTGATCAAGCAACAGAGAACTTAGCCCAGATAAATATGTTTGCAGGAAGCCTTTGGCAGTTAAGCTATTCATACGGAAGGGCTTTGCAGGATGAAGCATTAAGTGTTTGGGCAGGGAAAGATGAAAATGTGGAAGCTGCCCAAAAAACCTTTTTAGAAAGAGCTAAGAAAGTATCAGATGCCCGTTCTCAAAAGCCAGCTTTCTAAAAAACCACCGGTAGGATTGATCCGAAAAGATACATTGACAAACCTCTCTTTTTCTGAAAATATAGAGTTATGGCAAAATCTGCAAAGCATAATTCAAGCATCGGTCCCATGTTCTTAGTATTGTTTATTCTTGCACTCCTCGTTTTGAGTCTTTCTCTAATTCTAAAATTCAAGTTTGGTTTTTATATTTCTTTATAGTTTTTATCTCCAGCATCTAGAACTTCACCTCCTGTCTAATTGGTAGAAAAGTATCACAAGCCTCTGTAAAAATTGAGAATTCAGTTTTTTCTCAGGAAAAGATTATAATATGTATGCAAAATGAGAATCTTGGTGGTTGAGGATGAACATAAGATTGCCCAATCTATAAAAAAAGGCTTGGAGCAGGAATCGTATGCAGTTGATCTGGCATTTGATGGAAAAACGGGGCTTGACTTAGCGCTATCGGAAGAGTTTGACTTTATTATTCTCGACAGACTTCTTCCTGAGATTGACGGCATAGAAATCCTAAAAAAAATACGACAAAACAAAATTCATACTCCGATTGTTATGCTCACAGCAAAAGGACAAATCGCAGATAAAGTCGAAGCGTTAGACTTAGGTGCAGATGATTATCTGGTAAAACCGTTTGCTTTCGAAGAATTATTGGCACGGATAAGAGCCTTAAAAAGAAGACCGGCAGGAGATATTGGATCTGTTTTCCAAATCAACGATTTAATTATGGATACCAACTCTTACGAAGTAACTCGATCGGGCAAGAAAATTTTATTGTCCAGTAAAGAATATGCACTTCTTGAGTTTTTAATTCGCCATCCAAATAAAATTTTTACCAAAGAACAGATTATAAATCATGTGTGGAGTTATGATTCCGATATACTTCCTAATACCGTTGAAGTTTATATTGCATATCTGAGAAATAAAATCGATAAGCCATTTAAAGGAAAAAAATTAATTCACACTGTCAGAGGATTTGGTTACAAAATAGGAATGTAATTATGTTTGAAAACGCACGATTTAAACTAACGATCTGGTATTTAATAATCATAATGACGGTTAGTGCCCTCTTTAGCGTGGCAATTTATTCGAGAGTCAATATGGAGTTCTCGCGATTTGAAAGATTTCAAGTGCGGGTTCGAGAAGATATAAAAGAAGGAATTATCCCTCGAAATTTAGCTCCTCAAAATCCGCGTTTTGGAAGAGTAGATCCTTTAGAAATTCAAAGATCTAGGACAAGGATTATCCTGATCTTAATATTTTTAAATCTTGGAATCTTGGTATTTGCAGGAGCTGCAGGATATTTTCTCGCAGGCCGGACTTTAAAACCTATAAAAGAAATGGTGGATGAGCAGAACAGATTTATTACAGACTCTTCGCATGAACTTAAAACTCCTCTAACTTCTCTTCGTTCCGAAATCGAAGTTGCTCTGCGCAACAAAAAAATGTCAGTAACTGATACTCGGAAAATTCTTGAAAGTAACCTAGAAGAAGTTTTATCTCTCCAGATTCTATCCGACAACCTTTTGGAGCTTGCAGAAAACGGTTCCTCAAGGAAGAATTCTGATTTTAAAGAAATTTCGATCCTAAGTTGCGTGGACGCCGCAATAAAAAAAGTTGAAAACTTAGCAAAAGAAAAACAAATAAAAATTGAAAATAAAATTGAAGATATAAAAATAAAAGGAGTAAGAGACATGCTTGCCGAAGTTTTTGTAATACTTTTAGATAATGCAATTAAATATAGTAAGAAAAATGGAAAAGTTGAGATTGCATCAAAAGTTTCAGACAAAAACATTGAGGTTTCAGTTACTGATAACGGTATCGGCATTGAATCGGAAGATCTTCCGCATATTTTTGACAGATTTTACCGTGCAGACAAATCCCGTTCTTTTGTGTCAGGTTATGGTCTCGGTCTCTCAATTGCCAAAAAAATCATCGAATCCCACAACGGCAAAGTCGAAGTTTCAAGCATTCTCTCCAAACAAACCACCTTTACCGTCAATCTACCAGTCTAAGGTTTTTCTCAGGTTTCTGTCCTACAATATTTCTAAATGAAATCATTTTGGAAACAAATCTTGGCAAAAGCCACTTTTCTCTTTCATTGGTTTTTAAAACTTTCAGTTATTAATAGAGCCATAATTATAATTGTACTTTTAGTTCTTGGATATTTTGTTGAGAGTCAAACGGTTTTTAAAAAGAGTAATGCCCCGCAATACCAGACAGCTCAAGTTGAGAAAGGAACTCTTATCTCAAATGTTACCGCATCTGGAAATATTTCAACCGGCAATAGTGTTAATATTACTACCGCAGCAACGGGAGTTGTTTCGCAAGTTTATGTAAAAAACGGTGATAGTGTTGTAGCAGGACAAAAGATTGCTGATATTGTTCTTGATCAGGACTCACAGCAAAGACAAGCTGCGGCTTATGCAAGTTATTTATCTTCCCAAAATAATTTAAATTCCTCACAGGCTAAGATTAATTCCCTACAGTCTGCGCTTTTTAAAGCGAATCAAATTTTTATTAATGATCGTGGAATAATTAATCCAAGTACTGATCAAAAGAATGACCCGAAATATATTGAGGAAAATGCAGATTGGTTACAGGCGGAAGCGGATTACAAAAATCAAACCGGGGTAATTTCTGCGGCACAAGCTTCATTATCAAGCGCCTCGCTCTCATATGCTCAATCCTCATCAACTATTACATCTCCTGTTGCAGGGACAATCACCAATCTTACAATTTCGCAAGGTTCCCCAATTTCAAAAACCAGCCAGAGCTCAGGGACAAGCAGTAATTCAATTGCCACACAATCTCTTGGAGCGATACATATTGAAGGAGGAGCGCTTCAGGCATCTGTAAATCTTTCGGAGATTGATGTATCAAGAGTTGCGGTCGGACAAAAAGTAACCCTTACTCTTTCGGCATACCCAGATAAAACATTCACCGGAAAAATTTCTGCGATTGATACTAGTGGGGCAATTTCAGCAGGTGTTACAAATTATCCTGCGGTAATAACTTTGGATCAAACGAGCGAAAAGATTTATCCCAATATGGCAGTAGATACAAAAATTATTACGGATGTTAAAGATAATGTTCTTCTTGTCCCATCAACTTCGGTCCAAAGTCAGAATGGGCAGGCGAGCGTGCGAGTCATGAAAATTGGTCAGGTTACAAATGCGTCTGTTGAGACAGGACTTTTTTCTGACACGCAAACGGAAATTATATCGGGACTTTCAGAAGGCGACGTTGTAGTTACCAGTATTATTACTCCAACTACCGCAACAGGACAGACAGGCGCTTCTCCGTTTGGCGGTGGAGGCGGATTTGGAGCACTAAGAGGAGGATTCGGTGGCGGTGGAGGCGGTGGCGGTGGAGCTAACAGAGGAGGAGCAAGTGGGGGAAGATGATTCAAATCTCTCACATATCAAAAGTCTACAAAATAGGTACGGTTGAGACGATTGCTCTTTCTGATATCACTTTTAAAGTTGAAAAAGGCGAGTTCCTCGCAATAATGGGACCTTCAGGTTCCGGAAAATCTACTCTTATGCATATACTCGGTGCTCTTGACACACCTACTTCTGGAAAATATATCCTAGATGGTGAGGAAGTAAGTAAGCTTTCAGATGATGAACTTGCGGATATTAGAAATAGAAAAATAGGATTTATTTTTCAGGCCTACAATCTTCTGCCAAGAACGTCATCTCTTAAAAACGTAATGCTCCCCATGAGATATGCGGGAATTCCTTTTGAAGAAAGAGAAAAAAAAGCTAAAAAATATTTGGAGATGGTAGGTTTAAAAGACAGAATGAATTATACATCAAATCAGCTTTCAGGAGGACAACAGCAAAGGGTGGCCATTGCCCGCGGGTTGGCGATGAATCCAAGCATTCTTCTCGCCGATGAGCCGACCGGAAATATTGCGTCAGTTCAGGCTGAAGAAATTATGGCAATCTTTCAGGACGCAAATGAGGAAGGACATACAATTATAATGATAACTCATGAAGCGGATATTGCAGCGCATGCAAAAAGAATCATTACAATAAAAGATGGAAAGATAAACAGTGATGAGAAAAACAGAAGTCAAAAAAGGACAAAGAAAGAAATAAGGAGTAAGCATGGACTTTGAAACATTATCCGAAAGTTTTTCAACACTATTTTTAAACAAACTCCGCACAGGTCTTGCAATGCTTGGAATTGTTATTGGTATTGGAAGTGTTATTGCTCTTATTTCTTTAGGTCAGGCAACGCAGCAGCAGGTACAAAGCCAAATTCAATCACTAGGAGCAAATCTTCTGACTGTTGCTCCCGGTTCATCAAATGCGGGAGGAATACGAGGAGCAGAAGGTGGAGGAACGACTCTAACTCTTACTGACGCTCAAGCAATATCCAGCGATCCTTCTATTACTACGATTTCAAATGTTTCGCCTGAAGCATCAAGCAGAACACAAGTTTCGACAGGACGAAACAACTCAAATGTTCAAATAATCGGTGCAACATCTGTCTACTCCACTGTTCATAAAATTAATATTGCGCAAGGTTCTTTTATAACTCAGAGGGACGTTGACGCTATTTCAAAAGTGGCGGTCTTAGGTCCTACGGTAGTTACTAATTTGTTCGGGGAAGGCACTGATCCGATTGGACAAACAGTCCGAGTAGCCGGACAGTCTTTAAATATAATTGGCGTAACCGCTTCAAAAGGAGGAACAGGATTTTTAAATCAGGATAATCTTATTTATGTTCCTTTATCCACAGCTCAAAAACAGCTTTTCGGGCTTACGCATCTTACATCAATTGCACTTGAAGCAAAAAGTCCGGACGTTATGACTGATGCACAAAATCAAGTAGGATATTTACTTTTGTCGCGGCATAAATTGTCAGACCCGACTCAAGCGGATTTTTCGATATTTTCCCAACAGGATATTTTAAATGCGGCAGCGTCAACGACCGGAACATTTACTACACTGTTGTCAGGAATAGCTGCAATTTCTCTTCTGGTCGGAGGAATTGGAACTATGAATATAATGCTTGTTACTGTCACAGAAAGAACAAGAGAAATAGGTCTTAGAAAAGCTTTGGGAGCAAAGAAAAAAACGATAATTTCTCAATTTCTAACGGAAGCGGTTATATTAACCTCAGTGGGAGGAATATTTGGAATGATATTTGGGATACTTGTCTCTTTTATTATTTCTTCTTTTGCAAAGTTTCCTTTTGCAATTGCTCCTTCTTCGATACTTCTTGCAATTGGTGTTTCGGCAGGAATAGGAATTTTGTTCGGATGGTATCCTGCGCAAAGAGCTGCAAATTTACAACCAATTGAGGCTTTAAGATATGAATAGAGTATCTTTTAAGCATATATTCAGTTTGGAAATACATAATAAGAAATATTAATCTTGAAGAGGTGATAAATAAATGAAAAATCAAGCGATAATAATAACAATTTTGGTTACAGTAGTTGCTGTGGGTGCGGGGTTTTTTGGAGGCATTCAGTATCAAAAATCTCAAAGAACAAATTTTGCAAACGGACAATTTAATGGTGCAGACGGACAGACAAGACAAGGTGGACAGGTACGAGGTCTTGGCGGAAGATTTGGCCAAAACCGAGGAGCGGTTTTTGGACAGATTACAAGTGCTGATGATAAATCTGTCACCGTAAAACTTACGGACGGAAGCAGTAAAATAGTTATTTTATCCGGCAGTACTTCGATCAACAAACAAGCGACAGGTTCAAAAAACGACCTTAAGACAGGTATAAGAATCGCCGTGTTTGGGAAAACAAATTCAGATGGAAGTATTACTGCACAAAGTGTTCAATTAAATCCAATGAGTAGAATACCAACGCCTAATCCTACAAAATAATTTTTGAAAGGCAATATGTCCGAAAATAAAACATTTTACTCAATGTTTGCCATAGGTATTTTATTGCTAGTGTTTGTGGCGTGGGTTCTCTGGCTATCTGGATAAGTTAGCAAATTCATATCTATTGACAATAAGAGATAAAAGGTATCTACTTAGGGTAAGGATTTATCTTTATGGCGGCGCTTGCCGAACGGAGCGTTGAAACCAGAGTCCCGCCCGAAAACGGACGCAACCCTCTATACTTTGAGGGGTTAGCTAACGCAGAACTTTTTTGGCTCTTCACAAATCCTGTCTGGCATGGCATCGGCGTTCCTCTCGGCGACGGAAGCCCAGTAATAACAATCCCAGGCTTTCTTAATTCAGATGGACACCTCTTTTTGCTAAACTCATGGCTAGCAAGGATGAATTATCGAATATATATTTCGGAAATCACTATGAACACAGATATAGATAATAATATTAAAAAAACAGGAGAAAAAGTCAAAAGGATTTACGAACGGAAAGGAAGAAAGCTTCATTTAATTGGCCACAGTTTAGGCGGAGTTATTGCAAGGGGAGTTGGACATGAATACCCAGAATATATAGAAAGTGTAACCGCATTAGGGAGTCCTATTGACGGAGACTTTGAAAAGTCTGTGGACCCCTTAGTATTGGCACTGGGTAAAGCTATAATCTCTTCATTTAGAAACCCAGAAGAGTTTGAAAGAAGAAAAAATGAATTATTACAACCTCTTCCTCAAGGAGTTAGATCAACTTATATTTACACGAAGGATGATGGAGTGGTTGACTGGCATGCATGCATCGATCCAGATCCATGGGTTACTAACAAAGAAGTTTTTGGTACACATACGGGACTTTCTTGGAATCCACAGGTTTATGAACATATAGCTCATATTCTAGCCAATGTACCAGAGAAGAAGCTTTCTACTTCTCAATCTTCTTCAGGATTTGCAGTATAAGTTTTTGCTGATTTTCAAGGTGCATTAAGATAGTTTCTATTTCTTTCTCGGCTTTACTATCTGTCTGAAAATCATGTTCTGCCCTAAGCTCCGCATGCTTTCCCTGAATGTTTTGCCCAATCATTATAAGAGGCATTAAGTGAAGCTGAATAAGATTTGAGATAAAAAGCCAGAGGACAAAGGCCGGAAATGGATCAAACTTGAGATTTCCGGGTGCTAAGATATTCCAAGAAAGCCAAGAAACTGTCCAAATAAAAATTATAAAGAAAAAACCCAACGTACCAATACGCTGAGTTACAAGAAGAGCAAATTTATCAAGTCTCGAAAGTCTTTTTCGATGTTCAACGTTTACGTTTTTTGGGGCGCCAAATTTTTCCTTAAGAGTTTTTGCAGTTTCCATCAGTTTTTAAATTGGAAATTGTATAAATCCACAAAATTTCCATTAAACATTATTCGTTCTTCTTCTAATTTTTCTCTTTGTTTTTTTATTCCGCCAAAAATATAACCTAAGGCAAGTGTTCCATCGGATCTAATAACCCTATGGCATGGAACTTTTATTATGTCTTTATTTCTATGTATTGCAAATCCTACAAATCTGGGATTTTTAACATTCGCAAGTTGAGCAACTTGTTTATATGTCATGACTTTGCCTTTTGGAATTTTTGCAACAACAGAATAAATTTTATCAAACTGTTTCATCTTTTTTAATATATTTCTCTTCGATCTTTCTTAATTTATCCCCAACTGCTCTATCTATATCAACTCCTGCTGCAAGCGCTAGTTGAACTGTTGTTATTATAACATCGGCAAACTCTTCGTAAATGTTTCTCTTATCGAATCTCTCAAGTTTTGCCCGTCTTTGAAGTTTTAAGACAGAAAGAATATCATTACACAGCTCACCGACTTCCTCGTTTAGCTTAACCGTTTTTGTAAGTATTTCTTTTTCTGCCTGAGAATATAATTTATAATGCGGTTTTGTTTTTTCGTTTAATATTTTAATTTTTCCCTGAAGGTTTTTAAGGTTCATAATCATATTATATCATTTTTAATCCTTATTTTATTGCAAAAGAATTTATTGTAGCCTACAATAATTCCATGCAAGAGGTAAAACTTGAGGAATCCTGGAATAAAAAAAGAATTTTAATAGCACTTCTTGCACTGGTTGCCGTAGGAGGAGTTTTATATGCTTTTAGGGGAAGCATTTTTTCGCAAATTCTCCCGCACAATAATAAGAAAGAAATTCCATCAAGTCAGTCAGTTCTTTCCATAAAGTCTGGGTCAAACGTACAGGATGTCTTAGAGAAACAAATAGAATCTCTTAAAAAAGAGGCAGGCAATATTAATATCAATGAAATTGCTTCATCATCGCCTCAGATTCAAAATTTAATAAACGATTTTAAGGCTTTGCAAAATTTACCAAAAGATAAGACAAAAGAAGCTTGTTATAATATTTGCAAAGGCTTGTAAAATGAAAAAAATTAAGAAAATTTTTTCAATTCTAGGTCCCGGGTTTATTACAGGAGCATCCGATGATGATCCATCCGGAATTGCAACATATTCTCAAACCGGAGCATTATTTGGATTTGCCCAAGCCTGGACAGCTCTTTTTTCTTTTCCTCTGATGGTGGCAATTCAGGAAATGTGCGGAAGAATTGGTCTTGTTTCGGGGAAAGGTCTTGCCGGCGTAATAAGACTTCATTATCCCAAAAAAGCTCTTTATCTTACTGTTTTTCTTCTTCTTCTTGCAAATACCATTAATATTGGAGCAGATCTTGGGGCAATGGCTGCCTCGGCTCAACTTGTTTTTGGCTTTCCGTTTATTTACTGGCTTATTGGAATGGTTGTACTTACACTTTTTCTTGAAATCTTTATTTCCTATAAAACCTATTCGAAATATCTTAAATACTTAGCTTTTGCCCTTTTATCTTATGTTATCGCGGCGTTTACAATAAAACTTAACTTAAAAGAAATCTTCGCTTCTTTGATTATTCCCCATATAGAATTTAACAAAACTTATATTTTTAATATTGTTGCAATTTTAGGAACAACAATTTCTCCGTACCTTTTTTTCTGGCAGGCAGATGAAGAGGTAGAAGAAGAAGTTTCGCATCATAAACTGCGAAGAATGGGAGCGGGACAGCCTAGAATAACTCCAAAAGACATATCTAAATTAAGATTAGATACAGTAATTGGAATGCTTTTTTCAAACCTGGTAATGTTTTTTATTATTATAACAACAGGCGCAACTCTGTTCACTCACGGGATAGGTAAAATTGGGAGCGCCGAAGATGCGGCTCTTGCTTTAAGGCCATTGGCAGGCGATTATGCTTTTCTTCTTTTTGCTGTGGGAATTATCGCAACAGGACTTTTGGCATTACCAATTCTTGCCGGCTCTGCTTCTTACGCCGTTTCTGAGTCTTTTGGATGGAGAGAGGGTTTATATCAGAAATTCGAAAGAGCTCATGGATTTTATGGGGTCATAACAATAGCAACTTTAATTGGACTTCTGATCAATTTTATTGGAATCGATCCAATATTGGCTCTTTATTACTCCGCGGTAATAAATGGTATAATAGCTCCCCCTCTTATCATAATGATTCTTTTTATTGCAAATAATAAAAAAATTATGGGAGAAAGAACAAATAGCCTTTTTCTTAATATCTTAGGGGCACTTACGGTTTTTATTATGGGATTATCTGCAATAATTCTACTCTTTAGTCCTTTTATTAAATAGTTATATGGATGAGTTAAGACAGAGAGCAAAAAAACTCTTAAACAATCTCAATATAGAAGAGAAAATAAAGAAAGCCCGATTAATAGAGGTAGAAAGTTCTAATTCTTCTTTTTGGCAAGATCAAAAAGCTGCAGCATTAAAAATGAAAGAATTAGCAGATCTTCAAAAAGAAATAAGTGATTCAGAAAAATTACAGGAGCTTATCGCAGGCGAGAAATTTGACGAAGTAAGAAAGCTATTAGAGGAACTTGAGAAACTGCTTTATCTTTCTGGTCCCTATGACAGCCGCCCTGCGATTCTCTCTATTCACGCAGGACAGGGGGGTGTTGAGGCAATGGACTGGACACAGATTTTATTTAGAATGTATACAAGATATTTTGAGCGAAAAAATTGGAATTTTGAGATTATTGATGAGACTACGGGTGAGGAAGTTGGAATAAAAAGCACAACTCTTTCTGTAAATGACAAATATGCATACGGATATTTAAAGAAAGAGGCAGGAGTCCATAGATTAGTTAGACTTTCTCCTTTTAATGCAGATAAATTAAGACATACCTCTTTTGCCTTAGTTGAGGTAATGCCAGATTTAGGAGAAGAGGAAAAACTTGATATAAAAGAAGAAGATTTAGATTGGGAATTTTATAGGGCAAGTAGTCACGGAGGACAGAATGTTCAGAAAGTTTCGACAGCAGTAAGACTCAAGTATAAACCAACAGGAATTGTGGTAACGGCACAAACTCAAAGATATCAGGCACAAAATAGAGAATATGCGCTAAAACTGCTAAAAGCAAAGCTTTGGATATTAAAAGAGGAAGAGAGAAAAAAAGAGGAGCAAAGACTAAAAGGAGGTTATAAAACTCCGGGCTGGGGAAACCAGATCCGCTCATATGTTCTCCATCCATACCATATGGTAAAAGACTTAAGGACCGGTTTTGAAACTTCGAATACAGATGAGGTCTTAAACGGAGAAATAGACGGCTTTATAGAAGAGGAGTTAAGAAAGTTATAAAATTTGCCAAATCTTTAAAAATGTGCTTTACTATGGATAGGAGGTGAAGTTAATTTTAGTGGAAGAAGAAAAAAAATTAGAATCGGAAAAACAGCCTCTGATGAATACCTTTGAAAATGAAGAAGGTTCTTTTTTTACTTCGAAATTATTAGTTGTTTTATTACTGGTTGCGATTTTAGGTGTCGGAAGCGGATACCTCTTGTCTAAAAATGGGAATTTTGCAGGGATTAATTTGAAAGGAAATGGAAATCCCTTAAGTATTTCAAAAGGAAAAATTGTGGGATCAAATGACACTAAAACATTCAAGGATATAGCAGAAGGAGTTTTAAAAACTGGAGGAATCGACGGAGAAGGACAATTTCATCTCCAAAGGACTGGCGGAGAGAGTCAAAATGTATATCTTACATCCTCTATCGTGGATTTATCTGCCTACGTTGGAAAGAAAGTTAAAGTTTGGGGAGAGACACATAAAGCACAACATGCGGGTTGGCTTATGGATGTTGGTAGATTAGAAGTTTTATGATCAGATTAGAAAAAGTTTCTAAAAAATTCGGTACTGGAGCTTTTGGTCTTGTCGATATAAATCTATCGGTTGATAAAAAGGAATTCGTTTTTTTAGTTGGACCAACGGGCAGCGGAAAAACAACGATTTTCAGACTCTTAATAAGAGAAATTCTTCCAACAGAGGGAACAGTTATAGTTAATGA
>OBEQ012685123.1_pt1 | contig 16647 bp, 16 predicted proteins | sample 1670901 | NCBI WGS metagenome assembly OBEQ01 (sample SAMEA104232315, study PRJEB22302) | groundwater metagenome | biome: forest; feature: aquifer; material: groundwater | place: USA | collected 2011-08-07 | depth 5.4 m
CCTGGCCGTTGCCGGCAATCCAGAAGTAGGTCTGCACCGTCATCAACGATTCCGGTTCGCGCATGAATACCGCAATATAAGGCGCAATCAACAAGACCAGCCACAGCGGCTGCGTCCACATCTGCAAGCGGCTGATCGTGGTAATCCCGAAAGTCACCAGCGGAATCACGGTAACGGCGCTGATAATATGCGCTATCGCGATAGGAATATGGAAATACAGCTCAAGCGCCAAGGACATGATCGAGGCTTCGAGCGCGAACAACGTGAACGTAAACGACGCATAAATCAACGAGGTGACCGTCGACCCGATATAGCCGAAACCCGCGCTGCGGGTCATCAGGTCGATATCGATGTTATAGCGGGCGGCGTAATAACTGATCGGGAAACTGGTGATGAAAATAATCAGGCCGACGGCAAGAATGGCCCAGAACGCATTGGTAAAGCCGTAGTTGATCGACAGGAAGCCTCCGATGGCCTCCAGCACCAGGAATGAGGTGGAACCGAACGCGGTATTGGCGACCTGGAATGCCGACCATTTGCGGAAGGTGCGCGGCGCGAATCTCAGTGCATAGTCTTCCAGCGTTTCGTTGGCGACCCAGGCGTTATAGTCGCGGCGGACTTTTGAGACACTTTGTCGGATAGTGGTTTCCTCGATGGGTTTTATAAAAGCTTATTCCCTGCTCGATAAACATTAATCATCTTCCCTGTGCCGTAGGGGGCGTGCCGTGCGCGCCTTTAGCTTCCATAAGGCGCGCATGGCACGCCCTACGTAATCTATCCGGCACTATAACTGTTTCGTTTATCTCCGTTCCGTAAAGCAATAACTGCACCATGGACCATTAGCAAGGCCGATAAGCCAAACAGCCTTGTAACGACAAAAGCATTGCTTCAATTTGGTGCAATCAACCCTGACTACGCCCGGTAACGGCCGCGTTTCTCATAATCTTTCATGCCCAAATTTTAAAATCACCGGCGATCCCTGATTATGAATGATGATCTGCTGACGGCCTTCGCTTTCTTGCGCTGGAGCATCGGCTTTACCCGCTTCGTCCGGGCTGGTGACAGTCTCGATACGCACTTCCGGTATCCAGCTCGGCTTAAGGCTGGATGACGGCTGGTTTTGCGATTTTTCCGGCCACTTAAGCTCGCTCAACAAATTGAAACAGACCGTGCTGATATGATCGATCAATTGCGCCTCGCCGGCCGAATTCGCAGCCGCAAAGTCGATATATAAATAAGCCGTTTGTTTCGGCTGCGCGATAGAAGCCAGGTCGCAGCCGATCGGCAGCACATTGGCTTTTTGAAAATCGAGCGCTCTTGGATCGGAATTGCCGGAAGAAAATGAAAATCCGGGCGGCGTTTCGCTGTGCTCAATCAAGCCAACTTCAGCGGTTAAAGTATGACTAAAAGCCTGATCGTCTTTAGCCCCTACCGGATACCCCCAACCGGCCAGATTTTTACCGATCCGGTCCGCGAGGCCCTGCCGGGCCAATACCGGTTTCAACGATGCTTGCTTGACCGTACCGATCCTGAATTCAATCCGCTTAATCGCTGCGGTATCGATTTGCGTCGGCTTTTTTTCCAGTCCCGGCGCGCAGGCGGTGAGTAGCCCGGCCATTGCGACGGCTATGAAAAACAGGCAGCTGACAGGGGCTTGTATTGGCTTATTCATACGAATCCGGATTATGTGTGGCAGGTTCCGCAACTGTAGGCGAGTTACCGGTTAGCGGATATACGTCATTTGACTGATGAGTCAGATGACGCATTGTGGAAAACGCCCCCGGACAAAATAATCGTCCCCAGCCAACTTCCTGGCTGTGTCCGGATTACCCGGATGCATTATCAAATCACGTATTAAATTCCGGGGAACCTGACATGAGTGATTCTACAAAAACAACGGCCGGACTGCGAAGCAAGCAACTTCTTCCGGCACTGGGCCTGCTGACACTGGCAGCCGGATATACGCCGGTAAGCCAAGCCGGGGCGACATTTAAAATCGACGACACCAAATGGGTCAGCATCGGCGCGGGTTTACGCACCAGCTTTCAGGCGGCCGAAAGCGGAGCCGGTGCAAGCGCGAACAAATGGAGCAACGACTTTAACCTGGACAATATCCGTTTGTACCTCAACGGGCAAATCCACAAATATTTGAAAGTCGAGTTCAATACCGATTGCCAAACCTGTAGCAACGGCGGCGAAGTCCGGGTATTGGATGCGATCGGCAAGATTGAATACAACCCGTACGTTAATCTTTGGGTAGGCCGCATGCTGGTTCCGGCCGAACGCCGGGAAATGAACGGCCCGTTTTACAGCGCGATCTACAATATTTTCAGTTCCGGCACGCCGTTCGAGCCCGCCGATTACAACTTGACGATCAAGTCGGACGGCACGTCGGCCGGTTCTTTCGGCCGTGACGACGGTGCGACCTTTTGGGGCGCGGCATTCAGCGGCCGCCTGCAATATGCGATCGGCTTTTTCCGCGGCTTAAGAGGCGGCGCGAATGTCGACGACAACATCCTGTACAGCCAGCGTTTCGCCTACAACTTCTGGGATGTCGAGAAGAATCCCGGCTATTACACCTCCGGCACTTACTACGGCAAAGGCGGCGACATCCTGACCGTCGGCGTATCCAATCAATACCAGGAAGACGGCGCGGGCACCGCGCTGGATCACGGCAACTTCCGCGGCACCGCGGTCGACGTGCTGATGGAAAAAGTGCTGCCCAACAGCGGCGTGGTGACGGTAAACGGCGAATACAAGAACTACGGGATTTCCGGCGGCTACAGCCAGGCCTCGCGCAATGCGGGCGGCGGTTTCTCGATGTTCGAAGGCAACGCTTATGACGTCAGCGGCATGTACTTGTTCCCGCAAAAAATCGGTATCGGCCAGGTTCAGCCTTACGTTCGTTATGTGAACGTGATGCCCGGCGGCAGTTCCAACCGCAACTCCTACGAAGGCGGCGTGAACTACGTGATCGACGGCCATAACGCCAAAGTGTCGTTGAGCTGGGAATACGGCGACCTGATGACCAAAGGCCTGAACTACACATCAACCGCCGCGGGCGTGAACACTAATGCGGTAAAACTCGGCTTCCAGTGGCAGATTTAATTCCTCTTAACTATTCAGGATGACAAATATGAAAAGATTATCTTCAAAACTCCAAAAGCTCGGTATTGCCGGCGCGATAGCCGCGTTGACACTGACGACCGGCGCGGCAAACGCCGAAGACACGATCAAAGTCGGTGTGTTGCACTCCTTGTCCGGCACGATGGCAATCAGCGAAACCACGCTGAAAGACACGATGCTGATGTTGATCGACGAGCAAAACAAAAAAGGCGGCTTGCTCGGCAAGAAACTCGAAGCGGTGGTCGTCGACCCGGCTTCAAACTGGCCGCTGTTTGCGGAAAAAGCCCGCGAATTGTTGACCAAGGATAAAGTCGCGTCGATCTTCGGCTGCTGGACTTCGGTATCGCGTAAATCGGTATTGCCGGTCATCGAAGAGCTGAACGGCCTGCTGTTTTACCCGGTGCAGTATGAAGGCGAGGAATCGTCGAAAAATGTGTTTTATACCGGCGCCGCGCCGAACCAGCAGGCGATTCCTGCGGTCGATTATTTGATGAACGATTTAAAAGTCAAACGTTGGGTACTGGCGGGCACCGACTACGTTTATCCGCGCACGACCAACAAAATCCTTGAAGCCTACCTTGTCTCCAAAGGCGTCGCCAAAAAGGACATTATGATTAACTACACGCCGTTCGGGCATTCCGACTGGCAGGGCATTGTCGCGGACATCAAGAAATTCGGTTCGACCGGTAAGAAAACGGCGGTTGTTTCGACAATTAACGGCGACGCGAATATCCCTTTCTACAAGGAACTGGGCAACCAAGGCATTTCAGCCGAGCAGATTCCGGTCATCGCATTTTCGGTCGGCGAAGAAGAGTTGTCGGGCATGGACACCAAACCGCTGGTCGGTCATCTGGCCGCATGGAACTATTTCATGAGTGTTGATACCACCAAAAATGCCGCGTTTATCAGTCAATGGCATGACTTTATCAAAAATCCGAAACGGGTGACCAACGACCCGATGGAAGCGCATTTCATCGGTTTCAACATGTGGGTCAAAGCAGTCGAGAAAGCCGGTACGACCGATCCTGACGCGGTGCAAAAAGCGATCATCGGCGTCGAGTTCCCGAACCTGACCGGCGGCACCGCTAAAATGTTGCCTAACCATCACATCAGCAAACCGGTATTGATCGGCGAAATCCAGGACGACGGCCAATTGCAGACGGTTTGGCAAACCAACAAACTGGTTGATGGCGATGCCTGGTCCGACTTCTTGCCTGAAAGCAAACCGATTATTGCCGACTGGACAGCGCCTATCAGTTGCGGCAATTACAACACCAAAACCAAGAAGTGCTCCGGGCAGAATTTTTGACCGGTAATTTAGAAAATAGAACGTAGTTGTTAACTGACACTGGAGTGCAAGCGAAGCCTGCACTCCAATTCCATTTATCCTAAAACGCAGTGAATCTGCGAAAAATTGAAGCAGCCGTAGGGCTCGCCGTGCGCGCCTTATACCGGATTTAAAACTCCGGCTGCGTATTTAAATCCATTTGGCGCGCACGGCGCGCCCTACGGCCTGTTCAATACGACATGCCGATTTATTTCACTCATTCCCAAGCTCCTACTTGGGAATGCAGTACAGGAAGCTCCAGCTTCCCGTCTCGCGAAGCTGGAAGCCGCCCGATTTGACCGTGGACTGTCCTGGATTAAATGGATAGCCCGCTTATTGATGATTTATGGAGATGACATGAAACCGAATTCTTTCAGATGGTGTTGCCGGGTAATGCTGGGATTGTTCCTGATGTCGCCAACCTTGAGTATCGGTCAGGAAAATGCCGCCGGGGATGCGTTCTCAGCCGCTTTATCCAATCTTAAAGCCGGGTCCATGCAAGAGCGTGGCCAGGCTATCGAACAACTGGCCGCAGTGCCGAATCCGCAGGCTATTACTGTGCTGCAAGCCCTGCTCGACGGGCGCTTATTGACGCTTAAAGCCGATGAAAAACTGGTGATCGGCAAAGAAGCCGAGACCGGCTACAAGCTGATCGACGCCAACAGCGCGGAAAGCCTCGGCATAGTCGAGCGATCCGCTACGCAAAAAATCACTGTTAATAACAGTCAACGAACATCGCTACGAAAAATAATCGGCCGCTTGCAACTGAATAACGACAACCCGGATGTAAGGCTTGCAGCCGTCGGCGCGATCGGGAAAGCTATTGATGACCAGAGTTTGGCTCTGTTGCGCGGCCATCTACCGATGGAACAGGACGAAAACGTACAAAATGCAATAAAGCTTATCTTAGGGTTGGAGCAATTGAACAGCCCCGACAAAAGCGTGCGCTTGGCCGCGATAGACTTATTAAAGGAACAAGCCGGCCAAAATGTGGTTAACCGCTTGAATGAACTGGTCGAGAAAGACGGCGAAGGCCATTATCTGGAAGCGGACAGCGATGTGCGCCATCAGGCCGAAGCCGCATTGGCAAAAATCAATTCGACGTTGCAAGCCTATGCCGCTATCGAAACCCTGTTTTTCGGTTTAAGTCTCGGCGCGGTGCTGGTCTTGGCCGCGATCGGCCTTGCCATTACTTTCGGCGTGATGGGCGTGATCAACATGGCGCATGGCGAGCTGATGATGCTCGGCGCTTATACCACCTATGTCACGCAACAGCTGATGCCCAACCATTTGGGACTGTCGCTGGCGATTGCGGTACCGGCCGCGTTCATTATTTCGGCGTTGACCGGAATTGTGATTGAGCGCGGCATTATCCGCTTTCTATACGGCCGCCCGCTGGAAACGCTGTTGGCGACTTTCGGCGTCAGCCTGTTTCTGCAACAGACCGTGCGCTCGATTTTTTCGCCGTTGAACCGCAGCGTCGCGACGCCGGAATGGATGAGCGGCACCTTGCAAATCAACGACTTTTTATCGCTGACCTGGAACCGCTTGTACATATTGATTTTCTGCCTGATGGTGTTCGTATTGTTGCTGCAAATCCTGAAGCGAACCCGTTTGGGCCTGGAAGTACGCGCCGTGGCGCAGAATCGCAAGATGGCCTTGGCCATGGGCATTCCGACCGGCCGGGTCGATGCGTTGACCTTCGGGCTCGGTTCGGGCATCGCCGGCGTCGCCGGGGTTGCGTTAAGCCAGATCACCAATGTCGGCCCGAATTTGGGACAAGCTTATATCGTCGATTCGTTTATGGTCGTGGTTTTCGGCGGCGTCGGCAATTTGTGGGGAACGCTGGTGGCGGGGTTTTCGTTGGGCATTGCGAATAAATTGCTTGAACCCTACGCAGGCGCGGTTTTGGCAAAAATACTGGTGCTGGTGTTTATCATTTTATTCATTCAAAAACGCCCGCGCGGATTATTTCCGCAACAGGGCCGCGCGGTGGAGGGCTAAGCGATGCTGTTTAAAAACGATAAAGCAGCGCTCTCGGTGCTGGCTGTTCTGACTGCAATCAGTCTTGTTATTCCTCTGTGCAACCTGACTTTTGCTCCGAGTTCGCCGCTGTATTTCTCCGCTTATACGGTGTCGCTGCTGGGTAAATATATCACTTTCGCGTTGCTCGGCATGTCGCTGGATTTGGTTTGGGGTTATTGCGGCATCCTGGCCTTGGGTCATGGCGCTTTCTTTGCGCTAGGCGGCTATGCGATGGGCATGTATTTAATGCGCCAGATCGGCAATCGCGGTGTTTACGGCGACCCGCTGCTGCCCGATTTTATGGTGTTTCTCGATTGGAAAGAATTGCCCTGGTACTGGCACGGTTTCGATCAGTTTTGGTTTGCCGCGATCATGATTGTGCTGGTTCCCGGTGTGCTGGCTTTTTTATTCGGCTGGCTGGCGTTCCGCTCGCGGGTAACCGGCGTTTATCTGTCGATTATTACTCAAGCGCTAACTTATGCGCTGCTGCTGGCTTTTTTCCGTAACGAAATGGGCTTTGGCGGTAACAACGGCTTAACCGATTTCAAGGAAATCCTCGGCTTTAATATTCAGTCCGATTCAGTGCGCGCTTGTTTGTTGATGGCTTCCGGCTTGATCCTGATTCTGGCCTTCCTGGTCAGCCGTTGGATCGTCAACAGTAAGCTGGGCCGGGTGGTGACCGCGATTCGCGACCAGGAAATGCGGGTGCGCTTTTTAGGTTATCGCGTTGAGCTGTTCAAATTATGGATTTTCGTGTTTGCCGCAATGCTGGCCGGAATTGCCGGAGCGTTGTATGTACCGCAAGTGGGCATCATCAATCCCAGCGAATTCTCACCGCTGAACTCGCTGGAAATCGTCATCTGGGTCGCCATCGGCGGGCGAGGCACCTTGTACGGAGCAATCGTCGGCGCGGTATTGGTTAATTACACCAAGACTTTGCTGACCGGTTGGGCACCGGAAATCTGGCTGTTTTTTCTCGGCGCGACTTTTATTCTGGTGACCGCGTTATTGCCTGACGGCTTACTCGGATTTTGGCAACGTCGTTTGCAGGAGCAAAAACAATGAGCGGCTTAGCGCTTAAATCGGGACAAGTGGATGTCAGCCACGGTCCGGTTCTTTATCTTGAAGATGTCAGCGTCAGCTTCGACGGCTTCAAAGCCTTGAATAAGCTGTCGCTGTATATCGACGCCGGAGAATTGCGTTGCTTGATCGGTCCGAACGGCGCCGGTAAAACCACGTTGATGGACGTGATTACCGGCAAAACTCACCCGGATACCGGCTCGGTGTTTTTCGGACAAACCATTGATTTGCTGCAAATAGACGAACCGGCCATTGCCCAGGCGGGTATTTGCCGTAAGTTTCAAAAGCCCAGCGTGTTTGAAATGCTCAGCGTTTTCGAAAACCTGGAACTGGCTTTGGCGACCAACAAGGGTGTCTGGTCGACCTTATTTGCAAAATTGACCGGCGCGCAACGCGACCGCATCGAGCAAATACTGGAAATAATTGGGCTGGTTGAACTTAGGTCGCAACCGGCGGGGATCCTGTCGCACGGGCAGAAACAATGGTTGGAGATCGGCATGTTGTTGATGCAGGAGCCCAAAGTCATGCTGGTCGACGAACCGATAGCGGGCATGACCCATCAGGAAGTGGAACGCACCACGGAACTGCTGTTATCGTTGCAGGGCGAACGCTCGATTGTTGTGGTCGAGCACGATATGGAATTTGTCCGCTCGATTGCCAAACATGTGACGGTGTTGCATGAAGGCTCGGTGCTGACGGAAGGCACGATGGACGAGGTGCAGAACGATCCTCGCGTGATACAGGTTTATTTGGGGGACTAATGCTGAAAATTAGCGGATTGAATCAATATTACGGCGGCAGCCATACTTTGTGGGATGTGGATCTCGATATACCGGCCGGTTCCTGCCTGTGTTTAATGGGCCGCAACGGCGTCGGCAAGACCACTTTGCTTAAATGCATCATGGGGCTGATCGCAGTGCGTGACGGCGCTATCGACTACAATGACGAGGCGTTAACCCTTGCCAAACCAGAACACCGCGCCGAGCTGGGCATCGGTTTTGTGCCGCAGGGCCGGGAAATTTTTCCATTGCTGACGGTCGAGGAAAACTTGAAAATCGGCCTGCGCGCGGTACGCAAGCAAGACATCAAAAAAGTCCCGGAGCATATTTATGAACTTTTTCCGGTGCTGAAACAAATGCTGAAACGGCGCGGTGGTGATTTGTCCGGCGGCCAGCAACAGCAACTGGCTATCGGCCGGGCCTTGGTGCTGAATCCCAAATTACTGATTCTGGACGAACCGACTGAAGGCATTCAGCCGAATATCGTCAGCGAAATCGGCGATGTGATTATCCGACTGAACCGTTCCAAAGGCATAACGACGCCCTTGCTTAAACAAGGCGACGAAGCGAAAGATGAAGTGCGCGAAGGGATTATCAAGATCAAAAACGAATTGGGTGTGACGGTATTGCTGGTGGAACAAAAACTGCCGTTTGCGCGTAAGGTCGCGGACCGATTTTATATTATGGATAGAGGGCGAGGCGTGGCTGCCGGCGCGATGGATCAGTTGAGCGATGACATGGTGAAGCGGTATTTGACGGTTTAGCGCTGGCGTTTATTTGTAAATTTGGATAATTTATCGTTTCCATGCGCTTCGTCGCTACTGCCACTGCTGTAAACGTTATATATATGGGCGCGAATAAATTCGCGCCCACGACATTCAACCAACTGACACAACAAACAACGGTAACACTGTTTTGAGACCTGATGCCCTGCCTTACGCTGAAATTGCTGACTGTAACGTCGCGCAAAACCAAGGCTGGCAAGCAAAACTGGAACTCGGCTTTGAACAAAAACACGGCAAAACGCTATTGGCGCACCGTCGTCATCAAGGCCCTCTGACAGTACAACGGCCTTTCTATCCTGAAGGCGGCGTGTGCCATGTATACATCCTGCACCCGCCGGGCGGCATTGTCGGTGGCGACCGGTTGAACCTTTACATCAGTGCCGAACAACACAGCCATGCGCTGATTACCACACCAGCGGCCGGAAAGTTTTATCGAAGCGGTGGCGAGTTGGCCGTCCAAACCGTATCGATTAAAGTAAAGGAAGGTGCGGCGCTGGAATGGCTGCCACAGGAAACCATTATTTATCAAGGTGCGCAGTTAAAATCGATGGTTAACGTTGAATTGGCGGCAGGCGCACGTTTTATCGGCTGGGAAATACTGTCTCTGGGGCGGCCAGCCAGCGGTGAGATTTTCGATGTCGGTTTCGCTGATATGAGCTGGCAAGTTTATTATCAGGGCCAGCCTTTGTTTTTGGAACGCCTATACCTGGATGCGAAGGCTTTTGCGGCCCGCTGGGGATTACAGGGCTTATCGGCTTGCGGAACCTTGTTTGCCAGCCCTGCCGGTGCTGAAAGTTTGGCCGCAGTCCAGCAATTAATCGGCGATAGCAAAGGCCGGGGCGTGACGCTTATTGATGATCTGCTGGTCTGTCGAGCTATTGATGACAGAAGCGACCAGCTGCGCAGTTTTTTCGAACAGGTTTGGGCGATTGTGCGGCCGGATTCAGTACAACGCAAAGCCTGTGCACCACGTATTTGGACGACCTGATTAGAATAAAAATTGGAATAAAACAATGCAATTAACACCACGCGAAAAAGACAAACTACTGATATTTACCGCAGGCCTGCTCGCCGAACGCCGCAAAGCCAGAGGCTTGAAGCTTAATTATCCAGAAGCCGTGGCTTTTATCAGCGCCGCTATTATGGAAGGAGCGCGCGACGGCCGCATGGTCGCCGAATTGATGGAATTCGGCCGCACCCTGCTTTTTCGCGACGATGTGATGGAAGGCGTTGCGGAAATGTTGCCGGACGTGCAAGTTGAAGCGACCTTTCCAGACGGTACCAAGCTGGTCACGGTCCATAACCCGATCGAGTAACAAAGTAGGCCGTGCCGTGCGCGCCAATGAGCAGCAAAAAGGCGCGCACGGCACGCCCTACGCTAAATATGACACAGTAGGAGCACAGTCATGATACCTGGAGAAACCATCCCAGCCGATGGCGACATCGAACTGAACGCAGGCCGCGCGACGATTAGCGTATTGGTTGCCAATACTGGCGACCGGCCTATACAAGTCGGCTCGCATTACCATTTTTTTGAAACCAATCCCGCTTTGCAATTCGATCGGGCGGCGACGCGCGGATTCCGTCCCGATATTCCGGCCGGTACCGCAGTGCGTTTCGAGCCCGGTCAGCAACGCGAAATTCAGTTGGTGGCGTTTGCCGGATTACGCCGGATTTACGGTTTCCGTCAGGACGTGATGGGTGCATTGGAGAAAAATCTATGAGCAGGATCAGCAGGCAAGCCTATGCCGATATGTTCGGACCGACCACCGGCGACCGGGTGCGCTTGGGCGACAGCGGTTTGTTTCTTGAAGTCGAAGCCGACCGTACAGTATACGGCGACGAAGTTAAATTCGGCGGCGGCAAAGTTATCCGCGACGGCATGGGCCAAAGCCAGGTCGACTCCACAGTGGCGATGGATTTGGTGATTACCAATGCGTTGATCGTCGATCACTGGGGCATTATCAAAGCCGATGTCGGCATCAAAAACGGTCGCATCGCCGGAATCGGCAAGGCCGGAAATCCGGATACGCAACAAGGCGTCGATATCGTCATCGGCCCCGGCACCGAAATTATCGCCGGGGAAGGACAAATCTTGACCGCAGGCGGCATTGACGCGCATATCCATTTCATCTGTCCGCAGCAAATCGATGAAGCGTTGATGTCCGGCGTGACCACAATGATCGGCGGCGGCACCGGGCCTGCAACCGGCACCAACGCGACGACCTGCACATCGGGGCCGTGGAATATCCACAGCATGCTGCAATCGCTGGACGGATTTCCGATGAATTTCGGCTTGCTCGGCAAGGGCAACGCGAGTCTGCCGATTGCGCTGGAAGAACAGGTTCGCGCCGGTGCAATGGGCTTGAAGCTACACGAAGACTGGGGCACGACACCGGCGGCTATCGATTGCTGTCTTTCGGTGGCAGACCGCTTCGATGTGCAAGTCGCGATTCATACCGACACCCTGAACGAATCCGGTTTTGTCGAAGATACCTTTGCCGCGTTCAAAGGCCGCACTATTCATACTTATCACACCGAAGGCGCAGGCGGTGGCCATGCACCGGATATTATCAGGGCTTGCGGCGAAGCTAACGTGCTGCCGTCTTCCACCAATCCGACCCGGCCTTATACGATCAATACCGTGGACGAACACCTAGACATGCTGATGGTTTGCCATCACCTTGATCCTGGCATTGCCGAAGACGTGGCTTTTGCCGAATCGCGGATTCGCCGGGAAACCATCGCGGCCGAGGATATTTTGCATGACTTGGGTGCGTTTTCGATGATTTCCTCGGACTCACAGGCGATGGGCCGCGTTGGCGAGGTAGTTATCCGCACTTGGCAGACCGCGCATAAAATGAAGGCGCAGCGCGGCAGCCTGGCCGAGGATTTGTCGCGTAACGACAATTTCCGCATCAAGCGTTATATCGCCAAGTACACGATTAATCCGGCGATCAGCCACGGCATCGCGCATGAAGTCGGATCGGTCGAAGTCGGTAAACTGGCCGATTTGGTGTTGTGGAATCCGGCTTTTTTTGCGGTCAAGCCCAGCCTGATTCTTAAAGGCGGGTTTATTGCCGCCGCGCCGATGGGCGACCCGAATGCCTCGATTCCAACGCCGCAACCGGTGCATTACCGGCCGATGTTCGGCTCGTTCGGAAGAACTGCTTCGGCGACTTCGATGTTCTTTTTGCCTAAAGTTGCAGTCGAGTCCGATGTGCCGAGAACTTTAGGGCTTAACAAAAGGATCGGCGTAGTGGCTGGCACCCGAACCATCGGCAAGAAGGATTTGATCCATAACCACTACCAACCGCATATCGAAGTCGATCCGCAAACTTATTCGGTCCGCGCCGACGGCCTGCTGCTGACTTGCGAACCGGCCGATGTGCTACCTTTTGCCCAACGTTATTTTTTGTTTTGATTATGCTGAAACTTACTGAACTGGCTCCGCTGGAGACCGCTACTGACGACGTGGTCACGTTGCCGTATGAATCGCGCCAGAAAAGCCGATTGCTGCTTAAAACCGATGGCGGCACCAAAATTGGACTGTTTTTGCCGCGCGGCCAAGTGTTACGTAAAGGCTCGGTGCTGACCGGCCCCGATCATTACCGGGTATTAGTCGATGCGGCGCCGGAATCGCTATCGGTGGTGCGCACCGAGGACGCGTTGCAATTCGCCAAGGCGTGTTATCACTTGGGCAACCGGCATGTTGCGTTGCAGATTCTGCCTGGCGAACTTCGCTTCCTGAGCGATCATGTGTTGGACCATATGTTGGAAAGACTCGGCTTGACGGTCAGTCATGAAGTTTTGCCTTTTGAACCGGAGCAAGGCGCGTATCACGGCCATGGTCACTGATCTGGCCTTATTGCGTTTGCTGCAACTGGTCAGTCCCGGCCTGCCGATAGGCATGTACTGCTATTCCCAAGGTTTGGAACGGGCAGTCGACGACGGCTGGATAAGCAATGCAAGCGATGCCGATGAATGGTTTAACGGCTTGATGGAGGTTTGTTTGACCCGCATCGATTTGCCGATTCTGGCGCGGCTTTATGATGCCTGGGAATGCGGCGCTGTTGAACGAGTTGAATATTGGAGCAAAACGCTGACTGCGTGCAGGGAAACTTCCGAGCTAAGAGCCGAAGACCGGCACACCGGCCAGGCACTGGCGCGCTTACTGGATTCGATGGACATAACCGGCATGCAGCTCTGGATACACAAGCCGGAAGCCACTCTGGCTACGGCGTTCGCTTTTGCGGCTGTGAACTGGGGCGTTCCAAAACGCGAAACAGTCATCGGCTATTTATGGAGCTGGCTGGAAAACCAAGTGTTATGCGCAGTCAAGCTGGTACCGTTAGGACAAGTGGCCGGGCAGCGATTATTAACCGATTTGGCCGGAAGAATACCGGCTTTAGTCAACAAAGCGCTCGCTATTGCCGATGATGACATCGGCGGCAGCGCGTTCGGCTTGGCCTTGGCCAGCAGCCGGCATGAAATGCAGTATTCCAGATTATTTCGTTCTTGAGAGGGTGTAATGAGTGCTAAACAAATATTAAGAGTAGGCATCGGCGGCCCGGTCGGTTCAGGTAAAACGGCTTTGGTGGACGCGTTGTGCAAGCAAATGCGCGACAATTTTGAAATCGGCGTGGTGACCAATGACATTTACACCAAGGAAGATCAACAGTTTTTGATCCGTAGCCAGGCGCTACCGGAGGAACGCATCTTGGGTGTGGAGACCGGCGGCTGCCCGCATACCGCGATTCGGGAAGATGCGTCGATGAATCTGGCCGCGGTCGATGAATTAAGCCAGCGCTTTGAAGATCTGGACTTTATCATGGTCGAAAGCGGCGGCGATAACCTCAGCGCCACATTCAGCCCGGAACTAGCCGATCTGACGATTTACGTGATCGACGTATCGGCCGGCGACAAAATCCCGCGCAAAGGCGGGCCCGGAATTACCCGTTCGGACTTGCTGGTCATCAACAAGATCGATCTGGCCCTTTATGTCGGTGCGTCGCTGGAGGTCATGGATCACGATGCGCGTAAGATGCGCGGGGAGCGGCCGTTCGTGTTTACTAATTTAAAAACCAAAGAAGGTCTTAAAGCAGTTGAAGACTTTATTATTCAAGCAGGAATGCTGAGCTAAATAGGACGAGTCGTTTTATACGGTCCGCTGAGACGCTGAAACGTTAATGTCATCTTACTGTCTTGTGACTGTCATCTGAATTTAATTGTAATGTTGCATAATCCCGCAAAATTTAATAAAACGAAGAGGCATCTTTATGATTATCAATTGGGTGGCGACCAAGGCGCAGCTGTTTTTACCGGAGCAGGATGACGAGTTTAACGTCGGCTTTGACTTTGCTTTAAGCTCTGAAATCATGAATTTGCTTTATACTCAAAATGACCACTGCATGGAGGCAAGAGATAGAGCGGCAATGCAGGGAGCAATTGCCGAGTTCGGTCAGCAGGACGCTGTAGACGCCAACGCGACGTTTATAACTGAATTTGTATTAGATGAGCATGAGCTGGCTTTAGCCTGACGTAAGCAGGATGACGGCTGTATGAAAAAGATAGGGTAGCGCTGGAGCAATTACCGTTGATTGTATTTACGAATATATTTTCTACTCTTAATTTTAACTGCTTTTTAATATCTGCATTCACCACATCCATGTGGATTATGTCGTTACGGTTACTTCACTATTAAGCTATTATTAACCGTTTTAACGCCTTTAACCGTTCTTGCCAGTTCTACCGCTCTGGTAGCTGCCGCAGCGGAATCAACAAACCCACTCAGTTGCACAACACCTTTGAAAGTTTCAACTGTGATTTGCAACGATTTAAGTCTGGAATCGCCCAATATTGAAGTCTTAACCTTGGTAGTCAGGACAGAATCATCCAGAAATTCCCCTGTGCTTTCATGTGTAGTCCCTCCAGCACAGCCGGCAATCAACATTACCAACAAAAAACTTATTATCAACTTGAATCTACTCATAATGTTTAACCTTATTAGTTTAATCGGGTGTAAGTTTTAAAAAACGGTTATTTCTGAAGTTAGTCTGCATTGCTAATTTTAGCGCTTACTCCTCCGTTCTGTGAGCTGTAACTTTTGCATAATCTATATTACATATCGCCGTAGAGGATAATGCAGGAGAGCAGTTGCCGATAGCAAATACTGCCCTTGCCAGCGTCATTTGTTGCTAACAACACAACCACTCGAACAGCCAATGTTGAAATAATTCCACTCCATTAATAATACAATAATATCGAATAGATGTATTCTGCGGGCTCACCGCTAATGGTTGTGAAACTTTGACGAAGCGAACAGCAACTTAAAGGTAGACCGATTTTCTTCCTGTTTAAAGCCCTCAAATCTTGATGCGAAGTCTTTTCGGGCGTTGCATCGATGAGCATCAAGATCTTGAATTAATACTCCCATAGCTAAAAAAGTATTGGCGGGAATATTAAGTTTCATCATTTCTTCGCTGAATAATTTTAGATTGTGCTCTTGAACGGCGTAATCCTGAAAGTCGCCCAAGACTTCCTGAAGTCCTTTCAGGTTTTTAATCAGTTGTTTTATTTGCTGCTCAGGATAAAGGCTTTGGAAAAACTCCATCAAATAACGCAGTTTTTTACAGGACTTTCTTAAATCATGTAATGTTTCAGCCGGCGATGAGCCGGTAATTGCTTCACCTTCCTGCAACACGCGGCTAAAAATTTTCCATATTCTCCGGTCTGCCAGTTCTTTAATAGTCAGTTTGGCATTTTGCTCAAGCGGCATTTTATATGAAGGTTCTTTAAGGTACTGCTCCAATTCGGACAGCGTGGACAGATACTTGGCAGAGTGCAACTTTTTTGCCAGTTCTTTCTGGGCTTTTTGCTGTTTGGCGAGCAAAAAATCATATAAAGGATCAAGATCGTCCCTGATTGAATCCGGCAGACTGCTTTTGTAACGCTCGAAATTCAGCAGGTAAACATCCAAGTCCCGCGTGGGTCCTGTGATCTGCCCTAGCCAGGAGAAAAAATCGGCATAGTATGCGTCGATATTAGCAGGCAGTATGCCTTTGATTTGGCTGAGTCCGGCGCGGGTCCTTCTAACCGCAACCCTGAAATCGTGTAAAAACTCGCTGTCGGTATTGGCAATAGTGCCCTGCTCGTTGGCTTTGATAGCTTTTAGCAAGTGGCTATAGATATATTTGCCGGCAATATCGGCGCGCATGCCGGGATCCAGGTTGATATTCAGTTTGGATGAATAATCTTTCGGCTTGCGCCCCTGAACTTGCAAAGCTGTTAGCAGGACGGGTTCATCGATAGCGCTTAAGCCCAGTATCGAAGTCAATATTTCAGTAATATGCTCAACGGCCTTGTCGTAGCCTTTTACCGGTTGCAGCAAAACGCGGTTATTAAATTGGCCGTATTCTTCGATTAGCAATCGAAGTATGGTTTTTTCATCTTTGTTAATAACGCTTAAATGATAAGTTTCATAGTTCAATGTGCAAACGGGTAATAATGCCCGCATTTCCAGCAC
>OBEQ012736308.1_pt1 | contig 16647 bp, 12 predicted proteins | sample 1670901 | NCBI WGS metagenome assembly OBEQ01 (sample SAMEA104232315, study PRJEB22302) | groundwater metagenome | biome: forest; feature: aquifer; material: groundwater | place: USA | collected 2011-08-07 | depth 5.4 m
CACCAGAGATGGATTTAGTAACAGACAGGGAATCAAGGATTGAGGCAGAGGTAACATTAAGGGATGATCCTACCCCCACATTACCAGTCAGATCAGAGAAACCATTAACCCGCAGTCCTCCTAAGGCATAGGTTAAACCATTAATGGTGGCAGATGAACCAATCCCCACATTACCAGCTAAATCTGATACTCCATTAATCCTTAAACCGGATAATCCATAGATGGTGTTTGAGACATTAAGAGATGCTCCTATCCCAACATTACCTACCAGATTGGATATACCTGTAACATTTAAGGTGGTTAAGGCTGCAGCTGAGGTTACAGATAATGATGCTCCTACCCCAACATTGCCTGAGACATTTAAGGATGATCCAATGCCTACAAAGCCAGAAAAGAAACCTGTGCCTTGTACCCTGAAGTTATAATCAGGATTAGTAGTCCCAATACCAACATTACCTTGTCTGATGGTCATGGTCTCTGTGTTGCCTGCACCATACTGGAAGCGGAAGATGGAATCGGCCCCTGATCCATCTGTATTTGCCCTGAAGGTAAAGTCATTAAAGATTGAGTCAATTAAAGGGTTCCCTCCTGAGAAATTAAGTTTGGAATTGGAGCCGATATTAATTTGCCCTGCCACATCCAGCTGGACTGAAGGATTAGTTGTTCCTATTCCAACATTACCATTATCCAAAGCTGTCAGTCCAAAGGCAGAGTTGGCATTATTAACAGTATAAAATGCCAGGCCTGTAGAATTCCCTGCGCCTTGGACCTGCAGTTTGGCATTGGCTATGGATGGGGATGTACCTATCCCAACATTATCTGTTTGAGTAGTTAGGGTGACAGTTGTTCCAAAATCAGTCCAACCAGCAGCTGCGCTACCTGAACCTGCATCTGTACCACAGGAGAATTGTCCAGAAGAGGCAGTATAGAGTAGCTTACTGTTTGTTCCATCACTACAGCTTGACAGTCCGCTACCAAGAAAAGAATTAGCATTAACAAAAGAGGAAAAAGTAGCTCCTGATGTAACAGTTAATGATGAACCTATCCCTACATTACCTGTTAGAGTAGATATACCGGCTACAGTTAAAGTCCCGCTTAAGCTGATTGAATCTTTTAGGTTAAGGGTAGTTGATCCACCCAAAGAAACTGAACCCCCTCCTGATAGATTGGTTCCAGCAGAGACTGTGATAGAGGAGTTAGATAGGGAAGAATTGGAAATATTTGTAATGGTATTGGATGAGCCTGAGATAGTCTTGTTGGTTAATGTTTGAGTTGTATCAGTTCCTACTAAGGTGGTGGTAGCGTCCGGTAGAGTGATGATTCTTGTATCAGTTGGAGTCCAAGTCAGGGTGCCTGTTGGTCCGCCTGATTGAAAAACAACCTGGTTGTTAGAGTTTGATAAGTTGATTGATGCGAAGGTAGGGGAGGCTGTGGTATTGACATCCTGATCTATTATGGTAGATTTTGTTACAGTTAGCGAGGTACACCCAGGCTTGACTGAAGCAGAAGGCGTGGCTTGTAAATCAAGCCCGTTTATACAATCACGCACAGCCAGGCTGCCGTTAATTTGTGCATCAGAGTTTATTTCCAAAAAACTATTGCCAGCTGTAACAGCTAGAACACTGGAACTTATCGGTTGACTGACAACCTCTAATTTTTCAGCACTCCAATTTTTAATATTCTTATATCCATAAAAAGCAGCGCCCATTATTATTAATGTAAAAAGAAAAAAAACAACCCCAACCTTAGCTAACCTTAAGGTTTCTACAACATTTTTAGTTGGAACTTCATCAACAATAGGGGGTGGGAATATTAATTGTTCTTCGTGAGCCTTAACCCTTTCCAATAACTGCTTGGTAGATAATTGCTCCGTAAACTCCGGATTGATCTTTCCTAAAGTTCTGGCAGAATATAACCTTGTTCCTCCGGGTGTTCTAATTGTTTTAATCTTACCCAGCTTTTCCCAGCGTCTTAGGGTATCGATTGAGACGCCTAGACTTTTGGCTGCTTGACCTATTTTGAGGTAGTTAGTGGAATTTTTTGCAGACGGAATCTTCATTGTCTAGTCCGTCTGTTTGAAATGCTCTAAAGCCTATGCATAGATTTTCCTATATTTGCATAGATTCTAATATCCAGCATACATAGATTTGCATAGATTTGTCAAGTAGTAAATAGAGGAAAATTGAGCCTATTGAGGACAAAATATATGCAAAATGTCAGGAAAGAGTAATATCGGTGTAGATTTTCACTGAGTTTTGACTTGTATAGACGATTGCCTTTGGAAAGTTAAAATTTAAGGGTTTTTTACCTGGTAAGGAAATTCTAATTGGTTGACCTTCAACCAGAGTTATAAAATTAGCATGTTGAGGTAAGATATCAAATTTACCGGCAGAGTTTTTAGAGGATATAGATAGGGCCTGGCCTTCAAAGATGGTTTCCCTGGGAGAGAGAATGGTGACATGTAGCGTTTGAGTAGCCATAGAAATTTAAACTATCCCTGCTTCTGCCAAAGACCCAATGTTTAAAAACTTTTCAGAAGGAACAGTGTCCAATTGAGCAGAAAGTATTACTTTGATATCTTTTATAGTAGTTTTTCTTGGGACATATTTTCCTGATTGACCTGTTTGAGCTTCAATTACAAAAAACGGTTGGGTTAAATAGTTAATAATCTTTTTAGTTCGCTGATAAAGTAATTGGTCCTCTATAGACAGCTCTGATTCTCCTATTATTGCTACAATATGTGATATTTTTTCATAGTTAAGTAGTAGTTGCTGAAAAATTGTTAAGGTATCAAAGTGTTCTTCTCCCAGATAAATTTTTGAAATTGCTGAAGAAGAAGAGGCAATCAAATTCACAGGCGGATATATACCTCTTTGAGCAATTTCTCGGGATAATACTACAGTACTATCCAAAGATGACATTATCGAGGAAACTGCTGAGTCGGATAGATCATCCGAAGGAACAAAAATAGTTTGGACAGAGGTAATAGAACCGGCAGTAGTGGAGACTAGCCGGTCTTCCAAAGAGGAAATTTCCTGCTGCATTGTAGCTTGATAGGACGATTCTGAAGGAGTAATACCCAAAAGAGCAGAGACCTCGTTGCCGGCCTGAACAAACCTAAACATATTATCAATAAAAAACAACACGTCTTTTCCTTCGCCGTCCCTAAAATACTCGGCTACTGTTACAGCAGCCAGGGCGGCCCTAAACCTAACCGCAGCATTTTCATTCATCTGGCCTAAAATCAAAGCCACTTTAGGTAAAGCCTGCAACTCCTCTAATCTTTGATAAAGCTCTTTACCTTCCCTAATACGCTCTCCCACTCCAGCAAAAACCGAGACCCTTCGACTACGCTCAGGGCCTTCGGCACGAAGAGTGATATTGTGTATCAGTTCAGTCATCAAAATAGTTTTTCCAACACCAGCCCCACCAATAAAACCAATTTTTGAGCCCTTTATAAAAGGAGTTAAAAAGTCAATCGCTTTAATGCCAGTTTCTAGGATTTCAACCTCGCTTTTGATTGTATTTAAGGGTGGCACTTTAGAATAGATTGACTGCAGCACTTTAGATGCAATTTTGCCCTTGCCATCTCCCGACTCTCCGAAAAGATTCATTACCCTGCCTAAAACCCCTGAACCAACAGGTACTTTTAGATCTGTGCCTGTGCCTTGGATGGGCATGCCTCTGAAAAGCATTTCCCGGTTGGATAAAATTAGACAGGAAACAATATTAGCCTCCTGCAAAAATACTTCAAGTTTCACTTCCGGGTTGTTTGGAGAGGTCAGAATCTCAAAAAGAGCGGGCATTGTACTAGATTCAATAGAGATCTTGGCAATTTGGCCATTTACTGCCACTACAATTCCACTGGTGAGCGCTATTTCATCTGCCATGTTGACTCCTTAATGCGGCCCATGTTTCCAGGGTCTTTTTATTAAATAAAGCTCTTTTTGCAAAAATTAGCTGCTGCTCCTGCTTTTTTAAAATATCCTTGGCATTAGTTTGAGCTTGATCCATGGTAATTAAACGGGAAGCAACCCTAGCCAACTCTGTTTCCAGAAATGTTGCAGACAAAAGTACATTTTTGATCTGCGAATCAAAGAATTCTATCATTTTGTGTATTTCCGGCTCCAATATAAAAGTATAGTCTTTTCTTTTTAGCTGATCTGTAGCTGATGCTTCTTTTTGAGTTTGGGTAAGGTCTTTAATGGTAGCCTTCTGATTTAGAATTGTTTTGAATTCAGAGGAGACAACTAATACTCTTCCGTAGTTTTGTATTAGTTTAACTAGTTCCATCATCTCAGTGTGACTGGGCATGTCTGTTTTAAAAGTTAATGCGCTGTAGGATAGTGAGTAGTGTTGTGATTTTAAAAAATCTATCCCTAACTTGCCAATTACAATCTGCTGCGAGGGATGATCTTGAGTGTATTTCATGAACAGTTTACTAGCGTCGTTGCTGACTTTTCCATAAAAGCGAAAATTAGACGTTATTAATATAACGACTGTTTTTCCATTACCCGAAGTTTGATTTTTGGGTCCGCCTCTGGCGGATTTGATTTTTGCAAAGTAGCGGAGTAAGGCAAAGATATTGGATAAATCCTGAAAAAATCTCCTGCTTCCTTCTGTTTGTTTGCGAATTTTCCGCAGCCTTATCGAACTTATCTCAGTATAAGATTGGGCAATATCTTTTAGCGTTTGGGTTGTTAATATTTCTTCTGTTAAATCCCGAATTGTCACTGCGCTACTACCTCCTTCAATTTAGGAACTAAAGTTTCTAGCTCGGCTATTAATTTATCCAAATCTTTTATTTGAAAGACAGTTTCTACAAAGCTTCTCAGTTTGGGATATTTTAAGAAGAAAACTACGATGCTGTTTTTATGTTTGGCTAGAAAACTTACATCTTTATCATTAAAATAAGAAGTAAAAATAAGGCTAAGTAAGACAGTTTGAGTTTGTGGAGAAAGCTGAGATAGCCGCTCCTGCTTAAAAACCTCCATAATTAAATCTCTTTTATTTAAAATTGACTGCGTTTCAGTAGGCAATTCTCCCAAGAATCTACTGACAGTATCTAAAGATGTAGCTTCTGACAGAACCTGTCTGATTTTTAAAGATAAGGCATTTTGAAGTCTGTTTTGAGTTTGACGTCCAAGTCTGGAAACTGATAGGGAAATATCGATTGAAGGGTGTTGCCCAAGTGCCCGGATAGAGGATTTAAAAAGTAAGTGGCCATCAGTCATTGACATAAGGTTTGTAGGAATATAGGTTGTAAAATCATTTAAAGGTAGTTCAATAACAGGTAAGGCTGTAATTGAGCCCCCACCGATTCTTTGATCAAATTTACCAGCCCGCTCAAGCAGGTGGGCGTGGATATAGAACATATCGGCAGGGTATGATTCTCGGCCCGGAATTCGATTTCCCAGTAGAGCCAGTTCTCTATAAACCTTAGCATGCGCTCCAAGATCATCCAATATTATTAGAACGTCCCGGCCTTGTTCTTGAAAATATTCAGCAATGGAGAAAGCTGATGCGGGAGTTAGAATGATTAGGGGAGGAGGATCGGTAGCAGTTGCAGCGATAAAAACCGTTTTAGAAAGAGCCTTAACAGCAGTCAGGATATCAATTAATTTTCTAACTTCTGAAACTGGTTTGCCAACCGAGGCGAAAATGGAGATAATTCCCTCCTGGCTGGCTGAAGATATTAAATCAATCAAAAATGAGGTTTTACCCGAGTGAGGGTCTCCCATGATCAGCTGTCTTTGGCCTTTACCAATGGGTATTATGGTATCAACTAAGGTTAGACCGGTGATTAGTTGAGTATTGATAAATGCCCTGTCTTTTAAAGGCTTAGCAGGCCTTTCGAAGTCTAGTTCCTCCACTCTGGTTTTAGAAATCTGCCCTTTATTATCAATTGGCACACCAAGCGCATTAATGGCTCTACCTAAAAAAGACGGGCTAGCTGGAACTTTTAATCTTTTCTCTGATTTTTTAAATAGTTGCCCGGGAACAATTGTTCCTTCATCTAAAATCCAAACTTCAACTCTATCCTCTTGCAAATTAGAAACAACACCTCTGATCCCTTGCTCATTTTCAACCAAATCCATGATTTTGGCGCCGGGAAGACCATCAACGTAGACTAGAGGGCCCCGGATGCTTAGAGCATAACCTACCTCCAGAGTTTCCATCACTTATTCTAAGCTCCTTTTAAACTCCAGTAAAATTTTTTCCTTATTTTGCTCAATCCTTCCCTTCAACGAATAATCCTTATAAACTCCTTTGTAAACAAATGCGGCTCCGGCAATAAGGATGGGGTTTTGTTTTACCTCCAAGAACAGCAGAGGCGTGCTCAAGTTCTTTCTAATATACTGTGTTAATAAGGCCAGTTGCGGATCCGGCATATCAAAAGCAATGTATAAAACCAGCGGCTTAATGGATGTAATCTGCTCATTTAACTGCTCTACTGCTTTGTAAAAATTGTCCTTATTAAATGAAGCCAGTAAAGTTCTGGGTAAGGAATTTAACCAAAACTGATCTTCCGGGGATAGATTTAAATTAACACTTCCACCAAAAAATTGTTTTTCAAGATATTCTTTTAAAATCCTGACTCTTTTTTTTAAGCCTATGATTGTATAGGCGTTAGCTGAGATGATGTTTAGAAGTTCCATTAGACGATAAACTTTTCTGTTTTAGCTTGTTCCAAAGATTCATAAACGAGGTCAATCTGATCTTTAAGAGTTAATTTTTTGACTAAAACTAAACTCAAAGTCCTCTCAAGCATTGATATAACATTCTCATCAATTATTTTTAGTTGGTTAGATTTATAAGTCTCGATTAACTGTCTGGTGGCTTTAAGTTCAAGCTCAATTGACTGCAGCGAATTTTTCTGAGTTTCAGCCAAAAACTGCGTTAACTTTTCCTCAAACCTTGAAAACATAGTTGAAACCAGTTCTCTTATGGTGTCTAGCGATTCATTTCGAGACTTGTCTGTTTGTTCTTTTAGGTAGGTAATATAATTTGAATATTCTTGAATTACCTTATCAATTTCAACATTAAACTTTTGCTCAAGCTTGTCCTTATAAAATTTAGAATCCGCGGAAAGCTTTAATGCTTCAAGTTCTGAAGCAGACATTAACGCTTGGGCTTTTTTAATAGCCTGAGAGAGGATTTGATAACTCTTGGTTTGCGCTGCATCAAGGCCTTTTCCCCTGGCGCGATTGTATTCTCGAGTATAAAGTAATGTCAAAATCAGGCATGTTAACCCCAAAACTATATATACTAATAAATCAACAGGCAGTGTTGGCACTGTAGATAGTATACACCTTTTATAACTTGAGGATAATAACTGCAGCTACCATAGAGGCAATTACAACTGCTACGACAATGATAATGTTTAAAATAAGAGAGATTTCAATTGAACGTTTAGCCAGCGGGTTTCTTCCAACTGCCTCAATTGCTTTTGGCATAATCCGGCTTAAAATAAACAAACCAAAAAGGATTGAGATTAAGATGATTAAACTGGCCAAAATGTTCTTATTGAAATTGGGTGAGCTGGTTAAATCTTTGAAGCTAATATCGATGGCCACATCTATCTGACCCCTATCCTTTTTTGAATCTTCCAATGCAATACCTACTACATAGCCCGGGGAGCTAGCTTTCATTCCAAACCCAGGGCTGGCAGAGGAGGTAATGGAATCGCCCTTTTTAATCTCACCATTACTGAGGCTGACGTTAACTTTAGCTATACCCGAACGTACTACTGGTTTTCCACTGCCATCTGCCCTTCTAAAAACAATTCCTGGTTGTTCCTGAAATATTCCAAATAAATGGCTGTCATAAGGTAAGCTGGCTTTTTGTAAACCTTTTTCTGGATCAAAAATTAAAATATCCCCCTCTTTGATTTGAGGATCAGAGATATCATAGATATTAGCTATATTAAACTGAGCATGGGCAGGAAAAGTGAAAAGTGAAAAGTGAAAAGTGAAAAGTGAAAGAAAAAGAAAAATTTTGAACTTTAAATTTTGAACTTTAAATTTTAATGCCATACTTTAAAAATATACTAGCTTATGTTTAAAAGCAAATTCGTGATAATATTACCGTATGCATCTGCCTTTTTTTAATAAGTCAAAGGTAACTGATAAACCAACTTCTCAAGTACCTGATTTAAACAGTACGCTTACAGATCAAATAACTAATCTTAAAAACGTTTTATCTATTATTGAAGAAGGGATTTTAGTCGTTGATCGTTCCTATCAAGTAGTATTTGCAAATCTTATTGTCCTAGATATGTTAGGTTACTCTGACCAAAATTTGATAAATAAAAAGCTGGAAGATGTGGTAAAAATCTATGATAAGGATGTAAGTTTGACTGCTTTGCATCTTTGTCCTTTTCAGGAGGGCGCAAATTTCAGGCAAATCTTTGCCAAAAAATCCTTAAAGCTGGTTGCCAAAAAGGAAACGATGGTGGATCTTATTACAAGGCAGTTTAAAGATAAATCAGGACAATATTATTTTGTTTTGATTGCCACCGATGCCTCAAAAGAAAAGCAATTGGAAAATATGAAACTGGATTTTCTTTCAATGGCAGCACACGAACTTCGTACCCCCCTGACCTCGATAAATGGATACATGTCAGTTTTCTTGCAGGAAAATAAGGATAAGCTGGATTCGGATCAGAAGCATTTATTGGATCAGGTTGTTACTGCTACTGAACAACTGAGAGTGTTAGTTGAGAATCTTCTTAATGCCAGCAAGATTGAAAAAGGAGTAATAAATGTCAATTTTGAAGTAGCAGATTATATATATGCCACTGCGGAAACAATTGATTTATTTAGGCAAAAAGCTAATCAGAAAAATATTGAGTTTGAGTTTGATAATACAGGTTTAGCTAATACTAAGATTCGAATTGATAAAGTCAGGATTAATGAAGTGATATCCAATCTTTTGTCTAATGCCATTAAATATACTGATTCGGGTGGAAAAATTAAAGTTTGGATTGATGTAGCGGACGATCAGTTAATTACTCATGTTGCTGATACAGGAAAAGGAATAAATCCTCAGGTTCTGTCAAGTATTTTTCACAAATTTGTTAGAGGAGTAGGTCCTCTTGATCAATCAATAAAGGGTAGCGGCTTGGGTTTATATATTGCTAAATCAATAGTTGAAATGCATCATGGTCAGATTTGGGTTGAGTCAAAACTGGGTAAAGGTTCGCACTTTAGTTTTTCTCTACCACTATAATCTATATTAAAATATATCAAGATATTTAACGCATAGGTACGAACTAGAGAATATAGATTAGGGTGTAGGAAGTATGGTAGATCATAATATATATAAACTATATTACTGGTATCAAGATAACACTAGATTTTAGCTTGTGAAAACTAGTATGAAAAAATTTATTACAGATTGTAGACAGAATTAATTTGTGCTAACATCAGAATATGAAAAAATATATTCCGAGCGAGATTGAGCCTAAGTGGCAGAGAAAATGGCAGGAAGATAAGTTATTTAGTCTTGATCTGGAGAAGGCAGCTAAGCCTTATTATAGTTTGATGATGTTTCCATATCCTTCTGCTGAAGGCTTGCATGTTGGTAACATGTATGCCTTTACAGGTTCAGATATCTATTCCAGATTCAAAAGAATGCAGGGTTTGGATGTTTTTGAACCAATTGGTTTAGATGGGTTTGGTATTCATAGCGAGAATTATGCTCTAAAGGTTAATGAGCATCCAATGGAGCTTTCAAAAAAGACTGAAAAAAGGTTTTATGAACAACTTCACATAATTGGAAATAGCTTTGATTGGATCCGTACTGTTGAGACTTACAAGCCTAATTATTACCAATGGACACAGTGGTTATTCCTTCAGATGTACAAAAAGGGTTTAGCTTACAGGAAAAAAGCGAGTGTAAACTGGTGTCCCAAGGATAAAACCGTTTTAGCTGATGAACAAGTCATTAACGGTGCTTGTGAAAGGTGTGCTAGCAAAGTTGAACAAAAACTGCTAGAACAATGGTTTTTTAAGATTACAGATTATGCAGATAGGCTTTTAAGCAACCTGGACAAATTAGATTGGTCTGAGAAGGTAAAAATTGCTCAAAGAATATGGATAGGAAAAAGTGAGGGTGTGATACTTAAGTTCGACAGCCTTGATGTCTTTACCACCAGACACGATACCATTTTTGGAGCTACATTTATAGTTATTAGTCCCGAACACCCTTTACTAATAAAACTAACCTCTGAAGAGCAAAGGAAACAGGTAGAAGACTATATAGAGGTCAGTAAGAAGAAAACTGAAGAGGAGAAGAAGCAAAGTAAAGAAAAAACAGGGATATTCACAGGCTCGTATGTTAAAAACCCTTTTACCAAAAAAGACATTCCGGTTTGGGTTGCAGATTATGTTCTGATGGGTTATGGAACAGGAGTAGTAATGGGAGTTCCGGCAAACGACGAGAGAGATTTTGAATTCGCTAAAAAGTATGGTTTAGAGATTCAGCCTGTTGTTTCTGTTGAGAGCAAACCTACAAATGAAGGGTATGAGGGCGAAGGGATTTTGGTAAATAGCGGAGAATTTGATGGTTTAGATACTAAAACAGGCAGAGAAAAAATAGCAAACTATATTGAAGAGCATCACTTGGGTCAGAGAAAAATTAAGTGGCACCTCCGGGACTGGTTAATTTCAAGACAAAGATACTGGGGACCACCAATACCAATTATTTATTGTGATAAATGTGGGATTGTCCCGGTCCCTGAGGAGGCTCTACCAGTAGAATTACCCTTTGTGGAGGAATTTAGACCATCTGGAACTGGTCAGTCTCCTCTTGCTTCTGTTCCAGCCTTTTATAATGTTAAGTGTCCCAAATGCGGCGATCAGGCACGTAGGGAAACAGATGTTTCAGATACCTTTTTGGATTCTGCCTGGTACTTTTTAAGATATCCCTCTACAGAATTTGAAGATAAAGCTTTTGATTCTAGCAGAACAAAGAAATGGTTGCCGGTTAATATGTATATCGGGGGTGCAGAGCATTCTGTTTTACATCTTTTATATTCTAGATTTATTACCATGGTGCTTCACGATTTAGGGCTGATTAATTTTGAAGAGCCTTTCACCACTTTTAGAGCTCACGGTTTGATCATTGCTGAGGGTGCCAAGATGAGCAAATCCAAGGGTAATATAGTTAATCCGGACAATTACATCAAGGAATATGGGGCAGATACACTGCGAGCATATCTAATGTTCATAGGGCCATTTTCTGAGGGTGGAGATTTTAGAGACAGTAGTCTACATGGTATTTATAGATTTTTACAAAGAGTATGGGGATTTGCTGAGAAGGTTACAGGGGATAGGGTACAGGTTACAGATGAAGACTTAAGAATAATGCATAAAACCATTAAAAAAGTGACAGTGGATATAGGGGGATTAAAATATAATACAGCCATAGCCTCACTTATGGAGTGGTTAAATCATTTGTCACGCAGAGAGAGTATTAGTAAGGATGAATATAAGACATTTTTGTTACTGCTTGCTCCATTTGCGCCGCATATTACAGAAGAATTGTGGAGTGTTTTAGGTCAAAAATACTCGATTCATAAGCACTCCTTCCCAGAGTTTGATAACAAATATTTAACTGATAGAGAGTTTTTACTAGTTGTACAGGTTAATGGAAAGGTAAGAGATACTTTATTGATAGAGAAAGATCTATTAAGCAATAAAGAGCGAATAGAAAACTTGGCTAAAAATTTGCCAAAAATACAAAAATTTTTAGAGGTAAGTGCTGTGAAAAAGAGTTTCTACATTCCTGGAAAAGTAATAAATTTTGTAGTTTAGCAAAGAAATCAGTCAGGTGATAAAACTTTAAAATTAAAAAAATTAGTAATTTTAATAAAATTATTTAGAATCCTTAAACTCATTTTAACAACTCAGGCGTATAAATTAACCTATAACTAGATTTAGCAGATTTAGATCTAGTTTGCTAAATTTTAAAATGACCTGTTTAGATTATTATAACAGTGTTCCTTAATTTTTTACAGAATAAATTTTTTTCTGCTTGGAATCCTATAATTATACAGATTTTTGAAAAAATTTCTAAACACTTAAACTATTTACAAATTTCTTCTTTTAGGCTTAGATCAATCGCCTTACAAACTAAAAAAGGCAGTTTTACTGGCGGGAGTCTTAAATGGTGCTGGCGGAGCGCCGGTAGGATTAAAAATAATTCAATGAAACTACGAATTAGCCTTTTAAAAAAAGATTAAAACTTGTTTTAAAAGTTGATATATTGACAATAACTCCTTTTAATGATTATGTAAAGTATGTATTAACTTTTTCATAAGTTTTTCATAAGATTTATGCCTAATAAGAAATTTCTCTCTATTTCTAAAGCAGCAAAGCTTTTGCAGGTTTCCCCGGATACCCTAAGGAATTGGGAAAGGCAAGGAAAATTAATACCTGTCAGAACTTCAGGGGGAGCAAGAAGGTACAGCAGTGTTGAGTTATTGGCTTTAAAGAAAGAGATACATCCTTTCTCAACTGTGCGCAAGGGTATCTTAAGTGTATCTCAGGCAGCTAAAGAACTGGCAGTTTCTGCAGATACCTTAAGAAATTGGACTAAGAAAGGGTTAATTGATAGCCAAAGAACAAAAGGTGGCGCCAGACGTTTTACCAGATTAGAAATAAAAAGAGTCCAGGATGAGCTGGGGATTGAACCTAAACCAGTAGCACCAGTAATTCTGAAAAATACTAAGTTTGAGCCTCAAATTCATAAGTTTTCAGTTATAATTTTAATATTAATTATTGGGTTACTTTTAAAGCAAAATATTGATTCTTATGGAAAAAAAGCGGGGGAAGTATCTACTTTAGTAGAGAAGTTAGCAAAGGCCGTTGAGTCGCTGCAGTCAGGAGTTTATGGAATTCAAACAGAAATGATTCCAACTCCAACTCCAGTTCCACTTGTCTTACCTGCTGAGGTAGTTAATAATGTCAAGCTACTTCCCAGCCCCGATTCAATCGGGGCCAGCTTGATTCAATCAGCCTCAGCTCCACTCAGCTTAGATAAAGGGGTTATTGGATGCAGCGGCTGTTTGACTAGTTCCTTAAATTATCTCTCCAATATAGAAAACTCAGATAGTAGCTTAAATGTTAGTACTGTAGATAAGGTTGTAAAGATATCTCTCCAGACAAATCATACTAACAATTGGTCTGTTAGTCAGGTATTTGGGGGTGGAGCCATATTTAATGGGGGGAATGTAGGAATTGGCACAACTTCTCCAAATGCTCTGCTGCAAGTAAATGGTAATGTTGGAATTGGAGCTACAACCAGCACCAATAAATTAGATGTTTGGGGAAATACCAGGTTAGCTGGGAATCTAACCGTAGATGGATCAATCTACTCTCCTCCAGCTGATTTGGCCGAGATGTATAATGTTTACGGAGAAGCAGAGGCCGGAGATTTGGTAGAACTGACTAGTGATTCAAATTTAGAGTATATCGCACAAAAGGCAACTAATGATTCAGGTAATCAGCTGCTTGGGATTATCTCCACAAAGCCAGGATCACTGTTAGGTTATGATGCGACGAAAGCTTTGCAAAAACCAGTTGCGCTAGCTGGTAGAGTTCCAATTAAGGTATCAGATGAAAATGGGCTGATTGAGATTGGGGATTACTTAACTTCGAGCTCCTTCCCAGGGGTGGCCATGAAAGCAACAAGGCCAGGATCCACGGTTGGGAAAGCTTTGGAAAGCTATTCTGCATCTGGCATTGGTAAAATTATGGCCTTTGTGAATGTTTCCTATGCTGATCCGGGGAATTTCTTTGCATCATTATCATTTGATGAGAATGGTAATCTGATTATTCCAAAAATCAGGACAGGATCAATCATCCTTGATGAATCAGTTGCCTCAGCCAGTGCTCAATTAATTATTAACAATGATCAACTTGCCACAGGTAGTAACGCCTTCTATGATCTAACCGGCAAAATTGCCTCTTTGGAAGATAGAATTGCTAGTTTGGAAACAGCAAACACAGTTGCAGCCCGCCTGCCGGACGGGCAGGCTACTCCATCTGCCCAACTGGCATCTGTCCCTTCACCTTCACCCAAATTAGACCTGACACCACCTGATATCCTTCTTGCCACGGATTCGGCTTCGCTCACCGCAAGCAGTCTTAAAGTCACATCAGAAGCAACTGTTTTCGGAATGCTGACTGCCTATGATCTAAATATATCAAACACACTCAAATCTTTTGGTCAAACCAGATTGGGACATACAACTATAGCTGGGGACTTATCAGTTGATGGAACACTTTCTATAGAAAATGGATCTGAGATTAATGTGATTTCTACCCTCTATCTTCAAAAATCTCCACTTTCCAGCTCGATTGATATACTAAATGGTAAGGTAACTATAGATAAAGAGGGTAATTTAAGAGCACAGACTATAACTGTAGCTGAATTTAGAGTTGTTAAAAATAAGATAGCGGGTAAGGCAAAGATTGCCTCAGGAGCTAAATCAATTGAAATTGAAAACTCGGCAGTTAAACCTACCTCAATAATCCTGGTCACTCCCACTATTGAAACGAGTCTTGTACTGGCTGTAACTGATAGGGTTCCGGGTAAGAAGTTTACAGTATCATCTGCTCAGACGGCTCAAAAAGATATTACATTTAATTACTTTTTGATTAATGAAAGCGAAGATGATATAGTAAATTAGTATGTCTTCTGCTCATCTAAGAGATAAGCAAAGCTTCGCGCTTCGCACTAACAGCTGGCTTCTTTCCCGTTTCTGTCTAGTCTGGTCTAAATTTTTTGAGGATGTTACGGAGGAAAATCCTGTTTTTGTTAGGTTTGGCCGCTATTCCCGCTATAGATTGGGCTCAATTAAGCTAAACAGGAAAACCTTAAAGTCTTATATTACAATAACATCGATGTTTAAAGATCAAAAAATTCCTGTTAGAGTGATAGATCATACCTTAGCTCACGAGCTGGTTCACTATATTCATGGCTTCTCTTCTAAAAGAGTTAGATTACACAAATATCCTCATGCTGGAGGGGTGGTTGGCAAAGAGATGAAAAAAAGAGGAATGGGTTATTTGATTGAAAGCTACAAAAAGTGGATTAAGCACTACAAAAGAACATTTTCTACCCATGAGTGAACAATTCAGAGAGCTTATAGATAAATTTAAATTCCCTATAGCTTTAAGTTTAGTTGGACTGGTTTTAATTATAGGTGGGATATTTGCATCCGGAGCAAACAAATCAAAACCCAGAGATTTTCCCAAAGAGAGTTTAGTCCAAAAGGATAAAATGATTTCTGTTGATGTCTCAGGGGCAGTTAATAAACCAGGTGTTTATCAGCTTAAAGAAGGAGATAGAATAGAAGAAGCTATTAAGCTTGCAGGAGGTTTTGCACAAACAGCGAGTGGAGAATATATATCAAAGTATTTAAATATGGCACAAAAGTTATCAGATGGAAGTAAAATTTATGTGCCTGTAGTAGGTGAATCCGCTTCGGTTGGTGGATATACCGGGCAGGGAGTAGTAGCCGGATCTAACACTCAAGCTAAAGTAAATATTAATACGGGAACTCAAGCGCAGTTAGAAGCTTTACCAGGAATTGGTCCTGTTACAGCTTCAAAAATTATTTCAGATAGGCCATATCAGAAAATAGAGGATTTATTGGATAAAAAGATAGTTAATAAATCTACCTTTGAAAAAATCAAGGACGTAGTCACACTCTACTAGATATTTCTTAAAATGATTAAGCTGAATTTACCAATTTTTCTAGCGATTATTTTATATGTTTTGATATATTATGTACGCTTACAACAAGGGGGTTGGGATATAAAACCTAACCTATTTTTGAAAGAGCGTCAAGCTTTGGATAAAGCCTCCCAGCGTCTTCTGCCTTCTCCTCAAGCAGAACTTTTGTCCGGTATTGTTTTGGGCCAGAAAAAAGATCTTCCCTTTGATCTAAGGCTTGCTTTAAGGGATACTTCTACTCTCCATATTGTTGTTGTATCCGGTCAGAATTTGACACTTTTGGCCGGTTTGATTATGCGCTTAGCCGGCCTTTTAACAAGAAGGGTAGCAATAGGTTTAACTATTTTTGTAATTAGCGCCTATACTGTGTTAACCGGAGCAGAGATACCTGTTCTTAGAGCTGCAGCTATGGTCGGCTTGGCTTACCTGGCTCAGTTGACCGGAAGAGAGTCGGATGGATGGAAGGTGCTTACCGCAACTGCGGCAGCATTCTTACTCATTAATCCTCGCTGGACTACGGATTTATCTTTCCAGCTGTCTTTTTTGGCTACTTTTGGAGTAATAGTAGTAGCTCCCATTCTAGCCGAGCGATTGAAGATGCTGCCCATGTTTTTAAGAGAGAATTTCTCTATTACTCTTGCTGCACAGATTATGGTTACTCCTGTTATCGCCCAAAATTTTCATCAAATCTCTTTGGTTGGACTCGTTACTAACTTATTTGTCCTGTGGACTACCTCCTATATTATGGCTTTTGGGATGATTATGCTTTTAGTTGGGGGAATTTGGCAGTTTGCCGCGGAAGTTCTTGCAATAGGATTAAATGTACTGCTTACTTATTTTGTCTATGTAGTCCATTTTTTTGCTTCGCTACCTTTCGCCTGGGAATATGTGGGAGAACAA
>OBEQ011061620.1_pt1 | contig 16646 bp, 11 predicted proteins | sample 1670901 | NCBI WGS metagenome assembly OBEQ01 (sample SAMEA104232315, study PRJEB22302) | groundwater metagenome | biome: forest; feature: aquifer; material: groundwater | place: USA | collected 2011-08-07 | depth 5.4 m
GCGGTGTGAACTAGGAAAATCTGCGGGAGCAGATTTTGGGGTTCGGGGCGTAGCCCCGAGGAAACAAGGCTAGTTCCGATCGGCGCAGCCCGCGCGAAGCGCGGTCAGAGGTCCGGTCGGACCTCTGACGAGCGGAACTAGTCCGCTGTGGCGTCTCTCTCCTCGGGGCAGCGAGTATCGAGGCCCGCGCATTCTCCCGATTGAGGAGGCACCCCCTCCGTGCCGAGCCTCGCTGGGCTCGCTTCGAAACCGAGACTGAACGATACGGCGTTGCACGTCGTGTCTCTCCCATCGTCGCTGCGAAGGAGAGGGAGGTCACGAGCGTTGCATGCATATTGAGAGAGAAGAACGGCGATCCCCGGCTGGCCGCAGACCACAGAGCGGTAAAATCGCCCCGCAGCGTTGATCAGGTCGGCCGATCCCACGCGGCCAGTAACAATTCCCTCTTGGAGCGCGAAGGTGATTCCGTTCGCCGTTCGCTCTGACGCGATGGTCGCCGTGAGCAGGGCCTCGTGCAGAGGGAAATGCACTTCTCCGAAAGCAAGATCGAGATCGAGGGCTCTCCAGTCGATGACCAAGACGTTGTCCTTCACGTAGCCAGCGCTCACCTGCGAAGGGGCAACGCCACCGACGACGGTGCCTGGCACGTACGACCACTGGTCGCAGCCGTCCCACTTGGGCACAAGCGCGCCCGCGTCTGCACCGGCGTCCGCTGGCACGCCACCGTCGCAGCCGACGGACTGGAGACCTTCCGACGGCACTAGCCCGAGATGGACTTCGCCATCGTTTTTTTCTCCGTTATAGTCCGAGAGGACCACGAGGACTGTCCGCTGTCCGTCCGAGATCTGGCTCGTCAGGCGAACCGCAAGCGGATCGTCGACACCTTCCTTGAAAAAAATGTTGGCAACCACCTCCTTTGCGAACGCGTTGTCCACGCCGAAAGGATCGTCGGCCGGACCACCTGGAAGCTTGAGGGATCGGCACGGAGCGCCGGAAGTCGTCGATGTGGTATCGCCCGTGCAGCGGTCGTCGAGATCGTAGCCGATGACCATACCGTTGGGCCTCAGGCGCACCGTCCGGATCCCGAACGCAAGCCGCGGCCTATCCGGCTGAGTGGGCAGCTCCGAGTCATTTGGCCGCGGAGGTGGATGCAGCTTCTTGCAAGGATCATCGAACGCGACGTCCAGGCCGGCGTCGGGAGATGCGAGCGCTGCATCGGGACGCGCCACGCCTTCGTCGTTGATTCCAACGAGCAGCTGACACGCCACGAGGGTCGGGCCCAGGAGCGCCGCCATCGGAAGCAAGCGACGATACCGCATGATCAGAACCTCCCCTGGAGCACTGCGCCTCCCAGCGAAGGAACAACGTGCGGCTGATGTCCACGCGTCGCACTCTTGGCCGAAGCGCCGCTCGCCGCGGGGCGGAGCAGGAAATAAACCGCAAGGCCGAGTCCCACCACGCCGACCGGGATGAGGACGTTGGCAACGTGAGCGAACGCACGCGCGTCGTCCTTGTCCTGATTGGAGTCCTTCCACGCCGCCGAATCGACGTAGCAGCGTTTGGACGAAGGATCGAAGTCGCCCGGACTCGCCGCCGAGTTGCTCCCGAGAGCACACTTGTCCCGCCCCGCGTTGTTCTTCGTGATGGTCAGCACTCCAAACACCGCACCGACCCCGAGCGAGGCGAGACCAACGCCGCCCACGACGAATCCCGCCGTGCGAGACCGCGGAGCGATGTTGCTGTCGCTGGTGCTCTCCTTTTTCTCGGAACGTGCGGGTTCCGGACGCATCGGATCCTTCGGAGCATCCACCAGGGGCGGTACCTGAACCCGCTGTTCGGCCCCCTCTCGAAAGACGTTGGTGTTCGTATGGAAGGGCCTTTTTCCGGGTGCGGAGACGGCCACCGCATGAGTACCCGGGTCTACGAGAATGCCGGCGGACCAGGAGACCTCTTGGTAGGCGACATCATCGACCCGGATTTCCATCCCCTTGGCGCGACCCTCGTTGGGTAGAAGGACGAGAATGCGCGAGAGGCGCGGCGTGAGCTTGGCGATGTGCTCGTCCGCGAGCTTGACGCGATCGGGTCGCGGCGGGTCCGCGTTCTTCGAGAGGGTGCGGAGCTCTTGGAAGCGAGCGTAGGCGCTCGCGACCTTCCCGAGCTCCTCGTAACAGAGCGCGAGATTTTGGAGAGTGCCGCCGGCGGGATCGAGTCGATAGCTCTCGGCGAAGAGCGAGGAAGCTTGCACGAAGTCCTTGGCGGCCATCAGCGCCTTCGCGCGCTGGAAGAGGTCTTCTGCAACCGCAGTCCGGTCGGGAGGTTGCTCTGCCGAGACCACCGGTGTGACGAAGGCCCCCGAAACGACGATGCATACCGTCGCTAAAACGCGAAGCCCACGCTTCATCATCTTCGGTCCTCGGACACCGGCAGGGAGGAAGCGGTCGGCGGAGCGACGGAGCCCGCGTCGACGATCTTGGACGGGCGCGTAGGCAACGGGCGAGCGCGGACCGGTGCCGTCGCGGAGGGAGTCGCGCTTGCGACGGGAGCTGCCGAGGAGATCGCGGAGAGCCTCGAGACATCGACCAAGGCAGGCCGCTCCCGTGCGCTCGAGGGCGGCGCCGACGCGGAGAAGACGCTCGCCACAGGCGAAGCAGAAGCGCTCGTGGCACCTCCCACCGCGGAGTGATTGTACTTTACAGCGAATGCGCCGAGGCCCACGAGGAGCGTTGCGCCACCGATTCCGGCAAGGACGCGTAAGACCTTCGAGCGAAGACCGCCGGATGACACGTTCTGGGACGTGCCGAGGTTTTGTTCCGTGACGGCGAGAGCCCTGACCTCCTCGCTCGCCGATTGAGAAGAGACACCATGGCTCGAGGCCGGCGTGGGGGGCGGGAAGAGGCTGGCCGCCGGAATTCCAATGCGACCGGTACGGTCCGAGGAGATGATACCGACCGGCGAGCCAAAGGGACGCAGGAGGACAGCCAGCTCGGCGAGACTGCAGCGGCGCGACACGTCCTTCTCGAGACACCTCAGGATGGCTCGCTCGAGATCCGCAGGCGCCTCTGACCGCACGCTGCAAAGCGGTGTCGGCGCGTCCGCCGCGATCGCCGCAAGGGTCCCCGAGACGGTCTCGGCCTCGAAGGGTAGCCGGGCCGTGAGCAGCTCGTGGAGCACCACACCGAGGGCCCAGACGTCGGTTCGGTGATCGACCTTCTTCGAGCTCCGAATCTGCTCCGGCGACATGTGCGTAGGCGAGCCAAAAACGGCCTGGGTCTGGGTGAGCGTGGGGTCGACCTGGTTCGTCGACGCGAACTTCGAGATGCCGAAGTCGAGGACTTTCACGAGCGGAGTTCCGTCCGCGCGTTGCGTCAGCCAGAGATTCGACGGTTTGATGTCGCGATGGACCACGCCGACGCAGTGTGCCTCGGCGAGGGCCTCGCCCGCCTGGAGAACGCAGTCGACAGCGAAGGCGACTGGAAGCGGTCCCTGACGGGAGACGAGACGGCCGAGGTCCTCGCCCTGAAGAAGCTCCATCACGATGTAGGCTAGTCCCGCTTCGGTTGCACCGACGTCGAGCACACGCACGACGTGCTCGCTCTTGATGCGCGAGGTGGCCCTCGCTTCGCGGACGAAGCGTTCCAGGTTCGCGGTGTCACACGCGAGCCGCGGGTGAAGAAATTTCACCGCGACAGCCTCGGCGAGCTGGATGTGTTGGGCCGACATGACGGCCCCCATGCCGCCCCGGCCGATGACCCGCTCCACCCGATACCGCCCCGCGACGATCTCTCCTGCCGGCGGAAGCCACACGTCGGGACTCTCCTCCAAGGTAGGTGCCGGACCGGCTGGTGAGGAGTGACCCACAATGACCCAATCTACCCTGTTCCGCCCGGCCGTCCCAACGGGCGCGTTACTCCCCCAAAGGCGCGAAGAGCGCGTCCACGTCGTGCTCGCTCATTCGCTCCCCGGGCACCTCGTCGCCCAAGAGCGTCGCCGAGAGCCACCTCTTCTTCTGCTGCAATCGGACGACTCGCTCTTCGACGCTCCCGGCCACGAACAAATTGTAAACGAACACGGGGCGCGACTGCCCGATGCGGTAAGCACGGTCGGTCGCCTGCGCCTGCGCGGCCGGATTCCACCAAGGATCGTAGTGCACGACCGTATCCGCGCTGGTGAGGTTCAATCCGGTACCACCTGCCTTGAGACTGATGAGGAACACATCGGCCTCGCCACCCTCGAACGCATCGACCACCTTCTGACGTTCTTTCGTGGCTCCCGTGAGCACGAGGTAGTCCACACCTCGGGTACGCAGGCTCTCGGCGATGAGCGCCAGCATGCTCGTGAATTGCGAGAAAATCAGCACGCGATGCCCCTGCGCGAGCTGCGCATCGAGGAGCTCGAAAAGCGCGTCGTGCTTGGCCGATTCCTTCACGCTCTTCGCGGCGTCCATCGCGACCAGGCGTGGATCGCAACACACTTGGCGAAGCTTCATCAGGGCGTCGAGAATCGGAATCGTGGACGCGGCGAGGCCCTTGGTGCGGATGACCTTGCGCACGTCGGCGTGTGCGGCGACGCGAATGTGCTCGTAAAGCTCGCGCTGCTTGCCCGACAGCTCCACGCGGCGCATGAGCTCCGTCTTCGGCGGGAGCTCCTTGGCGACATCCTTCTTCACCCGTCGCAAGATGAACGGCGCCACCATGTCGCGAAGCGCGGCCAGGCGCTCCTCGTCGCGTTCTTGCTCGATGGGTTTTCGGTACCAGCGCAAGAACGCGAGCTCGTCGCCGAGGAGGCCCGGATTGAGCACGTCGAAGATGGCCCAGAGCTCGCCTAGGTGGTTTTCCACCGGAGTTCCGGTGAGGCACACGCGATGCGCCGCGCGAATCGTCTTGATCGCACGATGGATCTGGCTTCGCGTGTTTTTGATGGCCTGCGCTTCGTCCAGCACCAGAATGTGGAACGGGTTTCCGCCGAGGAGGTCCTCATCGCGAACGAGGAGCGGGTAGGTGGTGACGACGACATCACTCGTCGAGACTTGTTGCACGCGGGCGTGTCGCCCAGCGCCGTGCAGCACGGTCACGCGGAGGTGCGGTGCAAACCGCTCGATCTCACGTACCCAGTTTCCCACCAAGCTGGTGGGCGCAACCACGAGCGCCGGCGCGGTGAGCCTTCCCTGGGCTTTTTCGGTGCAAATGTGCGCGATCGTCTGAAGCGTCTTTCCGAGCCCCATGTCGTCGGCGAGTACCCCGCCCACACCCTCGGAAACGAGGTGTTGCAGAAAGGCGACGCCCTCGACTTGGTAGGGGCGCATCGTTGCGCGGAGCTCTTGTGGCGGCGGGACCCTGACAGGGCGACTCGTGAGCGTGCGTGCACGATCTACGGTGCGGGCCGGATCGTCCCACGCGAGCTTGGTGCCTTGGCGTGCGAAGGTGGCATCGAGCTTGGCGAGCGACGAAGCCCGCACCTGGGGGAAAGACACCTTGGCGCCAGGCCGGCGGACACCCTGATAGAGCTCGATGACGACATGGAGCAGCGCGCGGAGGCGTTCCGGCGACACGTTCACGTGATGGGTCTCGCCGACTTTGAGGGCGTACGACGATCGAAAGCGGCGCGTGAGCGCGCGCAGACCATCGGCTTCGTCGGCATCGTCGAGGAGCTCCACGATGAGCGGGAGCAGGTCCACCCGCTCGCCGTCGACCTCTACGCCGAGCTCCAGGCTGAACCACCCCGGCAGTTCGTCATCTGGATTGACCCGAGCGAACCACTTTGAGTCGGCCTCCACCACGCGAAACGGGAAATTCGCGTCGATTTCTACCTGCCAGCCCGCGGCGCGAAGCTGCGGGAGTGCCTGCGCCGTGAACGCACAAAAGGCGTGCGGCCCGGCGTCGGGGCGAACCACGTATTCGGCATCACAGCCGGGCGGGGCCGCGAGGGCGTCGACACACGAAAGCTCGAGCGCGCCAAGACGCTCGAGGAAACGGCGCGCCCCTTGCTCGGCGACCGAGTCGCGATCGACGTGGACGAGCGCCCCCTGATCGGAACGAAAGAGCCTGCGCCGCTCGTCGCTCGCACGCACACGCGTGCCGCCATAGTCGAAGGACAGCTCGATGAGCGGCGCGAGGAGCTCGTCGAAGTCGCTGGAAAGCGCTGCCGCGCTGGCTACCAAGACCGGCTCGGCAAACAGGCGAATGTGCGGCACGAACGGCTCGCGTGATGTTCCGTGACAGGCAGAGGCGGAGTGCACGAACTCCCGTTAGATCAGAAGCGCGCACGTTTGTCGAACGTTTGACGCTCTTTCGCCTACTTCTTGGCAGATGTCCCCACGATGCCGCGCTCGCGCAAGGCCCGTTCGACGGCGTCGGCGATCTGTCGATGCCCGCGGGCGCTGGGGTGGCCGATGGAGAAGTCGAAGACGTCATTGTTGAGATCGACCCGAACATGTGCGAGGTCGAGCCCCTCGAACAGTGTGCGCTCGATCGACGGCGCTCCCGTCTCGTCCGGAAGGCATGGAGTGCCGCAATTGACGAGGAGGAAGAGCGGTAAAGCGCCGCGCGCAAGGCTCTCGCGAGCAGTCGCGACCATGAGAGCGCGCGTGCGGCGGAGTCCTTCTTCAGAGTGATAGAGCCGCCGGAAGACGTCGAGCAAAGGAGAGTTGAATTTCGTGCGCTGATCCTCGGCGGGCACGAAGCGCGAGGTGCCATCCTCGAAGATGACGAAGTGTGGTCGGTCTGGCCACACGTTGCGGTCCACCAACATGTGCATGACGAGCGATACCGTCCCGAGGGGGGGACTGAACCGAGGAAGCTCCTCGGCGAGCCCCACATGGGCGTAGTCGCTGCCGTACCCTTGCACGGCCAGATTGACCGACTGAACGCCGAGCCCGTCGGCCACCATCGCCGCGTACGTCTCTTCGTAGTTCAGACCAAACCCCGAAGCCACTGACTCGCCCGTGAAGAGAATCGTCGGGCGCGCATGATCGACGATCTCGTCCTTCGATCGCACACGGTAGCCATTGGCGTCGATGACGAAACGGAGCTTTTTTTCACCCACCACGTGCTCTGTCACGTGCGATCGCCGCGCGCGGTAGGTGAAGCGAGGGTCCCCCTCCGAGTCCGGCTCGTAGTGCAGGAGGGTCGTGGGCGGAGTGCTCTTCCTCAGGCGTAAGACCCCGTCCGTCACGACGAGCGCGAGCAGCACCGCGCCGAAAACACGCGCCGCGGCGCCTGCGATCTCGCGCGCCGAGTGACGCCGTGCCCATCGTCCAGCGCGAGGCCGCACCACGAAGAGGAGCAGCACACCGACGCCACCGGCAATCCATCGCTCGATGGCCGCCCGGACCAGCTGCCCAGGGTGCTCGGCGCAAAAGACCGGCATGGTGTGGATCTCGAACCAGCGACGGTCGGCGCGCCACGCCCAAACCACGAGCAGAACTCCCCCCAGCGCGACGAGGATCTCGACGGCCCAGCGCGCGCGCGGACGATCGCTCAGGGGACCTTCCATTCAAGTTGGCGACGCCGTGTCGAAAACGGGTCGAAAACGGGCGGTTAGAGACAAAACGCCTTACCGCAATGCCTTGTGGGCCGCAACCACGTGACTTATGGTTGTGCCCCCATGGCGGTCCGGCCCCACGCGCTCGATCGGCTTCTTCGCCCTGTTCACCGCTGGGTGTGGGACGACGCTCACCGACGCGGCCAAAAACTCCTGCGTTTCGGGCTCACCGAAGCCGACGGCGGCCGCGATCTGTCACGAGCCGCCGAGCTCACCTCCGACGCGCTCCTTCGCCGTCTGTACTTGCGCCACGCGCTCGACGAACAGCGCCACGCAAACCTTTTTCGCCAGCGCGGTCGCGCGATTCTTGCCGCACTCCCTGAGGGAAGCCAGGCGCCGACGTTCCAAGCCAACATGTTCGCCCCGGGCGAGCGCGGGCTCGACGATCTGCGCGTCGAGAGCGAAAAAGACGCCTCCCTCCTCGCCTTTTTGCACCTTTCCGAAAAGGCGGCGGCTCAACGATTCGCCGTCTACCACGAAGTCCTCGCCGCGGTCGATCCGCCCACGCGCGATGTCTTCGCGGACATCCTTCGCGACGAGGCGTTCCACATGAATTACACCTACGCCCAATTGAAACGCGTTTCTCCGAAGCGCCATGGTTTCCGCCTATGGACGGCGCGCCTTTCACGTCTCTGGAAAGGGTATTTGCGCATCGCGACGGCGATCGCCAATGTCATGGGCGGAGTCATTCTTACTCTCCAATACTTCATCGTCCTGCCGATTTTCGCCTTCATGGCCAAGCGCGCCGCACGACGCTTGCGCTCGGGATGGACAAAACCGCGCGATGAGTCACTTCTTTCTTCACAGTACTGATGAAGATCCTCGGCATCTCGGCGCACTACCACGATTCGGCCGCTGCACTCCTCGTCGACGGCGAACCTGTTGCCATCGTTCAAGAGGAGCGCTTGTCGCGTCGCAAGAACGACGCGGCGTTCCCGCTCGCCGCCATCGAGTGGTGTCTGGAACAGGCCAAGCTCGAGCCAGAGGCCCTCGACTGCGTCGTCTTCTACGAAAAGCCCATGCTCAAGTTCGAGCGCATTCTTTCGACCACGTTGCGCGCCTTTCCCAAATCGTGGAGAGCCTTCCCGAAAGCCATGCGCAATACGCTCGGCGAAAAGTTGTGGGTCAAGGGAATCATCACGAGCCACTTGGGAATCTCCGGAAAGAAAATCCTCTTTACGGAGCACCATCAGGCCCATGCCGCCGCCGCATTTCTCACGGCACCGACCAAGCGCGCTGCAATCATGACCGCCGACGGCGTCGGCGAATGGGCCACGCTCTCCGTCGGCCGTGGCGAACGAAAGGACGACGGGACGACGTCCATCGAAATGCTGCGCGAGGTCCGCTTTCCGCACTCGCTCGGAATGCTCTACTCGACGTTCACGGCGTTCTTGGGCTTCGAAGTGAACGAAGGCGAGTACAAGGTGATGGGGCTCGCCTCTTACGGCACCCCGAAGTTCTTGAACGAAGTCCGGCAGGTCATCCAACGCACGCCCGATGGCGCATTTGCGCTGGACCTCGACTATTTCGACTACCACACGACATCCCAGCGGAGCTTCTCGTCCAAGTTCATGGATCTCTTCGGCGCGCCGCGCGCGCCGCATGCCCCACTCGATCCCACGACCGAAACCGGCAAACGGTACGCCGACATCGCCGCGTCGGTGCAGCGTGTTTTGGAAGACACCCTGGTCGAGCTCGCGCGCGACTTGCAGCGCGAAACGAAGATGGATGATTTGTGCTTCGGTGGCGGAGTCGCGCTCAATGGGTGCGCGAACGCGCGCATCCTTCGTGAGTCGGGTTTTTCGCAGCTCTTCGTGCCGTGTGCGCCGGGAGATGCAGGATGCGCGCTCGGTGCCGCGCTTTACGCCGATCGCATTCACTTCGGTCGTCCGGATCGAACGTTCCCCGATCATCCGTACTGGGGACCGAGGGTCGATCCCGAAGAGCTCGCGCGCGTCGCGACTGAAGACGGGTTCGACATCGAGACGGCGACCGACGAGGGCGCCGTCCTCGATCGCACGGTAGACGAGCTCGTGAAGGATCGCATCGTAGGGTGGATGGACGGCCCTGCCGAGCTCGGGCCGCGTGCCCTCGGAAACCGCAGCATCCTCGCGGCACCGCACACGACTGCAATGAAGGACCGCCTCAATCGCGAGATCAAGTACCGCGAAGAGTTTCGCCCTTTCGCTCCTGCAGTTCCGATCGAAGTCGCCGATCGCTATTTCGATCTCCCGCCCGGCGGCGCGCGCCTCGGCGCGTTCATGTCCGGTGTTTTCCCGGTAAAAGCGGAGTTCAGGGGTCGTCTCCCCGCCATCACCCACGTCGACGGAACCGCGCGCGTGCAAACGGTGGAAAAGGACAAAGCGCCGCGCTTTTACGAGCTGCTCGAACGCTATGGCCAAAAGACCGGAATCCCCATTCTCCTCAATACATCGTTCAACTTGGCGGGCGAGCCGATCGTCACGCGCGCCGTCGAGGGCTATTCGACCTTCCGGCGTTGCGGCATCGACGTCCTCATTGCCGGATGTCACCTCGTGAAGAAATTCGAGGCACGTGCGAGCGCAAAGAGCAGTGTGGAGGAAGAAGAATGCTCAAGAAACGTGGAAAACTCCGCCGCGGTTTGATCATGATCGCTTCCGCGATCCCGTCCATCGGCGGTTTCGTGCGCGGACTTTGGACTCGCAAAGAAGGCAATCGCTGGCTCGTTCCGCTCGTCGTCTTCTTGTCGCTCACCGGTATTCTGTTGATCGTTGCGGCGAGCGTAGAAGCGCTCGCGCCGTTCATTTATTCGATCTTCTAATGGGCCGTCTGGCAGGCTCTTTCCTGGAGCTCTTCGCCTGCCCGGCGTGCGAGGGCTCGGTTTCCGCGGCGAGCGCCGAGGTACGTTGCGTGTCCTGCGACGCGAAATACCCCGTTGAGAACGGCATCGTCGATCTGCGCGTGGAGGCCGATCAGCGGACGGACGCCGTGCGAAACTTCTACTCCGAGTCTCCGTTTCCGAATTACCCGCCGGAAGACACCTTGTCGGGCCTGCGGGGCCGCGCGGCAAAGAGCGAATTCGCGCGCCTTCTCGATCAGGCCATCCCTGGCGACGCACGCATTCTCGAAGTGGGCTGCGGGACTGGGCAGATGAGCCTATTTTTGGCCACCGCCGATCGCATCATCGTCGGGGCCGATCTCACGCGAGCCTCGCTCGAGCTCGGAGCCGATGCGGCTCGGCGCTACGACGTCGATCGCGTGCGTTTCGTGGAGACCGACTTGCGCTCGCCGGGCCTGGCAGAAGGGGCGTTCGACGTCGTGTACTCGTCCGGTGTTTTGCATCACACGCCCGATCCGCGACAGTCGTTTGCGGCCATCGCACGCCTGGTCCGGCCGGGGGGCATCATCGTGCTCGGTCTCTACAACGTGTACGCGCGTTTTCCACATCGCTTGCGTCGCGCGATCGCGAGCCTCACCGGACTACGCTTCATACCCTTCGATCCCGTTCTTCGGGCACGCGACGCCGAACCCGAGCGGCGCAAAGCGTGGCTGCGCGATCAGTACATTCATCCGGAAGAGCATCGGCACACCATCGCCGAGGTACAAAGCTGGTTTGCGGAGTCGGATATCGAGTACCTGCGTACGTATCCGAATGCGTTGATCGGCGCCGAGCCGCTTCAGAACGGCGAGCTCTTTGTGCCAGCGGAAGACAATTGGGGGTTCGAGAACGTGCTCTCGCAAATGGGGTGGGCGTTCACGCTTTCGTACGAGGGAGGCCTGTGGGTGACGATCGGGCAAAGGCCGCCGAAGGCGCAGGCCAACGGGTCGGCGCCGGAGTAGAAATTCAGGCCGTCCTTCGCCGAGACAGTGCCGCGAGCACGATGAGGCCAACCACCGCCGCGAGCGGTGCCTCTCCTTGAGAGTCGTTCGACGCGCTCACGCAACCGCATCCACCTGCTCGGCGCCCGCCGAAAGGGCCATCCGGATCGGTCGACCCGGGATCGGCTTCTTGATTGTTCCCATTCCCACCATCGGGCGATGGACCGTGCGTCGAGGCGCGGTGCGCTGAGCCCAGATAGCGGATTGACGAGTAATACGGATCGGCGCCCCAGCCCGTGGCGTCGGACAGACCAGGCCCGTTCATCGCGGCTCCGAATCCAGTGCCCGTCGACGGGAAGCAGGTAATCCCAGCAGCAGCGCGCCCACAGAGATCGTCTTTCCCATCGTTGTTCACATCGGCGGCGCCGATGGTCGTGAAGTACTTCGGCTCCGCCCACCCCTTTGCGTCACTCCACTCGGGCCCCTTCACTTCGGTGGACAGACCTTTCCCATCCGACACTCCGCACACCATCCCGGCGGCAGCGCGACCACACACGTCGGCTTTACCGTCTCCGTTGATGTCCGCATACTGAATCGTCGCGTAGTACTGCGGCGCCGACCACCCGCTCTCGTTCGTCCACGCCGGCCCGAGAATCTCCACGTCGGAGAACATCTGACCGTCGAACAGGTGGCACGCGATCCCGCGCGCGGCGCGGCCGCAGACGTCGGACTTGCCGTCGCCGTCGATGTCGGGAAAGCGAATCGTGGAGCCGTGCTCCGCAGCGCCCCATCCGGCGGCATCGCTCCAGGCCGGGCCTTGCAAGAGCTTCGGGAAACCACTCCCGTCGGACAAGTAGCAGGCAACGCCGAATGGGGCGCGCGCGCACACGTCGGCTTTTCCGTCGCCGTCGATGTCTGGAAACTGGATGGTCGACGAATACTTCGAGTCCGCCCATCCGCCTCCGTCTTTCCAGGCAGGGCCGCGAACGGTCGTCGGGAAGCCGCGGCCGTCGGCGAGGTTGCAGACGATCCCTTCGGCATCGCGGCCGCACAAATCGGCTTTGGCGTCACCGTTCACGTCGGCAAGCTGGATGCTCGAGTAACGTTGCGGAGCTGCCCACCCCTTGGCGTCACTCCACTCGGGCCCCTTGATCTCGGTAGGGAAACCGTTTCCGTCCGAGAGCTCGCAGAACATTCCCGCGCTCGCGCGGCCACAAACGTCGGCTTTGCCGTCGCCGTTGACGTCGCCGAACTGCACGGTGCTCGAATACTCCGGCGCTGCCCACCCCGCGGCATCGCTCCATTGCGGGCCTTTTATTTCCGTGGGAAAGCTCGTGCCGTTGGAGCGCTGGCACACGACTCCGCCGGTGCCGCGCTCGCAGATATCTGCTTCATGGTCGCCGTTCACATCGACCGGGGGGCTCTTTACGACGCGGGGATAGTTGGAGCTGCCTCCGCCCGCGAGCCGCTGCAGATCGGCGAGCGAACCATTGAAGACGTCGTGATCGAGCTGGCCGTTGCCGTCGCTGTACTGCCAGATGACCCAGCTGCTCCAACCGGGCGGCATGTAGGGGCAATTGATTCCGTAGGCAGGAACGACCAGGCCATAGTTCCCGAAAGAACTGTCGTTCACGTTGTCTTGCCAGAAGTACGAGCCGACATAAATCAAAGGTCGCTTGCCCGTCCCCTGCTCGACGAGATCCAACCACCGATGCATCTTGGCAACGACCGAGGCCGCCGACTGCCCGCCCGTTCGTTCGACGTCGAGCATGGCGGGCAGGTCGCCGGCGCCGAGGCGGCCTACCTTCTGAATCATCATGTTCGCCTGGGCGCCTTCGTCCTCACCTGGCTCGAACCACTGATAAGCGCCGCGCAAAATGCCGTTCGCTTTCATGTCCGTCCAGTTGGCGTCGAACCTGTCGTCGACGAAATCGAGCCCTGCGCTGATTCGCGCGTAGCCGAAGACGACGCCCTCCGCTTTCGCCGCCGCCCAGTTGAAGTTCCCCTGCCAGCTCGAAACGTCGTGTCCCTGAACCGGGCCGTTTGCCGGAGCGCCGCAGAGTTGCGTGAGCGGCTCGGCCGTCGTACCGACGTGGACCCCGGACGTTTCCCATGTGCCGTCCCCACCGCAACCGGCACCCAGAAAGCAGACCACGAGAGGCGCCGCGAAGAGGAGCTGGGAGGGTTTCACACCCCAGCCCATGGCGATTCTCGTACCAGCCCCGAGACCCATCATTTCCGCGCGATTGAGGGTGGATCGGCAACATCCCCTCGTGAAAGACCGCGACAGTCGCGACTTGTCGCGCGTGGGAGAGTGTGCGCTCTCTCAGGGCCGCGCCGACCACGCCGGAGTCTCCATGACCTCCGCCGTCGCCACGTCCTTGGGCCACACGATTTGATACTGACCCTTTTGCACCTGAGTGACGAGAACCGGGTGCTCGTTCTGCCCGCTGTCCGCGAAACCTACCGGGCCAAACGCCGTGTCCATGCGAATGGCTTTCAACGCCTCGCCAATCGCCGCCGGCTCCAGCTTGTTCGCGCGCTTGATGGCCAGCGCGGCCACTTTCAGCCCGACGTACGCCGCCGCGGCCTGATATGGAGCGTGCGTTCCAAACTTGGCGAAGAACTTGTCATCGAACTCTTTTGCACCAGGCCACTTGGCTTGCGGCATCCACTGCGAGACCGAGATGGTGTACTCCGCGTCTTTTCCGGCCCCTTTTTCTTCGCTTGGAAACTCGGGCGCGCTGAAGCCAGCTGCGGCCGCCGTAAAGTAGCGCGGAGAGAGGCCAACTTTCCTCGACTCCTTCATGAGAGCGACTGCATCCTTCAGGTACGCACCGAAGTAGACGGCGTCAGGGCGCTTCTCTTTCACGATTTTCAGCATCGGCCCGTAGTGGAGCGAGGTCGCGTCGTAGGTCTCTTCGTCGACAATCGACATCCCCGCGGCGCTCGCAGCCTTTCGCATGGCCGAGGCCACGCCGCCGCCGTACGCCGTGTTCTCGTGAATGAGGGCGAGAGTCTTGGGATTGCCGTGGGCTTTCCAAAACTCCACCATGGTGCGTGCGTAGTCGCTCACGCCGCCGCACAGGCGATACACACCTTTTCGCCGTTGTTCGATGACGTCGTCGGCCACGGCCGTCGGGACCAAAAAGGGCACTTGCCGGTGGGCGACGAGCGGGAGAACGGCGAGCGTGCTCTCGCTCGAGTAGGCGCCGAGCACGATCGGAACGTGATCCTGATCGATCAGCTTCGTGACACCCTGGATGGCCACATCCGCCTTGCTCTGCTCGTCGAAAATGTCGATCTCGAGCTGCTTTCCGAGGACGCCGCCTTCGGCGTTGATCTCCTCGAGAGCGAGCGTGTAGCCACGTTGCTGGGCGAGGCCGAAATTCGCCTGATGACCCGTGAGCGCAGTGATGATGCCTACCTTGGCGGTCGTCTGCGCCTCCGGTTTGGCATTTCGGCACGAGGGCGCTGCCGCCAAAAACATCGACAGCATCACGACCGATCGGCAAGACAAGCCCATTCCCCTAGTGTCCTTTCGTCGATAATACCTCAGATACGAAACCCCGCGATGACTCGTGAAATCTTCTCCGCCGCGTCGCGCTGCGCCAAAACGGCGGCTTCGGTGGACTCGACGCGTTTGACCGTCGCTTCCATCATCGCCGACAGATCCGTGAGTGCCGCGAAGATCTGGGCGATGCCGGCGTTCTGCTGATTGACGGCGGCGGCGATCTGGCGGGCAGCGCCCGAGCTGTCCTTCACGATTCCGGACAGCTCGCGCAAGCTGTCGCCGGAGCTTTTGACTTGGGTTGCGCCGACGTCCATCTGCCTCACGCCTTCGTCGGTGAGCTTGACGGCGTCGGAGATCGCCGCGCCGATCCCACCCAGAATGTTGCGCACCTGAGTGGTTGCCTTCGCGGACTCTTCCGACAAATTGCGCATCTCGCGTGCGACGACCGCGAAGCCCTTGCCGTGCTCGCCCGAGCGGACGGCTTCGATGGCGGCGTTGAGCGACAGCATGTTCGACTGATCGGCGAGCTCCTTGACCGTCCCCGTGATGTGTCCCACCTCTTGCGCGCTGATGTTCAAGACGCCGATTCTTTGTGCGATCTCCGCGACGTGCTCGCGAATCTCGTTCAAGGCACTCATCGTGTGCTCGATGGCCACTTCTCCCTGCCGTCCCGCGTCTTCGGCGCGCCCTGCCATGGCAAGCACCGATTCGGCCTTTTGCGACGCGTCCGACGACATTTGTCGTATCTGCTCGGCAGTGGCCTGTGTCTGCCGGAGCGCCGACGCCTGCCGCGCGATGGTGGTCCGCTGCTCGGCGATCGATTCCGACAAGTCGCCCATGGACCGGTTGAGAAGCTCCGCGGACTCGTGAAGTCGCAGGGGGATTTCTTTCAGCTTTTTGAGGAGGGAGTTGACGAGTTGCCCTATTTCGTCGCCGGGGCTGGATTCGATCTCCTGGGTGAGGTCCCCTTCCCTTACGATGCGATCGACCGCCATGTTCAGCCGGGCGAGGGGCCTCACCAGGGGGCGCGAAATGACGATGGATCCCCCGGTGCCCAAGAGACCGAACACGATGATGAGGACGACGGTCCAACGAATGGCCTGAGCCGAGCTCGATCGAGCGTCCGATTTTTCGAGCGTGGCCAGGAAAATCCAGCCATCGCCCACGTCGGCCACTTTGGTGTTGTTGACGGAGAACGCGGCAATGCGATTCTCGAGCTCGCCCACCTTTCTGGCCCAGTCAGCGGTGAGCAACAGGGAGAGACCTTCGATTTGGGTGAGCGCGTGCTGGCTGTCGAAGACGACCCTGCCGCTCTCGTCGGCGATGAGGAGATCCAGTGTCTTGACGTCCCGCTCTTGAGCGCGGAGAAGGGCGGGTTGGACCATCTCCGACATTTGAGCCTCCCAGTCGTACGCGGCGAGGAGAATGCCAGCGGTCGTGCCGTCGGCGGTGGAGACCACGGGCACCGCGAAGTGCAGGATTCGCCGCCCAAAAAAATTGTCGGCATCGAGCACCGTCTGGGTCTGGAGCTTTCCGGTTAGCCCTGCACGAAACCAAGGCGCACGCGCTACGTCCGCTTCCTTCCCCGTGAAGGCGCTCTTGAGGTCAGGATTGTTGGCGGAGACGACGCGGCCGTCGGGCTTGAAGAGAACGAGACCACGAAACATGGAATGGCGCCGCTGAAGCATGTCGAGCACGGCGTCGCACTTCTCGTAGCTGTCGAAGAAGAGCGCGCCGCGGACGATGGAGTCCTCGGCCCACGCGCGCCCCCCGGCCCCGCGTGCAGGAAAGCCCC
>OBEQ011871865.1_pt1 | contig 16646 bp, 15 predicted proteins | sample 1670901 | NCBI WGS metagenome assembly OBEQ01 (sample SAMEA104232315, study PRJEB22302) | groundwater metagenome | biome: forest; feature: aquifer; material: groundwater | place: USA | collected 2011-08-07 | depth 5.4 m
AAGGCGCCGGTGAACCTGTGCAATTTGCAAAAGGACACGAGCGGCGACGCTCGCCCCGGAGCGAAAGCGACCGGAGCCATGGGCTCGCTTTGCGTCCCCATGCTCGACGGCGACCACGCAGTCGGTGCGCTCGGAATTGCAGTCATGGGCGAGCGCACCTTCGGCAAGGAAGAAGAGGAACGTCTGATCGCCTACGGGCGCGCGCTCGCCAAGGTGAAAACATGAACGCGCCTGTTTCGAGCATGCCTTTGCGCGCGGTGTGCTGGCGCGCCGACTGATGCTTCGGTACGCATGCTTGCTGGCCGCGATGCTCGGGGCATTGCTTCCGGCATGCCGGAGTGAACAGCGAACGGAGATCGTCGTTGGCGTATCGACGCAGATGCGTGTGCCGCGCGAGCTCACCCTGGTGCGCGTCGTTGCGACCAGCAACCGTGGGCCGCTGGCCTGTGAGACGCGCCGCCTCGTAGGTCCCGCGCCGGCGCAGGTGGCCATCTCCATTGCGGGCGGCGCGGACCAAGTGATCAACGTGGCCGTTGCGGGCTACCTCGAGGCGCCGCCCGCAGACCCGTGTTCTGTCGAGGGCGCCGTGGTCCTCAGGCGCGCACGAACGCGCTTCGTGGGAGATCTTCGCCTCTACTTGCCCATGCCACTTCGTCGTTCGTGCGCGAGCGTCGCCTGCGATGCGGGGCAAACATGCCTTGGGGGCGAATGCGCCGGTTCGGACGTCGGGGAGGGGGGGCTCGTGGAGTACGAGCCGTCGCTCGTGTACGGCGATACGAGTTTCTGCTTTCCTCGGAGCGCGTGCTTCGAGGACGTGATTCCCGCGGTGCTCGTCGACCCCGAAGACTGCACCTTCCAGCTCCCAGACGAGGTGCCCGACGACGCGAAGAACTCGGGGCGTTTGAACCTCGAAGTCTTGCACGAGGACCTCTCACGAGAGGTGCTCGACCTCGATCCCGTCGAGGGCTTCGTGCGCGTACGAGACCGCTCGGACCGATTTCGGATCGCGCCCTCGCTCTGCAAGCGCTACCGCGCGCACCAGATCGCGTCCTTGTACGTCGGCGCGAATTGTCCGCCCAAGGAGTCGCTTCGCCCGCTCTGCAAGGTGGAGCCCGTGGCGGGGCCGGCGCCCCGCGAGGACACGCTCTGCACCTCACCTCTGGAGCTTCCCCCCGCGCGCGCTGCCGTGTACGCGCTGGTCGACAGCTCCCGCTCGATGCGGCACGCGTTCGGTTCGTCACCCTTCAAGACAGCCGTCGATCTCGTTCTCCGCGCGCAATTCCTCCGCAACACCGTTCTCGGCATGCGTCTTCTCCCAGGCACCGCAAGCGCTTGCGTTTCGGAGGCCAATCCGTTTGCGACCCTCGATGGGCCGAGTGCCGTACCTTTGGGGCCGCCGGACGCGGCGCGCGCGGCGTTCGATGCGATCTTGGGTTATGCCAGTCGCGTGCGCCCGAATGACCCGCCCCTCTTTCTCGACGCTGCGCTCCACGATCGCGGTGCATACCAGGCACTCTCCGCGCTGGGAGCGGACGTTGCGCGAAAGTCCGTGGTGATCGTCGGAAACCGCGAGCTCTTCTCGCGTTGTTCGCCAAGCCTTGGGGCGACGTCCGGGCAAGCGTACTTTGCCTCGCAGAAGTTGGGCATTTCGACCTCCGTGCTCCTTCTGGCGGCAGAACCCGATGCCGACTATGGAAACCACGACCCCTACATCGACGGGCTCGCAATCGCGCGCTCTGGGGGCGGCCGTTTCGGCGACGGCACCGGGGATGACAAGGCGATGCGCCTGGCGCTCGCCGCGTTCGCAGCGGACGTCGGAAGCTGTCTTTACGACGTACCTCAAACGATCGATACGCGCGGCGACCTGTCACGGGTCTCGGTGTCGTACTTCGATGTGCTCCGCTCGCAGCGCGCCGATGTGCCCTACGATTCGACATGCAAGAACGGTTGGGCGCTCGACGGAGCGCGCGTGCGCTTTTGCGGCAATGCCTGCAATGACATGCGCTTCGCGATGTCCACGACCACGCACTACGCCATCGAGCGAGGGTTCGTTCCGGTGGATTTTCCGGTGCGATGGGCGGCCCCATGCGCGCGTTGACCATGGCATTTCTGGCGAGCCTCCTGGCCTTTGTCGGCAGAGCGCGCGCCGAGCCTGCGCGTCAGGGCGCGTACGGCGGGTTGGCGCTCGCTGGTAGTCTCGAACCTTTCGGCGCGAACAACGAGCTCCAACGCGGCTGCACCGATCTCGGCGCCGCCGTGTGCTCCACGCCCGTGCCGTTCGGCGGCGGGATGTTCGGATACGCGGGCGGAATGGTGGGAACCGTAGGTCTCGAGATCATGGCCGGCGGCTTCATGGACTACACGCGCCCGTCCGCGACGTTCGACGGCGTGCCCCACAAGCCCCACGGAAACCCGCTGGTCTCGACCCCGCGGCGCGAAGAGACATTCATCATCTTGCGAGGCGGTGCCGTATTGGCCCCGCGCGCGCGCGTGTGGGTCGACGCGGGCCGAGTTGCGTGGAGCTTTGCCGGCGGAGTTGGGCTCTCCTACCGGTATATGGCGCTCGAGCGCGAGGTGACGACCGACGGTGCCCTCGAGGATCGCCCGTATTTCTCTCATGGAACACCGTACATTTCGCCGGGATTGAGCCTCGACGCGTCCGCGCAAATTCGGTCGACGCCGACCCTGGCGCTCTCCATCGGGCTCGGCCTCTGGGCGGAAACGGCGTGGGGCAGCACGCGCGCCGTCGCGGACCCGACGCGCACGCTGCAAGGGAGCGGAAAGGTCGAGCCCGTTGCGACCCCGCCGTATTTGATGGCGTACGGTCTTCAGCTCTTGCTGCTGCCATACCTGGGCTTGGCCTTCGGCCCGTAACCGAGGGCTGTCCCGACGACGATGCGGGCTCGTCGTCCGGCACCGGCGGCCCGACCAACAAGCTAGACGGGGGCATCAAGACCCCCGATAGCGGCCTGGCGAAGGACGCAGGCAAGACCGACGGAAGCTCGAGCGACGGATCTGCTCTTTCCGACGTCCAAACAAGCGATGCCCAAACGAACGATGGCTCGACCAGCTCCGATGCTGCTGCCGATGCAGACTCCGGCCTTGGCCACCTCTGCACGGAGCTCGAAGCGTGCTGCCAACAGTTGCAGCAGGGCGGATTCGACCCCAGCGCCTGCGAGAGTGTCGTCGTTCTGCACAACGAAACCGCCTGTTACTCGCAGCACGAGTTGTACAAGAACTTCGGCGACTGCACGTGATGCGGTTGCCCGCGCTCATGCCAGCGCGGCACGCTCGATGCGATCGAGCTTGAATTGGCGCGCTTGGCCCTTGTCCAAGTCGTCGCAGTTCACGAGCGTTTCGGTGCGCTCCATCACCACCGAGCGCACGCGCACGGTGCGTTCCGTCGGCACGCCGTCGGCGTCCCTGTACCTGATGCGCATCGGACGGTGTTCGAACCATGCTTGTTCCAGGACGCGCCGTACGTCAGGCGACGAGGCGCGTGCTGGAATTCCAACGAACTTGAGAGTCTTCATGTGTGATGCGAGCTCGCGCTGACCCGCCACGCCCAATGCCGCGCGCACCTTGTCCAGCGCGGCGTCGATCGTCTCTGTAAACGGCACGACGCGCATCTCGGTGACCCAGCTGCCCACGGCGACGAGCAACGCAGCCTCGCGCGCGTTGAAGTTGACGGGCGGGAGCGTGTAGGCGCGGTCGAGCGCGTAGCCTCCCCCGCGGCCGCGCTCGGCCAATACGGGCAGCTCGGCATCTCGGAGGGCGTCGAGATCGCGGTAGATGGTTCGGACTGTGACGCCGAATCGTTCGGCGAGCGCCTCTGCCGTGGTGCCGGTCCGGCGGCTTCGCAGGTGCTCGGCGATGGCGAAAAGTCGGGCGGTACGTCGCATGCGCACAAACCTGACATAAGGCTGACAATAGGTAAAGCTACCGTGTCCGGCATGAAGAACACCACACCCGATTTGGTTCTCTGTGAGCTGTCCGAGACCGGCCTCGCCGGCGTGGATAGCTATTCGCCGTTCTGCCTCAAAGTGACCCGCGCGCTTCGCGCCGCCGGACTTCGCTACGTGTCGCGCCGATCCGAGCGACCGGGCACCTTCAGCGCGCTCAATCCGACCGGACAGGTCCCGATCTTGCTGGTGGACGACCAGCCGGTCGCTGACTCGACGCGGATCGTGGCGAAGATTTGCGAGCTCGCTCCTCTGGCTTTCCCGAAGTCTTCGCGCCACGAAGCGTTCCTTTGGGAGGAGTTCGCCGACACGCACCTGAACGGCTTTCTCGTGGCGGCACGCTGGGCGGATCCACGAAACTGGCCCAACGTTCGCGATGCGTATTTTCGAGGGGCGCCGTGGCTGGTTCGAGCGATCATCGCTCCGAGAATTCGCGCGCGCGTCGTGAGAGCGCTGGTCTCACGCGATGTGTGGCGAGCCGGGCCGGATGCGTGTTGGGCGAGTTTTACGGCGACCCTCGACGCGCTCGACGCGCGCGCCCCCGAAAGCGGCTTTTGGCTCGGCGATGCGCTCTCGTGTGGTGACATTGCGATCTTCGCTCAGCTCCACAGCCTGCGCACGCCGCTCACGCCATGGCAGGCTTCCGAGGTCTCTGCCCGCGGCCGGCTCGTCCGCTACCTCGACCGCGTCGACGCAGCGACCCGCGTTGGGGCGTGCGCGCCGGCCGTATCGCCGAAAGCTCGCGCACCTCACTATCAACCGGAGCTCTCCTAAATTCCGCGTTGGCCAGCGCTCGCGTGGCCAGTACCATGGCGCCGTGCCGGAGACCGAGCGGCAGCGCAAGCGCATCCTCGAAGCGCGTCGACTGATCAAGAGCGGAGTCGTGTCCATGGTCGTCGCGGCCCTCGCGAGCGGGACCGCGCTCGCCATTGGCGGCCCCAAAACCCCCGCGTTCATCATCGCTGCAGCGATCAGCGTCCTCTCTGTTCTCCGGACCGGCCAGGGGCTCTCGCGCCTGCGGCGGCTCCGTGCGTACACGGGTCTGATGTAGCGTCGCGCCCAACACGCGGGCCGGCGGACGACTACGAGACGATCACGCTCTAGCCGGATCACCCCCGACGGGCCGTCGCGCCGACGGCGCGTCGGGGGAGACAGGGCTTTTTTGGACAAACCGAGCTCAGCGTCGCGTCGCCATGACGGGCACAACGCCCGGCGGACGCTCGCGCCCGCCGCCGACATCGAAGCGTCCTTGCACGCCCGCAAAGACGAATGTGCTGAGCCTCGGGTCGTCGATTGCCACAGTCGTCCCACCAGAAGGCACCTGCCACAAGAACAGGTCGAGGCCCGCGCCTACGACGGGCCCGATGGCGATCTCCGGAGTCGCTTTCAGATCGAAACCGACCTGCAGCTTGGCGAGCTCGAAGCCATGGGTGAGCAGCGTGGGCGCGGGCTCCGGAAATGTCTCCCAAAGCAAGCGGTAGCCTGCGCCGAGGCTGACGAATGGATCGAACCGCGTATACGGGTCCAGGTGATAGGTCGCGTTGACGCCGCCCGAAACACCGCGCGCACCGGTCGCCCGCTGCGCGTTGAACTCCTGGTACTGGCCGCTTATGCCGACACTGAGCCGCGGCACGATGCGGTAACCGACGTCGACCTCCACTCCGAGGCCAGCTTCGGCAACGCTCGGAAAACCGACGCCGCTTTGAAGCGACCCGAAACCCTGTGTGTATCCCGTCCCGACACCGAGCTCGAGCGCGTTGGTCGGGGCCTCGACGCGCTGCTCGAAGAACGATCGTCGCTCGTACGTCGGCGGCGGCGCGTTCGGCTGCATCTCCTGGGCGTGCGCCGTCCACGTTGCCCCGACGACGGCGACGAGCGCTGCGCCCGCGAGTACGAACCTGGAAATCATTGCTGTGCTCCTTTCGCGCGGCGACGGCACCCGTCTCCGCGCCAACAGCAAAGAGCATGCGGCGTACCTACTCGCGAGCTCAGTCGTCGATCGCGGGAAGTGCTCGGTCGCGCGAGACTGCGCGGCGGCGACGCTCCGGACTGCTGATCGTGGCCGCGCTCGGTCGCATCCACGCGCGCGGCGCGCCGTCATCGCCGAGCGGCGCCGTCGGCCGCGTGCCGGCCGCATCGACAGGCGTGCCCGTCGGAAGGATCGACTCGTTCTTCGGCGCGGGCGCGGTCTCCGAATCGTCCTCGGCGGGAAGCGTTCCAGCGTCGGCGCAGCAGCGAAAGCCCGTCGAGTAGTCGTAGTAGACGGCGCTGTGCGCGGTGGTCGTGTAGTCGCAGCCCTCGCCGTTGATCTTGGTGTCGAGGTAGTAGCCGCCTCGGAAGGCGCTATCGTCCGTCCACTCGTGAACGTTGCCGACCATGTCGTGCACGCCGTATTCGTTCGTGCACGCGGCCGCCGCACCCGTCGGCTCCAACGTGTTCGGCTCCTGGTTCAGCGTCGGATCGTTCATCGTGCGCGCCGTGTGTTCGCCCGAATACTTTTTCAGGACGGGCGACGTGCGGTTCGTATCGACGCATGCGTTCGGCTCGTGCGCATTGCCGTAGGGGTAGCGGGTCTTTTCAGGGCCCTTGCAGGCGGCCTTCCACTCTTTTGCGTGGCAAAGGCGCTTGCCGCTCGCCTTGCACGCTCTCTGAGCTTCCACCATCGAGATGTGCGCTTGCGGGGCGACGCCCGGTTTGGAGACCGCGCGGACTTTGCGTCCGACCGGCGTCTCGTAGGGGCTGAAGGGCGCTTCCGTCCCATCCTCGCGCAGCTCGACGAGCGATCCTTCGTACTTGTCCACGCACGATCCGTCGACGAGTGCCATGTCGCGCGGGCACGCCCCTGCCGACGCCTTCACAGGCGTGGCGAAGAGCAGTGCGGTGGCCGCAGCAAGGGTCGAAACGATGCCGGGAAGACCTCGGCGGGCAATGGTGTAGGGGCTCATGGGAGCCGCCATCTAGAGCAGGATGGATGCCGGGAGAGAGACTAATGATTCCCAGTCGTTACGTTTCGCGACACGTGAGGGGTGTCGGTCTCATTGATGTGAACCGACCGCAAAACGTGAACGGCGATTCACGGATAGTCGTCGAGGGAGTAATTCTCGCACTCTTCGCGGTGCTTCACGAAGCCGTACCAGGACTTCATACCTCGGTGGCTATAGACAATTTTGGCGCAGGCGACGTTGGTGGCCGGATCGTAAAGGTCTTCGGCCTGAACGCCGCACTCGTCGAGCCAATAGCGGTCGTTGATTTGAAAGAGACCATAGTCGTGGGAGCCGTTTCGGTTCGTGTGGAGCGCTCTCGCGAAGTACGCGGACTCGTATTTCGCGGCGCAGAGCATCTGCGGAACCGCGCTCTCTTTGAATCCTGCGTGCCGCAAAAGGCTGGCGACTTCGCTCTGAGGAATCCGTCTGCCCGCAAGGAGAGGCGCCTCCCCTTCCATCGGTTCGTCCGCGCTTTCGGCGCTACCGCAGCCCAGAGACGCAGCCACCACAAGAAGGACGCCGATTGGCCTCATGGCCGGTAACCACTGCAACGCATGTGCCGGTAGACAAATGTAGGTAAGCGCGCAAAATCCGCATCCCTCAGCGCCGAAAAGTCCAAGGGCTGAGGGGCGCGCGATCCAGCGGCGAATCGGGTCGCTGCTTGCCAGAGTGTCAACTGAACGCGATCGGAATAGGCGAGTTTGCGCGGTGGTCATCGGGAGCGGACATGCGCCTCGATACACCTCTGGTGCGCCGCCCTCGCCACCTGCACGACGAGCACCGCGCGTGCCCAAACCGCCGCTCCGTTTCAAGACCAGCCGGTGAGCAAATCAAAGCACCAGGCGATCGCGTCTCGTTTCAGGTGGAGGATGCGGACCTGTCCGAGCTCGTCAAAGCGATCGGCGAGCCTGCGGGGAAACGTTTCGTGCTCGCGACGGCGAAGCTCAAGCACGCCAGGACCACCGTGTACGCCCCTTCGAAGATTACGGTCGAAGAGGCCTACAAGCGTTCTTGTCCGTGCTCACAGGTCAACGGGCTCACGGTCGTTCCCGAGGGTACCCGTTCGCGTCGAGCGGTGAGCTAAAGAGTGATAGAAGCGGAGCGTGCGCACCGTCTCCGAAACCCTCGCCGAGGTACAGCTGTTCGAGTCCCTGGATGACCCGACGCGGGGCTTTCTCGCCGAGCGCGTGGACGTGGCGAAGCATCCGCAAGGCCACGTCGTGTTTCACCGCGGAGACCCAGGCGAGTCGATGTACGTCGTCCTCACCGGCGAGGTCGAGATCTTCTTCAAAAACGACTCTGGCGAGAGGATTGTGCTCGAGACGGCGAAAGCCGGCGACTTTTTCGGGGAGATATCATTGCTGGACGGCGGTCCGCGTACCGCATCGGCTGTCGTCACGCAAGATCTCGAAGCCCTGGTCGTGGATCGTGGCGATCTCGACGAGATGCTCAGAAAACGCCCGGAGGCGGCGCTGCTTCTCCTCGCCGCGACGGGCCGGCGGCTTCGCGAAACCGCGCGCCTTTTGCGCGGGACGGTGTCGCGCAACGTCAACGAAGAAGAGGAAGACCGGCGTACCACCGTCATGAAGGTGGCCGACTGGATCAGCGAGTTCTCGGGCAGCCTGCCGTTCCTTTTTCTTCACTGCGCAATTTTTTTCGTGTGGATCGTTCTCAACGCCGGTCCGCTCGCAAGCGCGCTCGGCGGCTTCGATCCATTTCCGTTCGGGCTCCTGACCATGGTGGTATCGCTCGAGGCCATCATCCTGAGCGTGTTCGTCCTCTTGAGCCAGAACCGACAAGTCGCGCGCGAGCGCGTGCGCAACGATATCGAATACCAGGTGAACCTTCGCGCCGAGCTCGAGATTGCGCATCTTCACGAAAAGATCGACCAAATGAATGCAGATCTGCTCGCGCGGCTGAACACCATGGAGCGCGCAGTGGGCGCGTTGCCGTCGAAGCGTTAGACTGGTTCGGTGCGCTTTCGAATAGGCTTGGGCTTGGGACTCTTCGTGCTCGTGAACGCGCGTGATGCACGCGCATTCTGCCGGACGGGCACGTGTCCATTGCCCGCCACCTTCCAGCCGACCGAGGAGAGGTGCGAGCCCGAGGGTTTTGTGAGCTGTGAAATCAGCGGCACGACCGTGCGGAACATCCCCTTGTGGTGGAAAAATGAGTGCGTCGGCTACAGCTTGCAGAAAGATGCGAGCAAGTACATCACGCTGGCCGAGGCGACGCAGGCGATGGCGCGGGCTTTCGGCGCCTGGACAGGAGCCACGTGTCCGGGCACTCCTTCTCTCGCCGCGCACGATCTGGGGCCCGTAACCTGCGGCGAGGCCGCGTTTCATCTGGATACCGCGAACCAGCACGTGGTGGTCTTCCGCGACAGCGCCTGGCCGCACAAAACCCCCGAGCAAGAGCTCCTCAAGCAGCCGTCGCCCACGATTGCGCTGACGACGGTGAGCTTCAACCGCGACACGGGTGAGATTCTCGACAGCGACATCGAGCTCAACACAGCCGATCACAAGAGCGTTCTCACGGACTCGCCGAGCGCGGGCACGTACGATCTCGAAAGCGTGCTCACCCACGAAGCCGGGCATTTCTTGGGGCTGGCGCACAGCCCGGACAGAACGGCGGTCATGTACTACGAGGACGAGGGTGGTTCGTCTCGCCACCGCGCGCTCGCGTCCGATGACGTCGACGCGATCTGCACCGTGTACCCGCCTGGTGGCAAGCGTCTGGTCGACAAGCAGACGAATCCGAGGGGAGAAGTCGTGGCTGCAGCGTGCGATCCCGCGCCGCGCAACGGTCAGGGGGATGCGTGCGGTGCACCATCCCAGGCTGGGAAGAAGGGCGGCTGCAGTGCCGCCAACGGCTCTCGGGAGGGCGCGTTGCCGATCGCGCTCTTGGGGGCGCTTGCCGTGGTTCGGTGCCGTCGAAGGCGCCCATCGCATGTGCGGTCGCCCGGCGCGGCTCGCCCAAGCCATCGCTGAAGAGAATTCCGACCGGTCGTGATTCTTTTTCACGCCTGGTCGAAATCGGGTTCACGACCGGTCGTGAACCTCATGGGGGTATGGCCGCACGCCCGAGAGACGGGATCAACCACAACGGAAAATTCCACGGCGGTCTCTTTCGCGGTCGGTGTGAGATGCGTCGAAGTCTCTCTAAACATTGGATACGAGGTCGCGACCACTGTCCATTTACGTTGAGACTTGACCAACGAGAAGTCGGCGCTCAGTGTGATCCCCATGCGAGGGCACTGGTGCGCAGTAGCCGTTTCGGTCCTCGTGTGCGCAGCACTCTTCGGTGGCTGCTCGCAAGGCGAAATCGGTGGACCCGGTGCGGCGGGCATGGACCCCGCGGATGTTGCGCGCGCTCAAAAAGCCGTGGTGGGCGGCGCGCGTCGGGTGAGCGGGACGGAGTACGATCCCCCGATCCGCGATCTGCTCGGCGACGTGACGAACTCCGGATTTTCGGCGCTGCCCGAAGACGTGAACGATCCGTTCGACAACAACTACGCGACGCAGCTGGTCTCACCGGCGCTGATCGACGCGGCGGAAACCCTCGCAACCGCAGCTGCGCAGCGCGCGATGGCCGACAAGAAAGTGCACGACGCCATCATTCCGTGCCAGCCGACCGGCCCGGGCGACTCCGAATGCCTGCGCAAATTCATCGCGACATTCGGGCGACGCGCCCTCCGTCGCCCGCTCGCGCCGGACGAGATCGAACAGTATCTGACGCTGGGCACGTTTGCCGTCGAAGCGCAGCGCTTCGAGGTCGGCGTCGAGCTCGTGATTCGCGCGATGCTTCAGGACATCGAGTTCCTCTATCGGGTGGAGGTGGGGACGGGGGTGCCTGGGCTCCCCGGCGTCTTCAAGCTCAATGACTTCGAGGTAGCCACCCGACTCTCGTACTTCCTCTGGGGCACGACCCCCGACGACGCCCTCTTGGATCTCGCCGCCGCGAACAAGCTGGCAAACCCGGAAGGAGTCCGCAGCGCCGCCGCTACGATGATCGCCGATGCTCGCTCTCCCGAGCGCGTAAATCGCTTTCACGCGCTCTGGCTCGGTTTTCACCAGCTGCCGCACCCTCCCGATCTCACCGCAGCGCTCCGCGCCGAGACCGGAGCGCTCATCAACCGCGTCGTATTCGACAAACGCGGAAGCTACTTCGATCTGTTCACTGCCAACGACACCTTCGTGACCGATCTCCTCGCCGATCACTACGGCCTGCCCAGGCCCGGCAGCGCGACCGGCGTCTGGGTACCCTACGGCGCCACGGGGCGGATGGGCATCTTGTCGCACGGCTCGGTTCTGTCCGCCGGCGCGAAATTCGCCGATACGAGCCCGACGCAGCGTGGGAAATTCGTGCGAAACCGCCTCTTCTGCCAAGAGATCCCACCCCCGCCGCCGAACACGAAGGCCGACGCTCCCCCCGACGAAGCACCGGGGAACTGCAAGAGCGACAAGTACAAGAATCACGCGGTACAAGGCAGCTGCAAGGGCTGTCACGCCGAGATGGACCCCATCGGCTTCGGTCTCGAGAACTACGACAAAGCAGGGCGCTACCGCACAGCCGAGCCCAACAAGCCCGAGTGCACCATCTCGGGCGATGGGGAGCTCTCTGGTATCGGTGCCTTCAAAGGTCCTGCGGGGCTTGCCTCCAAGCTCGTCGAGTCGGGCGCGCTCGAGCGCTGCGTCGTCACCCAGATGTACCGTTTTGCGATGGGCCGAAGGGAGGCCACCGACGATAGCGGCGTCTTGACCGATCTTGGGGCCAAGTTTGCCAAGAACAATCACGGCTTCGACCAGTTGATGGTCGACCTCGTGTCGAGCGATTCTTTCGGCTTCCGAAAGGCGGAGTAGGGCAATGGCGTCCTTCAAGCTGAGTCGACGCGCGCTTCTCCGAGGAATGGGTGGTGTGGCAATTGCGCTGCCCGTTCTAGAGGTGATGCTGGATGGCAAGACCTTGCAGGCCGATCCACCGGCCACCCCTCCGCGACGCTACCTCGTCTGCTTCGGCGGCCAATCGCTCGGGGCCGACGACGATACGCTCATCAACGACTACGTCCCCAATACGGTCGGCCCGAACTACGATTTGAAGAGCGCGCTCGCCCCGCTCTCCTCGGTCAAAAACGAGATTTCGGTGGTCTCCGGCCTTTCGATCCCCACGGCCAACGGCGGAGCAATTCCGGCCGGCGGGCGCGCGGACGATTTTCACATCACCTCGCTGAGCCCGCTGTTCTCGGGCGTGCGCTCCAGCGATGTGCAGACCGTGATGGGACCGACGTCCGACCAGATCGTGGCCGACACCATTGGTACGACGACCTTCAAATCCCTCGTCTACCGAGTGCAGGCGGCCTGGTACCTCAGTGTGTCGGCGCCGTACGGGCGCGACATCATGTCGTACAGGGCGGGTACGGGCAGCCGGCCGACACCGATTCCGGCGACGGTGAGCCCAAAGCAGGCGTTCGATTCACTCTTCACGAACTTCGTTCAGCCCAACAACCAGGCGCAGGCCAAAGAGGCGGAACTTGCCCTTCGGCAGAGAAAAAGCGTTCTCGACCTCGTGCACAAGCGAGCCGATCGCCTCATTGCTCGTCTGGGAGGCGCCGACAGGCAGCGCATCGAGCGGCACCTCGACGAGATCCGCGATCTCGAGCGGCGGGTGGGCGCGATACCGCCGGTGGCGAGCGGGGCGTGCCAGAAGCCTGGCGATCCGGGCGGCGATCCCGCGCTCGGCGGAAACCAGGGGGACTCGTTCAATCAAAACCTCGGCTACAGCGGCGAGGAGCAGCGCGCGCGCGCGTTCTGCGACCTCATTCACATCGCGATGGTGTGCGACCTCTCCCGAGTCGCCTCGCTGATGTTCACGATGGCCCAGTCGCACCTCAACATGTACCAGCTCACCGGTCAGGCGAGCGATCTTCACGAGCTCGGTCACCACGGTCTTCCTGGTCGCGATGGAACGCTGCAGATGAGCAAGGCGATTGCCTGGCACATGAAGCATTTCGCCTATTTGATTGGAAAGCTCCGAGACACACCGGAAGCGAGCGGCAACGTTTTGGACAACACCGTTGCCGTCTTCCTCCACGAAGGGGGACACGGCCTCGATCCGTCGAGTGGCCTCGAGTGGAGCTCGCACTCGACGCAGAACATGGCGTGTCTGATTGCCGGAAGGGCGGGGGGCCTCAAGCCTGGCAAGCACGTCGTCGCAACCGGCAAGCACCCGGCCAATGTGCTCGTCACGGCCATGAACGCGGCGGGAGTCGTCTCGTCGACCTTGGGCGAAGTGACAGGCAATATTCCCGAACTTCTGGTCTGATCCGGCGCGTGCGATTCTGGTCGCTTCTGTGCTTGCTCGCCGCGCTCGTCGTCGTGTTCTTTACGACGCAAGCGCGGGGCGATCAAAAAACGATCGCGGTCCACGTCGAGGGTCCCCACTCTGACGCGGTGCGCGGACAAATTCTCGACGCATTGCCGAAGACTCTGACCGTGGTCGAGCCCGAAGCGTTTTCCAAGGCGCTCGCGGCAGCGGGCCAACGTGGTGCCTTCGGAAACGCGCTCGCGGCCCCCAAGCAGCGCGGCAAGATCATCGGTGTGCTCCGCAGAGCCGCGGCAGCCGCGCATGCCGACTCGGTGGTGCTTGGGCGTGTGCGCGGAAAGGAAGTCTTTCTCTTTCATGTCAGCGCGAAAGGGGAGATCCTGGTCGATCGAGGCGTTCCGCTCGAGACGACCGCCATGAAGGCGGCCCTTGCTTCGAGCCTCGAGACCGCCCCACCGCAAGTCCCGGCCGAGACGCCCGTGTTGCAAGATCTTCCCGTCGAGACGACGAATTCGGCGACACCCGACGCGCCGTCCGCTGCGGACGCGCGTCCGGCGATCGTGCGAACGCCGCACGAGGTTCCCACGGAGCTGTTCGAGCTGGGCCTTGCATTCGAGCTGGGGAGCCGCGCTTTCGACTACAAAGACCCCCTTCCCGAGGGGGCGAGCCTGATGCGCTCGTACAAGGTATTCGGCATCGCCGCGCTCGCCGCCAACGGCGCGACGTATCCGCTCGCTTCGAGCCCCACACCCGTCGTTCGCGATCTCGGCCTCACCTTCGAGTTCGCTCATGCCTTCGGGCTCGAATCGGTGTTGCAGGGTGGCGAACCGATTCGCACGTTCTTCGATCGCTACGGCGTGGGCCTTCGCGGGCGGATTCGCACCGGCGCGGCCAGCGCCCCCGTGATTGGTCTCGGTGCGGGCTACGGAAAGCTCGCTTTTGGATTCAGCTCGCCGCCACCCGCGCTCGAGAGCTCACTTGCCGCCGTCTCTTACTCGTACGTGCGTTTCGGAGCGGACGGCCGTGTCCCTTTCGGCCCGCTTTCGGTGCTGCTCGCCGCCGACTATCTTGCTCCTCTCTCTTCGGGAGAGGTGTACCGACGCTTCACCGGTTCGAGGGTGAAAGGCATCGACGCAAAGCTGGGGCTCAGCGTTCGCGTTCTTTCGGGCGTCGAAACGCGTTTGCTCGCCAGCTACACGCGCTACTTTTCTTCGTTCAAATCGGTGCCGGGCGATGCGTACGTGGCCGGCGGCGCTCTCGACGAGTTTTTCGGGTTGGCGCTCGGCGCTGCATACATTTTCTGACTGGCGAAGGAGACCAACGTTGCGTTCTCTTACTTGGCCGCTTCTGCTCCTCCTGCTCGCGGGTTGCCCTGGCACCTTGGCCGATTTTTCTCCTTTTCGCGATAGCGGCAATGCGAGCTGCGACATCCCACAGCTCTTCGCAACGCAATGTGCAATGTCCGGCTGCCACACGGGATCGGCGGCTGCGGCCAATCTCGATCTTGCTTCGCCGGGCGTGGAAGTGCGTCTTGTCGGAAAAACCAATGCAATGTGCGGCGGCCTCCTCGTCGATTCGCGCAATCCCGCCGAGAGCGTGTTTTACAAGAAGCTCTCCGACAAGCCGCCGTGCGGCACGCGCATGCCGCCGTCGGTTGCCCTGAGCGCACAGGACCAACAGTGCATTTTGACCTGGATTGGATCGGTCGGCGCTGGCGGTTCCGACGCGGCTCGCCAGTGATTGCCACCTGCTGAGTGGGGGCGCGCTCCCGGTGGATCAAATTTCCTCCGGAGCGACGATCTCGGGAGAGCGGCGAATCCCTATGTCCGCGCGGGTCGACCTGCGGCGGGTGGCGCGTATCGTGCTTTATACGACGTACACGTACATGACGGCTACGCGCCTTGCCCTCCTTTTGCTTCTCCCGGTTCTGGCCTGCTCGAGCAGCGGCGCCGGATCGGACGTCGCGGGCAAACGACCCTCGGGTGCAAAACCTGGTTCCCAAAATGATGACGACCCCTCGTTGCCGGACGGTCCCGGTGCGAACGATTTGCCGTGGGAGGTACGCAGCGACCGGGGTGAGACCTACGTCCCCGACGTGTTCTACGCGGAGCCGAGCCAAAACGAGCAAGTGATGCCGGTCGCCATCGACGGACACACGCAGATCCTCCGCCTCGTGTATCCGACCATCGGCAACCCCAACCTCTACGCAAAAAAGGACTCGGCCGATTCGTTCGTGATGGTCCTTCGCCTCGAGGATTACGCCATCGCGCATCTAGCGCCCATCTTCGACGATCCGGTGGACCGCTCGCCATTGACGCGCGTGCGCTTGCGCAGCGTGAACGAGAGTAACCGCATCGCATTTTACCTTGTGTCCCGAGACGCGCGGGTGCCGAACACCGAGAGCGAATACGCTCCGATCGCCGCCAACGGGAAGAACATCTTTCGCATCGAGCCGAGCGAAATCCTCGCCCATCCTATGCCGAGCGACATGCCGGAAGTTTTGAAGCAGCGGCGCACGCTACGGGCCGTCTTCAAGCAGAACGCGATGGCGGGCGTGCCCCCCGGCCTCTACGACGTGCGCTTCGAAGTCCTCAAAGACCGGGATCTGTACGGCGGCTTCCACGAGTACCAGTACAACGCGGTGCGCGTCTTCGACGCGCCGCCGCCGAACGATGAGTACAGCGTCATCAACGTGACTGACACTCAGGTGTCGGTGGGCGCGTGGTATCAGAGCCGGACGCAAGCCAAGCTCAAAGACTTCGTCGAATACGTGAACGCGTCGACCGACCCCGAGGTTTTGAGTGCCTCGTTCATCACGTTCAACGGAGATCTACACAACGGTGGCTCCCCCGGAGGCTTTCGCGAACCGTTCGTTGCGACAACGTACAACGAAGAGGCGAAGGTCATCCTCGGATCGCTCAAAGAGCTTAAATTGCCCATCTTTCTCACGGCGGGGAACCACGACGGATATACCTCGACCGGGTGGGTCCCGGGGGCGGTCAAGGTTCTCGATACCGTCACCTTTGGGAGCCTCCAGAGCACCGTCGAAGACGCGACCCCAAAAGCATGGCCGACCTTCACCTGGGAGGACTTCGATGCGTATCGCACGGCGACGTCCAACCTGCCAGGTGGCTGGCATCGGGATATTTTTGCGGGGCAGTTCACCCGTCGCGAGGGGGCCGACTTCAAATCGTGGATCGCCGTCCCGCGCAGAGACCGCAACATGGTTCTCTACGATGGATTCTACCAATGGCAGAAAACGTACGGCCCGCTTTACTTCTCGCACCGCTTCGGAAAATCGTTCTTCGTAAACATGAACTCGTTCGAGCTGCGCCAGCATCGTCGCTCGGGCTGGGGCATGTACACGGTCAACTACGGC
>OBEQ011000242.1_pt1 | contig 16644 bp, 4 predicted proteins | sample 1670901 | NCBI WGS metagenome assembly OBEQ01 (sample SAMEA104232315, study PRJEB22302) | groundwater metagenome | biome: forest; feature: aquifer; material: groundwater | place: USA | collected 2011-08-07 | depth 5.4 m
GGCTTGGCGGCAGTAGCGAAAGGCTTCAACAACCTGTTTTACTCCGACGGCAGCAGGGTCACCGCCAGGTATTACACTCAAGGCGTGCAACCAAGCCAGGAAGCCGCCATCCAACCGCCGGCAGTAGTGCTTGAGGCAGGACGGCACGAAATAACCGCATACGCCGACGCCGACTCTGAAGTAGACGAAGTGCGAGACGACAACAACCAGCTGAGCAAAAACTTTACTTGGCTCTCAACAAAACCAGACTTGGTGCTCTCCAGCCTGCAAGTCAACCCCTCGCCGCCAACTACCGGCCAGAAAGCCTCGCTTTCAATCACCGTAAGCAACGCAATGGGCAAAGAACTCCTCGACTCCAGCTGGCTTGACTTGTTCGTCGACGGCCAAAAAGAAGCCTCCTACATCCTCTTCTCAATACCCGCTTCCGGCCGCACCTTCAACCACTGGCTCGACAAGACTGCAGGAACCCACTCCATCAAAATCGTGGTAGACGCTAGGAACAACGTTTCGGAATCCAACGAAAACAACAACCAAAACACTACAACCATCACCTGGAACGCCCAAACGCCACTCACCCAAACAATCGAAGGAATAGCCACCGAATACTACACAGGCGACGCCATAACCGCAAACATCACAGTGCGCAAGCAGCAAGGCGGGGGGCCAGTGGAAGGCGCCGCAGTTTCCGTGCGCGACTCGTTCGGCGGGGGCGTTACGCTCTCCACCAACGCGCAAGGAAAAACACAGTATACCGCCACTGCCTCCAAGAACGGCGTCAATTACGTAGAGCTCGCGTCTTCCAAAGCCAGCTACGCCACGCTCTGGCAGCGCTACTCGTTTAAAGTGCTCGACTACAACGCCCGCATCCAAGCAACCGTGCACACCCCCAAAGGCCAGCCAGTGGCAGGCGCCAAGCTCTACCGCAACAACCAACAACGCGCAACAACAGACGGCAACGGAAGCGCCTACTTCACCACCACCCGCGGCCTCAACAACATCCAAGCCTACTGCCCCGACAACTCATACTGCTCCGCAAAACTGGCAAACGTGCAAAGCACGAGCTTTCTCGACTTCACGTGCGACTGCAAGCTGTCGCTGGTGAGCATAAATGCCACGTGGGTTAATGCTTCTTCCGAACTGAACGGCAAGCCAGTGGCAGCCCTGCAAATTCTTGAGGGTGACAGGCTTATTGGCAACACTGGCTTGAATGGCGTTGCAAACATCGGGAATGTTGCTGAAGGAGAGCACTACTTCACCATAGTGGGCCTTTTTCCAGACGCTGCAGGGAATTGCACGCAAAAAAAAGCAAAGACAATTCAGGCGAACGTTTCAATCACGAAGCAAACAATAAACATACCAATCGACCCCAACTCGCTATTCAACCCCACATCACAAGCGGCATCTGCGTACTCTGATCCCCTGCGACCAACTTGGAGCAATTACACACCCACTTTCTTCCCCATTGTAATGTTTGCAGTCGGCTGCATGGTCGTTGCATCGCAAGTCTATTTCATGTTAAGCCCGGCAGCCGATACGGCAATAGCCTTGTCGATTGGCGACGACATTGAACGAGCAAACCAGTGCCGTTTGACCCGCGCTCTGCAAGACTGCCCATTGGAAGCGATAGTTGCATTCGCCGACGTAACCCCATTAGGCGAGTTAGGCACGGCAACGAAAACGCTGCTTGGCCTGCAAATAGCCGGCAAAACTTTTAAAATGCCAATAATAGGCACGGTCGTAAAAGTTGGCAAAGAAATAATCGAAGCAACTGGCACGGCCAAACGAATTCCGGTCACAAGCAAGCTCGGAGCCGAAATAATAGAACAAGAAATCCGCGTCAACGCCGCGGGCGAAATAAGCACGAGAATCATCATAAACGCTGCGGGGGCAGTCAAAGAAGCAGGACAGGCTCTCACTCCAGCCCTAAAAGTTACGGGAAGCGCAAAAGGAGTAACAATATTAGGAGAACTGGTGCCAAAAACAGAATTAGTAAAAGATGGCTCCGAGATAAGAAATGTAAAAGGCGCAATCGGGGAAGCCGCTGCGCGAAAACTAATGGGATATTTGAAACAACTCGCCCCCGACTTGGAAATAATATTCCACAGCATACCAACAGGAGTGAAAGAAACGGAAAAATTCAAATTCGTCCAGCAAGCAAACGGCGCAATCAAGGTGATAGCGAAGGAAGGGCAAACGACGCGGGACTTTACCAACCTCGACTTAGTAATATTCGTTAAAGGAAAACCAGTAATAACCGAAGTTAAAGCAGGAAAATTTACAAAGCTGGATAAAATATCTGGAAAACAAATTCCCGATAATGATATACTAGATGATCTATCAAAGCAGCTAGACAAGGTATATACTGCCGGAAAAGCTCTTTTCGACGGCGAAGAAGCCGAGCACCTCCTAATCGTTGCCAGTGACCAGGTAGACCTTGTAAAAGATATAGCTAAAGCTAAAGGGTTCAAAGTAATGAGTTTTACGGAAACTTCGCTGGATTTTGATAAAGCTGTAAAGGCAGTAATTGGGGGTGTTTAAATGGGCGGACCTTATTTGACTTTGGATTTGATTTACGAACGCAGCCGAGATATGAAAGAAACCCTGAAAGCGTTTTTAGAATGTGGCCCAAAAAGCGAAGTTAAAGGGGTAAGCTTCCACAAGTGGACATCCGGATACCACCTAGAAAGCATAGACAAAAAATTCAAGTCAATCGACCACATTTTCGAAGAACTCGAACACTCGCCAACTGGCACGTCCGTTCATTTGGACGTAAGTTTTATAGACGGTTTGTGTGACATTTCTGTTTACACTCAAGCCCACAAAAACAAGAATAGCATACATTTCATAATGCCTTTTTCCATATACTATGAGAAGATAACCCACCCGGAAATTTACGAAGGCTACTGTAAACTTATTGAAAACAGCGTGCAAGCCACTAAACCAGTTTATGCTGCGGGAAGTTTTGAACTAGAAAATGGAGCATTCTTCGAGTATTTTGCAGACCCCTATGGGTTTTGCAGCCCAGTGCTTAAAATATCCTCTGCACGCTACGCCCACCCCGGCGATTTGGCCGACGGATTAGAGCATCCAATCGTGCTTGCAGAAAAGCAGGCGGCCAAAAAACTCCTGCCGATAAGCCAACTTAAGAAAATCATAAAACAAAATACGTTAAAAACAATGGAAGTTGGCAACGGCTTCGGCGCTTGGAACAGTGGGCCTTATGGGGAAGGCCAACGGAAACGCCTCCCCCCAACCGAATTTTATCCCTGCTATGCTCTAAGAAAAGAACTCCGCAAGCGGGGAGCAACGCTGTTTTTCGGCTCCTTGGAAGCCGATTTGATAAGCGAATTACTTATCGTTCCCGAAGCGTATTTCAAACAAGGCTATTTATCCCGAGAAACTGCGGATGCGCTAAAAGCAAAAACCGAGGAATTAAAAAAAACTACAAATGGAAAAGAGACTTACGAACAAGAAGAAACCCTCGTTCTCGAAACGCTTTCAAAACAAGAACTACACGAACTCGGCTTGGACTTGCCCAAGCCGCCGAGAGAGTTGATGAAATGAGTAGCGAACGGATTTTCTGGAAAAGCGCGTTGGCCGCGGGCATAGTGGCAAGGCTCACTACGGTCTTGTTGTCTTTGCTCCTAATCCTAGTTTTTTCGGGAAGCGGCCTTGTCGAAGCAATACTAAAGCCTCTGATGGACCGCGGCAGTGTTGGCGTCACGGCCTCCCTGGTTTTTGAGTTGCACACGCTGCTGTTCATATTGTCCGGCGGGCTGTTCGCGCTAGCCTATTCTAAAATCCCGCTAAAGGGCACCTTGGCAAAAGCATTCGTTTTCGACACTGCATTTTACTTGACTTTTGGCGTGCTTGATAACGTAGTTTTCAAGGGAACACAATACGAGCAACTTTGCAGCATATGCTCAAACAACCCTGCCCTCTTGGCAGGAACCCTCTTGATCCTCGCGGCAGGCACTTTTGTTTTTGCCCGCGTTTTTGACTTGTTTAAAAACAAGGAGGAAGCGGGGCCGGCGGTTAGGGAAAAACGCGCAGTACTTGCTTCAATCCCCCGCAGGCTTGCGGCCTTTGTAATTGACACGCTCATTATCGTGGCGTTCGCACTCGTTGTCTTGATAGGCTTGTTTGCAGGCGCAGGAAACTTGATTGCGGGCGGCAAACACGCTGCTGGAGCTTTTACCTTGATAGTTTCTATTGTTTTCATAATGCTAGCTGGTGGCGCCGCCTATTGGACCATAACTGAGGGAAAATATGGCGGAAGCTTGGGAAAGCGCGCCTTGAAAATGAAGGTCGTGAAAGAAAACGGCAAACCCATAAGCTACGAGGAGGCCTTCGTAAGGAACGCGACCAAGTTTTTCCCAGGGCTCGAAATGGCGACACTTGCCGACTACCTATCTGTCCTGTTCACCGGGAGAAAACAAAGGCTTTTGGACAAAGTTGCCCGAACAATCGTGATTCGCACTGACTTAAAGCAAGGACGGGGCTTTGAAAGTGGCAAGCGGCTGGAGAAGGCTTCGTTTGGCTCGCGGTTTGCCGCGGTGCTCATTGACCAGCTGCTCTTGCTGTTCCTGCTCGCCGTATTTCTCTTGGCCGCCGGAGTAACCGAGGCCGTTGTTGCTGCCCCAATTCAAGAGAACGGCTCGGCTTCCGCGTGGATAGTTTTTGGCGTTGTGATAGCACTGGGTTGGGCGTACGAAATCAGTTTAGTGGCGTTGAAAAGCCGTACTATTGGAAAGCAAATAATGGGGGTAAAAGTTTGCAATACGCAGGGCAAAACGCCATTGGGATGGAAAACCTCCATAATCCGGCGCTTTTCTAGAATTGTCTCGGCCGCGCCCCTGCTTGCAGGTTACTTCTGGATACTAGTTGACAAAAACAAGCAGGGATGGCACGACAAGCTTGCAGGAACTTTCGTGGTCAAAGACAGGCGTGAAACGTTCAGCTCCGTAAAGGCATTAGGCGCTTGGATGGCAGCATACGCAATTGCTGGAGTCATTGCAGGAACCATCGCAGGGTTGTTACCATGAGTGCAAAAAACGATAACACCATTGGAGAACCGGAACGGGGCGCGAGAATTGCTAAAGCTCTCGTTCTCTTGCTCTTCCTCTTTTCTTCCGGCGTTTTCGCGGCGAGCGCTTGGGCGGGTTCGCCTGCTGCCGACAAGCTTTCAAGCGGTTTGCTTGATGCCGGCATCGCGGCTAATTCAACGCCCAACCCTATTTTGCATTCACCAACTCTGCTGCCGGCGCCCGCCGTCAAAGCGGCTTTGTCTTCCCCCCTGCCAGTTGAAAGATTCCCGCTAGATGAGGAACTATCCCTTCCTTTTGTTGACGGGAACGCCAGCGTTCAGGCCAACGCGCAATCAAAAGCACGCCCGCAATTGGAGAGCAGGCTGGTTCGAGGTGGCGGGAAGGAGGAGGCGCAGACGCAACTCGAGAAAATGCCAAAGAGGATTGCAACGCCTTCGCCGGAGGCTGTGGACGAAGGCGAAGTGCGCGTGAAGGTAAGCGAATTTGCGGAAAAGATAGTCGAACAATCTTCCAGGCAACGGAACTTGCAGCGCGGGATTGAGAAGGGCGTGGCAATAGCGCCTGCAAGGAAGAGGGGAGGGCTTGACGAGGAACTCAAGCTGGTTTTAAAGCAGGGCAGGGAGAAGAGGAAAAAAGTGGTGCATGAATGGCTGCAAAAACAGGCGCTAAGCACTGTTGGCAAGGCAAGCAAACTGCCGGCAGCGAACAGCGTTGCAGCAAGTTCCCTGCCAAACTTGCAGGAAGAAGGCATCAAGGTGATTGTCAAGGCAGGCTGGGATGAGCCTCTGGAAAAAGTTGAGGAAAGGATAGCTGCTGCCGGCGGAAAAGTGAAGGGAAGGCTTGAGCTTGCCAGAAGCGTTGTGGCAGAACTTCCTGACAGGGCCGTAGAAGGGCTGGCAGGTGAGTTTGTAGTGGCCGCCAACAGGAAGTACGGGGCTGCGCTTGCGGAGGGAGTGCCGGCAGTCAAGGCGGACTCTGCGTGGGCGGGCGGCTTGGACGGCAGCGGAGTGAGAATAGGCGTGCTTGACTCGGGAGTTGATTCCTTCCACGAAATGCTTCAAGGCAAGGTGGATAAAGAAAAAGACTTTACCGGCAGCGCCAGCGGCGCAAGAGACGTTTTCGGGCACGGCACTCACATAGCGGGAATAGCTGCGGGAAGCAATGCCAGCGGCGGCTACAACGGAGTGGCTCCGGGAGCGAAAATAATCAATGCAAAAGTGCTTAACGATGCCGGGAGCGGCTCTACGCAGTCAGTGGTGCAGGGCTTGCAGTGGGCGCTCGACCCGGACGGCGACGCGATGACGAAAGACGGCGCGCAAGTGATAGTGATGTCTTTTGGCCAGGCTTCAGGCACTCCCGATACCGTTCTGCTAGAGGCAGTAAAGAACGCGGTTGGACAAGGGGCGGTGGTTGTAGTTGCCTCTGGAAACTGCGGCAGGAGTTGCCCTTCGGCTTACTGCAATGGATTCATTGGGGTGACCAACCCGGGCAGCTCGCCTTACGCAATAACTGTGGGTGCAGTCGACGACGCAAGGCAGTGGGCGTGCTTTTCAGGCGGGGGGAAAGTGGGCGATGAAACAAAGCCCGATTTGGTGGCGCCCGGAGTAATGATTGCTTCAAGCGTTCCCGGAGGCTACAGGAACGCGAGCGGAACTAGCATGGCCGTCCCGTTCGTTGCAGGCGCAGCGGCAATAATACTCCAAAAATACCCTGGCCTGCCGCCCAAGGCAGTCAAGGCAGTGCTTGAATCAACTGCAATAGATTTGGGAGAGAAAGGGAAAGACGAAAAGTACGGCAGCGGCTTTCTCGACGTGCTTGCGGCAACGAGAGTTGACTCTTCAACTCTCGCCAACGTGACAGTCAGTGCGGCGCCTAAAGCGCTGCTCAACTCGGCAATCCGGATAAAAGTGAACTCCAGCCTTCCCCTCTCGTCCATTTCCGGCAGGGTGAAGACGCCATCCCAGAAGGAAATAACGCTTTCGTTTAGCAATTCAAGCTTGCTTGACTGGAATGCCGAGTTTACGCAAACAGGTGAAAAAGGAGTTTACGCTGCAACAGTTGCCTTCGGCGGCGGCACTGCCACGGCATTCTTTGAAGCGGGCAGCCAGCTGATAGAGGCGCCGGAAACGCTTGCGACAAACGATTCCACTCTCATACGCCTTCGCTACAAGGATTTTGAAAACAAGAGCAAGTCCGTTGGAACGTGGCTTGAAATAACGGACGCAGTTGGCGCAGAAATGGTTTCAACGCCTCCAGCCTACCAGATAGTTCCAGCCAACGGGGAGCTCCTCCAAGAATTCTCGTGGCAGCCCAACAAGACGGGCGAATTCTGGGCGCGCGCGAGCTTCACTGTAGAGGAACAAGAGCCCGTAGTTGAAAAAGCCAGGATTTACGCTTTCACCCCGAAAGTTTTGGAAATTACCGGCTCGCAGGCACCGGCCGAAGTCGGGAAAGGCAACTATACTGCCTTCAATTTGTCTGCCAAAAACACTGGCGGCTTCGCAGTAAACGCGAGCATTGAAATAATGGCGGTGCTGGAAGACAAGCTGCTCAAGCTCTTTTCCTCGCAACCGCAGGCAATTGCTCCCGGTCAGCAGGCCAACTTTTCCGCCGGAGGCGCCATTGACTTGCAGGGCGGAAATTACGCGATGAAAACCGTGCTTGTTTACGGTGACAGGCGCGAGGCGGTTGGCTCGCAGCTTTCAGTGGCGGCTCCCGAAGCGTTGAACATTTCAACAATAGTGGCGCTGGCCCAAGTTGCCCAAACGCTGCCCGTCCCAGCCAGCCCTGCCTACTGCCGCGAATACGCCGTAAACACGCAGGGCGAGGAGCTTTCGTTCAACAAGATAGTTGACAGCTTTGTTGACGCGGGAAGCTGGCAGAACAAGCCTGCCAACGGCTCTATCTGGCTGGTTGACGCGCCGTGCGGAAAGCAGGGAAAAATAGTTGAGAGCGAAGCTTGGAACGCCACTTTCGACGGGGAATTGCTCTCCTCGTTTACGCTCACTTACAATGTCAACGACTCGGTTGCTTGGGAAAACAAGTCTTGGAGCTTGTATTACGTGAAGGAAAAAGGCAAGGCAGTGCAGGCAAGGATGCACGCTTTCCTCGAAGACTTTGAAAAATACCCTGCAGGCGGGTTTGCAAACTCCGGCAAGTGGCTGGTAGAGGCGGGCAGTGGCGCCGAGATAAGGCAGGGCGCGGCCCCCCACGGAAGCAAGTGGCTGTATGTTGACTCCGACCCCGATGGGAGTTACGACGCGGTGCGCACCGCTGACGGAATCATTGAGGCGGGCGAGGGCTATTGGACTGCCAGCGCCTACTCGAGAGTTGACTCGCAGCCTGGAGGCAACATGGTTATGCCAGCGTGGAGGGCAGTTGACGGCATAATGAGCTATTGGGCAATGGTGGATGGGGGGCTTGGTGCGCTCAGCGGCGGCAACTTCATTGCAGTCGAGCAGCCTGCAGTTTACGGCAAGTGGCACAAGCTGGACTTCTCGTGGAATTTGAGCAAGGCCAGCGCCGACTTGTACGTAGACGGCAGCCTCAACAAGAGCGGGCTTGCAAAAAGCGCTTCGGCGGGCTTTTCGAAGATAGTTGCTTGCGGCGGCGACTCTAAAATTTACTGCAACATCGACTTGCTGCGGGTAACGAAAGGCTTGTTCACTTCAGAAAAAATATCCACGCAGCTGGGGGAGGAAAAACTTCTGGCAAGCGTAGGGCAGGCAGGTGAGATGCAGTTCGGGCAGGAATACTCGTTCAATATTTCAGTGCGCAACACTTTGCAGCCAATTGTTTCAATGGCTTTGGGCGTGCCACTTGAAGTGAAGATTTCGGCCCAAGCGCTAAAGAACGGCCTGTTAGTGGGAAGGGGGTTCGGTGAAGGCGGGGTTACCTCAAGCGGGCAGGAAATGGGCCTGCTCCTGCCAATAAACTTCACTCAAAGAAGCGGCAGGCTCCAGTTGCTGGTGCGGGCGGAATACGAGGGCAGGATTGCAGAAAAAACAATCAACTTTACGGTTGCCGAGAAAAACGCGCCGGCGCTCGTGCAAGCCAATACAGGCAACGCATTCGTGGGAGCGGCAGCGCGCCTCAACGCCACCCTCGCCGAAACCAGCGTTGTTTCCAACGCCACCTTCAAGATAACCTCCCCCAGCTCCGAGGTTTTTGCAGTGCCCACAAAAACAATTGAAACCGGCAACTTGACGCAGGCAAGCGCGATGTTCTTCAACACCAGCATTCTGGGGTCTTATTCCGTTTCGCTTGAAGCCTGCGACGAGCTCGGCAACTGCGCTTCCCACCCCCTCGCTCCATTCCAAGTGTCTTCCTGCAACGGCAAGCGCATACTACTGTTCGGCAGCGCTGAATTCCCGCAGGCAACTGCGTGCGCCAGCCATTGGGACAACGGCGAGGTTGGGGAGCCCGCTGCGGGCTATTACCAAAATTTCGACGCAGTAGTTTGGAGCGAGCCGGCAACCCCGCTTTCAGGCAACTCACTCTCACAGCTAGAGCAGTACGTACGGGCGGGAGGAAGAACGTTCTTCTGGGGAGGGGGGTTGGCGGCAAGCGCTTACTCGGCTGGCGGCAACTCCAGCGAAATTGCAATTCAAGCGTTCGAGAACATCACCGGAGTGAGGCTGCAGGGAGGCTTTCCGCTGCAAACAACGCCGGCAGCATTCACGCGAACTTCGGCCCACCGAATCTTCTCGAACTTCCCATTGGAAGTAGCTCTCGGCGAACTGCCCACCTACGCATTCACAAACAATAGCGGCACTGCCATTGCGTACTTTAACCAGACACCATTGACCGCGGTTGCAACCAACCGCCTGGGCAGTGGTAAAAGCGCGTTTTCAGCGTTTCCTCCAGCCGCAATTGCAAACAATTCGCTCAGGAGCGCTTTTGCAGCCAACGCGCTCGAATGGCTGTTTGAAACTCCTTCTGCGGGCGTTAAACTCGAATCCCTCTCCGCCAAGCGCTACTTTGTCCTCGACGGGCAGCCGAACAAGCTTTTCGCAAACCTTTCAACAGGCGGGCAGCCAGTAACTGCCAGGGTTTATTGGAATGGCGAACTTAGCTATTCTCTGCAGGCCAGCGGACCCTTTGAAGTGGGTGTCCCAACTAGCGTTGGCGAGCACGAAGTGCTCGTGGAAGCGCTGGGAGCGCCCGAAGAAGATTATTCCGACAATTCAAAGAAAATCTTGGTAAGGATCGCGCCGAACGCTCCGGACGGCCGCATTCTTTCAATAAGGCAGGTAGGCTCGCGCGCAAACCAGGCGAGCGCTGAAATATCGGTGGAAAACCGCGGAGGCGCCCCAGTTAACGGAACGCTGCAAGTTTCCTTGAACGGAACGGAAAACGCGCTTGCCTTGTTCATTGAACCGGGCCGCAACGCCACCTTGCTAGCAGAATTCAACGCGAGCATTGGAAAGCACCCGCTCTCAGCGAGAGTTATCGCGCCAGGCGAATACAATGAAACGGATAACCAGCAAAACGCGGCGGTTTACTCTTGCGACAAGCAGAATGTGCTTGTAGTGGCGGATGACGACGCAGTGGAAGACGGCGGCAGCGCTTGGCAAAGCGCAAACGAATTCGCTGACGCGCTTGGAACGGCAGGCTACTGCACAACCACCCGCGGAAGGAACGGCGGCGGAATTCCGACCCTATCAAATTATTCATTGGTGGTTTGGGCTGCCGGCAATGCTTGGAACAACAGCTTCAACGACGCAGACAAGCAGGCGCTATCACAGTACGGCGGAAGCGTGCTGTTTGAGGGAAGCGACCTGGCCTTCGACCACGCCAACGACAATTCTACGCAAGCCCTGATTAAAGTAAGGCTCGAGCGCGACTTGCAGTCCAACGGCTCGATGAAACTCGCATTCAATAACCAGACGGCCGATTTACTCGAAGGGCTCGAAACAAGCGAGGCTTCCGCAATACAGCTTAACGCTTCCCTGGCGCCATTCCCCGATGCAGTGGTTTCCGCAGGCCTGACAACTGCAGAAAACGCGTCGGTGGCTGCAAGTTATGACGGAAACTATGGCGCCATCATTCTCACCAAAGCCCCAACACGCGCATTCGCCTACTATGCTTTTGCGGTAAGGGCAATGCAACCAGACGGCGCTAGAAGCAAAATAATCGCCAACACTGTCCGCTGGCTCGCACAGTACACGACAGACTTGACTGCACCCAACGTTACCACCGTAAACTCGCCCGCAAACCAGTTGAACTCCGGCACTCAAAGCATCACTTTCAACGCAACAGTAAAAGACAATGTCCAGCTGGCCAACGCAAGCATTTTCCATAACGCGACTGGCATTTGGCACCGGAACGCGACGAACTCCTCGCTTGGCCCTGCCTTCAACAACACTCCAATTTTGGTTACCGTAAGTAATTTGCCTGAAGGCAATGTGACTTCTTGGGTGATGGAGGCATGCGACGTGGCTGGGAACTGTGCGCAGTACAATTCCAACCAAACGCTCATTGTCGACTTGACTGCGCCTAACGTTACTACGGTAAACACTGTCAGCCACCTCAACGCCTCTTCGCAGAGCGTGACTTTCAGCGTAACCGTAACGGACAACGTCCAGCTTGCAAACGCAAGCATTTTCTTCAACGCAACTGGCACTTGGCGCAGGAATGCGACGAATTCTTCGCTTACTGCGATTCACAACAATACGCCCATTCTTGTTACTGCGAGTAATTTGCCCGAGGCGAATCGAACCAGCTGGATTATGGAGGCTTGCGATGTTGCGGGCAACTGCGCCCAATACAATGCCAACCGCACATTCATTGTTGATTTGTCGGCTCCTAATGTTACGACTGTAAACTCTCCAGCCAACAACCTAAACTCTAGCGGCCGATCTATTACTTTCAATGTAACTGTGAAGGATAACGTTCAGCTCGCCAATGCGAGCATTTTCCATAATGCGACTGGGATTTGGCACCGCAATGCCACGAATTCTTCGTTGACTGCGATTCACAACAACACGCCTATTTTGGTGACGGTTTCGAATTTGCCTGAAAACAACCGCACTTCTTGGATCATGGAGGCCTGCGATGTAGCCGGCAACTGCGAGTTCTACAACGCCAACCTCACGCTAATAGTAGACTTGGCCCCTCCGAATGTCACGACTGCAAACACGGCCGAAAATCTTAACGCCAGCAGCCAAACAATTGTTTTCAGCGTGACTGCCAAGGACAATGCCCAATTGGCAAACGCCTCGGTTTACTTTAATGCAACCGGCACTTGGCTTCGCAATGCAACTAACGGCTCCCTTGGAGTGGCTTACAACAACACGCCGATTCTGGTGCCCGTGTCGGGCGTGCCTGAAAACGCGCGCTTTTTGTGGGCGGTCGAGGCCTGCGACGCCGTTGGCAACTGCGCGTTTTACAACTCCAATCGAACTGCAATAGTTGACCTTACCGCCCCAAACGTAACTGCAGTCAATTCTCCGGCTAATCCGTTGAGCTCGAGCAGCCAAACCGTCACGTTCAACGTCACAGCCACGGACAACGTCCAGCTTGCCAACGCCTCGATTTTCCACAATGCAACTGGAGTATGGCACCGCAACGCAACAAACTCTTCCCTCACGGCAATTCACAACAACACACCCATACTCGTGACAGTAAGCAACCTGCCGGAAGGCAACCTGGCTAGCTGGATTGCGGAAGCGTGCGACGTTGCAGGCAACTGCGCGTTTTACAACGCGAACATTAGCCTAATTGTGGACATCTCCGCCCCAAAATCGCAAAACAACCAGACTAACAGCACTGAGGCGGGAAAGGCGACGCTTTTCTCGCTCAACTTTACAGACAACACCAATCTCAATAACTTCATTTTCAGCTTTGACAACGGCACTGGAAGCTTCACCAATGATTCTTCAGTGGCCTTCACGGGCACATCGAACCACTCGAACGTAACTAAATACGTGAACCAATCTCCTGGCGCCACTATACGCTGGATTGTTTACGGGAACGACTCTGCAGACAACCTCAACGCCTCTGCAACTTACAGTTTTACCACGCCAACTGCCACTCCCACCCTGACACCAACACCTACACCCCAACCAACTGCAACACCAAACCCGAGTTCCACCCCCACTCCAACTCCTACCGCGACGCCAGCGCCCAGTCTTACGCCAACGCCTACACCCCAACCAACTGCAACACCAACCCCAAGCTCCACTCCCGCTTCAAGCGCATCGGTCTTGTATTCAAGGCTCGGCCACGCGCCCGACGCCACTCCTGCGGGCAGCGACTTCAACCCCCGCTGGAAGTGGTGCTCCAACAAGCCAACCGGTGGCACTTGCGAGCAGTTGTCAACAAGCTGCCTTGAAACCAATTCAGTTGCAAGAAACGCAAACGCCTTCACATATTTCGAAGTGAGGGGAGTTGTGAAAAACGGCAAGGTAGACTATTCGCTTTCCCTCAACGCAACAGATGGGGCCGGGCAGGTAGTTTTGTGGAATAGGGCAAGCCCGGCTTTCAAGTATGCCACTTCGGTTCGCAACCAACGGCCTTTTGCGCGCTGCGTTGCATACCAAATAATTCCAAGAGGCATTGCTGGAAACTGGTCTTTCAACATTGCTTTCAAAGACAACGCCAACAACAAGAACCGGCTTTTCTCAAGCCAGCTGCAAGTAACCTGCACCGCCGCTACAGACTGCCGGGCAGCAATGACTTGTTCTGCTGGAATCTGCGTTGCGCCAAACCATAGCCCGGCTGCTATTCCAACGCCAGCCCCAAGCCCTTCACCCACTTCAACTCCTACCGCAACGCCAACTCCGATACCTACGGCAACTCCTACTACCAGTCCCACGCCTGCCGCAACCCCTACTTCTACACCCTCACTTACTCCTTCTCCGAGCTCCACGCCGACTCTAGTTCCTACAATAACGCCAACTGCAATGAATTATTCTTTCAATTCTTCTGGCTTGGTGGGCTGGTGGTATTTTGGCGACGAGGGAAGCGCGATGAACAATACGCCCGACTTGAGCGGCAACAACTCGGCAAGACTAGGCAACGCGACGGCAGGCACGCAACCCTCCTTGAACTCTAATGGAATAATTGGGAACTCGCGTTCTTTTGACGGAATCCGGCAGTTCGCCAACATTTCGAACTCCAACTCGCTTGAATTCACCGGAAGCGGTGCCATAGCCGCGTGGGTCAAGCCCTACGGCCAGTCCGGCGAAGGAACGATTTTCACGCGCGGAAGCGACTTGGGAATTGGAGGCTGGGGGTTTTACCTTAGAACCGACGGGGCGGCCTTCACTGCAGGCGTGGTTTACACCAACCCCGCAACCACCCAAATTGTCACCAAAGGCGCTACCCCAACCGCCAACAACAAGTGGCAGCACGTAGTGGGGGTCTGGAACAACGGCCAGTCACTGCAGTTGTACGTCAACGGCGTGCTAGAAAAGTCCACTTCCACCAACGGAAGGACGCTGCGCACTTCAAACACGCAGAGCCTCATAGGCTCGGACAACAACCTTGCAAACAACCCCTCCACTTTCTTCAACGGCTCCATCAACGACGTCAAAATATGGAACCGCTCCCTTTCCGCAACCGAAATAGCCAGCCTATACAACGCGAGCGCACCCACACCAACACCTATTCCTTCTCCAACGGCTACGCCTGTTCCGATAGCAACATCCAGCCCCTCGCCAACCCCAACGCCTGTTGCGGCTTCCGCGCCAGTTCTTGAACACAAGTTCAACGGCAAAAGCTACTCCGACGTGCCCAATGCCCCTTCACTTGAATTCAGCGGAAACGGGACGATTTACGCGCGAGTCAGACTCAACCAAACAGGCGGAGCCCAGACAGTATTCCAGCGCGGAACTGACGGCCCTACAGGCGGGTGGGGCTTTGGCCTGAAATACGACGGGCAGGCATTCTACTCAACAGCAGTGTACACGCAACCACAGACAAGCCAAATAAACGCGCCTGCCGCCTCAACAGCCCAGGCAGGGCAATGGTACAACCTCACCGCAGTGTGGAGGGACGGGGCCGGCCTAGACTTGTACGTGGACGGCCAGCTCTCCGCAACAACTCCCACCAACGGCAAGACTCTTAGGACTTCGGGCCAGAACAGCACGATAGGCTACAACAAAAACGCCGGTGCCGCGGAATTCTTTTCGGGCGAAATAGGCGAACTACGAGTATGGAACCGCGCGCTAACCCCAACGGAAATAGCCTCGCTCTAGAAGTCAAGCTTAAGTAGAGGGAAGTAAGTGCGTCACTCCGTTCCGATTTCGAGGTAATCGTCTTGCCTTGACAGCGCCTTTTTCAAAACGTGCAGCGAGAGGAGCGCGCACTTGAGCCTCTGGCCGTTGACGGGAATCCCAAGCATTTCCAAAACCTCTTTGGAAGAAATTTCAGCCGCCTGCTTTACGGCCATTCCCTCGAGTTTCTCTGCAAGCAGCGAGGCGCTTGCCTGCGAGATGGCGCAGCCCGTCCCTTCAAAGCGCGCGCGCAAAATGACGCCCTTGCTTACCTGCAGCTGCAATGCAATTGCGTCGCCGCAGAGAGGGTTGGTATCGCGCGCCTGCAAGTCGGGCTTTGCCAAAACGCCCTTGTTGCGAGGGTTGCGGTAGTAATCGAGAATGTTTTCGGAAAACAAGTCAATGGACATTGAAAAACACCGCTGCAATTGAAACTGCTTTGCTTCTAAACGCCAAAAACCTTCTTTGCTTCAAGCACGCCGGCACAGAGGCGGTCGATTTCCTCCTCCAAGTTGTAGAGGTAAAAGCTTGCGCGCGCAACTGAAGCGTTGGGGATGCGCAGCGAGTCTATGAGCGGCTGCGTGCAGTTCTGGCCACTGCGTATTTCAACGCCCTCGCCGTCAAGAATTGTGGCCAAGTCGTGGGGGTGGATGCCTCGCACGTTGAAGGAAACAAGGCCGCAGCGCTTGGCAAAATCGATTGGGCCGTAAAGTTCAACCCCCCTTATTTTGGAAAGCTCTTCCAAAGCGTATTTTACAAGCTTTTGCTCGTGCAAATTGATTTGCTTCAACCCAACGCCGTTCAAATAATCGATTGCCGCGCCAAGCCCGACTGCGCCGGCAATGTCGGGAGTGCCGGCCTCGAACTTCCAGGGAAAATCGTTCCAAGTGGTTTGCTCCACGGATACTTCCTTTATCATTTCACCGCCAAGAAGAAACGGCGGCATTTCATCAAGAAGCTCTTTTTTAGCGTAGAGGCACCCAATTCCAGTTGGCCCAAGCATCTTGTGGCCGCTTAACGCCAGAAAATCGCAGCCAATCTCTTTTACGCTCAAAGGCATGTGCGGAACGGATTGCGCAGCGTCAACTAGCATGGCGGCGCCGGCTTTTTTGGCCATCCTGCAAATCTTCTTCACGTCGTTTATGGTGCCAAGCGTGTTGGAAGCGTGGCATACTGCAACTAGAAGCGCGTCGCCTTGCGCAAGCTCTTTTTCAAGCTCGCCGTAATCGAGCTGCCCCTGGGAATCAATTCCTACGAAAACTGGCTTTGCGCCGAACTTTGCGCACTGTTGCCACGGCACGAAATTGGAGTGGTGCTCCATAATGGTTGAAATTATTTTGTTGCCTTTGCCGCTCCTTGCGCCTTTGCCGCCAATA
>OBEQ010357485.1_pt1 | contig 16643 bp, 13 predicted proteins | sample 1670901 | NCBI WGS metagenome assembly OBEQ01 (sample SAMEA104232315, study PRJEB22302) | groundwater metagenome | biome: forest; feature: aquifer; material: groundwater | place: USA | collected 2011-08-07 | depth 5.4 m
AAACAGACTCATTATCAACCATATCAAATTGTCCATTTCTAAAAGGACTATCTTTTCCAGTCATATCTGCAAGGACTTGATTGGGATTATCTCCCCTATCTAACATCAACTGCGAGCTATCTCTATCAATAACTTTAGGGATTTTTAATCCGTATAACCCCAATACTGGTTTTAATCTTCTGTAAGAATCATATAACAGGGAAGGTCCAGACCCCTCTGAAACAATATTTCTAGGGAAAACAATCTCTCCTCTTTGAGATCTTGCAATTAAATCAGTAATTTTAGCTGTATGAATTACAGGAGGAGCTAAATGAGAGAGAGCATTCATATATAGCTCTACAAATTCAGGATTTTTCCAACAATTAATCGGATCTTGACCAATCCATCTCATTACTTCTTGTGCTTGCGTAGTATTGTAAGTATTAGGACTCAAACTAGAACCCCTTCTAGAAGAAATTACCCTTTTTCTTACTTCAAAATCAGAAGCATCTTCAATTTTTGCATCATAAACATTAATTGAAACTCCCCCAACACTTTTTCTAATTAAATCTCCAAATCTTTTTCCCTCTGTATCTCCAAGCAAATTCCACTCTTCTTCTGTTGGTGGAACTCCATCCATTGCCATTTTGGCAATAATTCTTTTTTTATCAACATAATCTCTATTATTTTCATCAAGTGTATCTTCCGCTCTTAAGTGTGAAATATTTACTTTTCTTTTCTGTCCTTTTCTTATTAATCTCCATAATGCTTGCTCTTCCGTATCAGGAACATAATCTTCATCTAAGAAATAAACATGATTTGCAGCAGTAAAATCTAAACTCTCTCCACCTGTTTCAGTAGTACAAATAATTCCAACTAAACCATCTCTAAGTCTATCTACAACTCTTTCCCTTTCTTCAACAGGAACTGTTCCATCAATAATACCAATTTCAATATTTCTTCCGTGTTTTTTATTAAAAGTATTTATAAGAATTTGATCTAAAGTTAAATCTAACTGTAATTTTTCATATTCTCCCTTTAGCTCCATTTGTTCATATTTTCTTTTCAATCCTTCATGCCCTCTTTGAGTAACTCCTTCTCTAAACATTGTTGAGAAAATAATAAATTTCTCACCTTGAGAAATTCCATCATTGGAAGTAATTAACTCTTCTAATTTTCTATATTTAGCTGAATTTTCTACAGAAACTCTTCCCAAATACCCAGCTCTTTTAAGGATTTCAGGATCAACCAATCTTGGATCAAGCAATGCCTTTCTTGCCTGACTAAGCCATCCTTCCGGTCTAAACTCTATAATATGATTATAAATTGCTCTCTGAGTACTATCAAGCTTAACGGTATGTTCTTTCTCACTCCAATCTAAATCTTCATTAATATCCTCAGAACTTCTCCTAACAGATCTTTCATTAAAAAATGTGTACAAAACTCTAGGAGAGTTTTGAATTAGTGATTGAAATTGATTCGGATCTCTAAGAGCTGCAGGATTAAGTAAGTGGTATAAGACAGCAAAATCATTCATTCCATTTGATATTGGTGTTGCAGACATTGGTGCAAAATATTTAGAACTTAAAGCTAAAATTCTTGCAGCAGCACTGTGAGATGGATTTCCTTTAGTTGTTAATTCTCTTAAAGCTTTGATATTATGGGCCTCATCAAAAACAACATAATCTACTCCTCTATCAGCAAGTTCATCAATAAATAATCTATCAGAACCATCAACTTTTGTAGTTAACTGTTCATAATTTGCTACAATCCACTTTTTATCTCCAATTTCATCCAAGAATTCTTGATCTTTTCTCTCTCCATTTAAAATTATAGCATCTTGGCTTTCTTCTAAATATCTTTCGTGATCTTTTCCAATCAATCCTTTTTTCCAAGCTTTCTTTGCTAAATTTGGACCCACAACAATAGCTCTTTTAAATTTTAATCCTTGTTTAGCCATTTCCTTTTCAATCAAAGGTTGAGCAAGAACCGCAATAGCTGTTTTTCCTGTTCCTCCCCCATCCCAAATTCCAAACCTTCCTTCATGCACTAAATGATAAATTCCAATTTTCTGGTGTAATGAAGGCAATACTCTTTTTTCACCTGTTTGAGGATCAATAAAATTAGGATTTACTCCAATAACTTGGAAATCCAAATAATTTCTATAAACATCTACTAAATCTTGATAGGCAGATCTAACATTTTCATTCGTTTCATTTGAAGCTAAACTTTCTAATGTTCTTAATGCACTGGCCTCTTCATGTTTGAACACAGGGAAAATATCTCTCTCTGCCTTTTTCCTAATAAGAACCTTAAGTGCTCTTTGATATTCTTCATCTTTATCATTTTGTGGTTTAGGTAATGCTAATAATAATTCTCTTAATCTTAAAGGAAAGAAATCTTTATTAGAAGAAGGTTCAGAATAATTTCTTTGTTGTAGCGCGTATCCTCTATGTCTATGAGTCCCAACGTTTAATACTACTTTGTATAAATCTTCAACATGTTTACTAACTTTCTCTCTTACTTCAGGAGATAAACAAAATATCCCTGTAGCAATTAAATCACTGTCTCTTATAGGATCAAATCTTTCTAAAACAGACAAATAATCTCTTCCAGAAGTTCGTCCACTTTTTTCAACCAAATCTTTTACTCTCTTATAAATTCTTTCTGCACCTTCATAAGTAAGTTCAAAACTTCCATCAAGCATTCCCTTTTCTTCTAATCCATTTCTAATACCCTTTGCTTTTTGAAGCTGTTCTTCTAAACTATTTCTTTCATATTCTGAAATCTGACCATCCATAAATGTTATAGCTTTTCTTATATCATACATTCCGTGTTTATTCTTTAGTCGAGAGATATCTCTAACTCCAGCTCTTTCTTGGGCCTGGCCAAATTCATGAAAATTCTTATATTCTGACATCTTTCTCTCATAAATCAGGTGGTAAAAAGGTTTATAAAGCTTACTTTATGTAACTATTAGTTAGGAGTAATAACAAATGGAAAAAATAGAAAGGCCCAACATTGACACAAGACTGGGAAGAGATTATTTCTCTGGAAATCCAGAAGTCGTAGCTTCTTTCCTACTTGGAAGAACAGTTGTTAGACAATTCCCAAATAGAGAGATTTTAGCAAAAATCAAAGAAGTTGCAGCCTGGCAAGGTGAAGATGATTCAAGTTCTGAAACAATAAAATATGATTCTGGTTTAATTGGTATAAGTAAAAAATACGGAAAAAACATAATCGACATTGCCACAGGTTCAGCAAAGAAACCATCATGTATCAGCTTAATTGCTTTAGTAACTCCAAAAGGAATTGTACAAGGCCCTGGAAATGTCTCCGAGTATTTAGAAGTTAATGACATGTTTAATTACGCTCCTATAGATCATCCTTGTTTATGGATAGGCGGGGAAGAAATCGATGGAGATAAAATTCTAAGAAGAGAAAAATCTAATTTACCAAGAAATTGTAAAGGCTATTTCTATTATAGATAAATTCTTATAAAGATCTTTTTGTAGGTTGAATTAATGACTGGAAAAAAATTACCTTATCAAACTTTCGAGGAATGGAGAGAATATGGATTAGAACAAGGTTATGAGAATAGATCTCACAGAAGCCTTAAAAAAAGTTCAATTCAAGAAGAAAGGGGTTGGTACTCAAATGGAGCTAAAAAGAAATGGTTAACTGGGTTTAATTTTGTACGTAAACATACTCCTTATGAATGGAAGAATGTTGAAGATTGGATAAACTATGGTTCAGAACATGGTTATGATAAAAGAAATCCCAAAAGTCTAGATAAAGGAGGAATAGGAAAAGCTTGGTATCAATGGGGTTTAAGAAATAAGCATTCAAAAAGATTTAAATTAAATTATAAAAAACCAAGATCATCCTTTAACTCAGTAGAAGAATGGACAAATCACGGTATTAATAAGGGTTATAATGAAATGCACCAGCATTATTTCCAAAGAGAAGCAAACCAAGGAGAGTATTCATGGTACAGAAGAGGATTATATAAAAAATGGTTAACTAGGTTTCCCTTTAAAAGATCTAATAAAAAAAGGCCATATACCACATTTGAAGAATGGTATCAATTTGGAGTCAAACAGAAGTATAACGAAAGAAGCCCCAGTAGTTTAGATAAAAGTGACAATATTGATGAGAGAAGTTGGTATGGATTAGGAGGGACTAAAAGATGGTTAAGAGATTTTCCATTTGTTAGATTAAGACCTCAACCAGTTACTCTTTCTTCTTCCCAAGAACTAGAATCCCTCTTAGAAGTTTACGCTTCTTCCTAATTCAATTTCTCTTACAAAAAATAAATTAATTTATGTAACAATCAAATTTATTAACTCAGGCAAGATACCTACAAAGGAAGAATTAAACATGTTATATCAAAAAGCTTAAAATGACACAAAGAAAATCATTTTTTAGAGAAAGAGAAGTTAGAGAAATACAAGATCTAAGCACACAAACAGTTTACTATGCAAGAGGATTAGTAGATAGAATTGATAACTTGAACCCGAGTAATGAAGCTTTGGAAATAAGGACAAATATTGTTCCTGGAAGATTCTTTCCAAAAACTACTTCAGAAGCAGAAGCTTCAAGAAAATGTTACAAGCACGGAGATTTAATATTATTAAGTCATCCAAGAACTCAAGAAGGTTGCTATAACACTCCTGAAATCCCGTTAGCAACTAGAGCTAGAGATTTTGATAAGTTAAGAACAATGAAAGAAGAAGAAATTAATTTTGTCGGTTATTCATTTCAACCAACATGGGGAGATAGGAAAAAAAGAGTTGTTCCTTTCGCTTGGCTTCCAGAAGGATTAAGATTATTCAGTTATTCAGAAAATATTGGAAATCCAATTAAAATAGAACCTTATGCAGACGCTAGAAAAGTAATAAGCGAGGGTGCAAGTATAGTGGCCGAAGTTCCATCTCGTTCTAGAAAACAACCCAGATATAAATTCAAATTATTACACGTTCCAGTAATAAGAAGCGAAAAAAATCTGGCAACCGTTTTAACTTTAAAACCAGGGCTAGTTTTAGAAGATGAAGAAAATCCTGAGAATGTATCATCAGGCAGAACAGCTCATGAAACTTATAATATTAAATATAACTGGGAAAAAGACAGAGAAGGAAGCGAAGTAGTAACCTTCTACCCCCAGGATGTGGCTGCATATATTTCAATAATCAAGCATTTTAATGGAAAACACAATTTAACACCAATAGAGATGAATCCTTTTGCAATTCCATCACAACATCAGGCCGAGTTTTACAAAAAACTAGGAAATAATATTTTAATGTATGATGCAACACTATCTTCTAAAGATAAACTAAGAAAGCTACATATTGCAGAGAAATCTATTTTATTAGCCAGAGCATTAGGGAAATTCGGTAACGATGATTTTGCATACTGGGACCCAGCAAGAGACGGAAAATTGAAAGATTACGATTGGCAAATTCCAAAATAAAATTCAGAATTCTTCCTCTTAACACTTCCCTTTTTTGTAATTAAAGATAAAAAAAGTGCAACTAAATTCTTTACAGATTTAATTAGTAACTTCTTCTTTCGTTACGATCAAATCTTCCTCTGCCCGAGTCTCTGCCGCCAAAACCGCCTCTACCGCCGCCATTGCCACCGCCTCTACCGCCGCCGAAATCTCTTCGTGGTGGTCTAGGTCTGTCGGGGTCCATTGGTTTTGCTTCAGTTACCTTCAATTCTCTACCTTGAACTTCTTTTCCATTCATAGCAGCAATAGCTTTGTTAGCACTTTCTTCATCTGCGAAAGTTACAAAACCAAATCCTTTTGATCTGCCGGAAAATTTGTCTTTTATGAGAACAGCTTCAGTTATCTCGCCGAATTCAGAGAACATAGCTCTCACGTCTTCGTCAGTAACACTAAAGGGCAAATTACCTACATATACCTTATTACTCATTTCAAACTCCTACATTTAGTTACCAAAAATCCTTTATACAAAGAATTCATTTGGAGCATTACGGTGTTCATATTACTCTTACACCTTTATAAAATATTCTTTTGTTATTCTCTGCAATTCAATTAATCTTCTTTTATCTCTCCCAATCAATGCAGACTTTGATTGATGCCCCGCAGAAATTATAATATCTCCCCCAGCAAGTTCTACATTATTAAACGTTGTTGGGTGAACAACAGCAGCAATAAACCTTTCAATATCTCTATCTGTTACAACTTTGGCAGCAACCTTTACTTTCTTATTTAATATTTCATTTAACTTTCTCATATTTCTTCCATCTTCACCTATTGATTTAGAAATATCTTTTCTCGGCACTACGAAGATTAAAGAATCATTATAGTTAAAACAATTACTAGCTCTAACTCTTGTTATTTTTTCAAAAAGGTTGATATACCTCATCTCCTGCATATTGATTACTTTCATATTGATCAAAAATTAATTCTGTTTATAAGTTTATTCCTCTTTTTCCTTTCTAGATTTTTTAGCCTTTTCCTCTGATCTTATCAACGGTCCTGTAACCTTTACAAGTAATCCTGGCAGTCCTGTTCCAACCGGAACAGGTTGATTTATCATTATATTTTCAACTACAGAAGTCAATTTATCTTTACTTCCTTTAACTGTTGCATTCACGAATTGTTTTACTGGTGTTTCAAATGAAGCTCTAGCAAGAATAGAAGATTTTTGAGAAATAATTCCCATTCTAGTAACTCCTTTAATCTCCCCTGTTGAGGTCATAGCGTCGGAAACAAACCTTAAATGTCTTATGTCAATGTCCAATCCCTGTTGCTGTATGACTCCTCTAATCTCTTCAATTATGGCATTTCTTGCAGCCTCAATTCCAAATTCTACTCTAATTTCATAAAGATCATTAGTAGTTATTTTATTTTTATCAACACCTTTAATCTTCAATACTTCATTTAAATTTGTTCCAGCAGTTAAAACAACATAATCTCTTTCTCTTTTTACAATTAATACTTGTGCAATTCCCTTCACACCAGAAATTATTGTTTTTTTCAATTTCTCTTTTAATTTATATAACTCTTTAAAATTCAATTCAGAAGCATGAAGAACAACTGCATTCTCTCTCTCTTTAACGTTAAAACCTTTTTCTTTTAATACTTCAGCAACAGTTTTAGCTGAAAAATGAATCTGTTTCAATGCTGTAGGATTTAGTTTGATCTCAATCTTTTTATCACTAAAGTTTATGGAAATCTCTGAAGCAATTTCCTTAAGTGAAAATTCTTTCACTTTTTCAGCAATTGTTTTAGCATCTTTTTCATTATTGTGATCCTTATCAAGATAAATTTCCATCTTTGGTGAAGAGGGTTTCTTTCTTGCGTCAAAAATTTCAATTAATCTAGGCAACCCTAAGGTGATCTGCATTTCTTGAACTCCGGCAAAGTGGAATACATTCAAAGCCATTTGTGTTGAAGGTTCTCCAAATGATTGGGCAGTAACAATTCCAACGGCCTCTCCAGGAGTCATTTGTTCATTCAGATGCAATTTAGTAGGATCTTTTCCATCATCTCCATATAAGAACTCAATAACATTCCCACTTCCATCCCTGACTGTTCCATCATACTCTGCTCTTAAATCTTGCAATGCATTAGCAAGTCTTCTATACAAATATCCAGACTTAGGTGTTCTTAATGCTGTATCCATTAATGAATCTCTTCCAGTTATTGCTCCAAAGAAGAATTCATATGGTTTTAATCCTTTAATAAACGAGCTGTAAATAAAACCGTGAGCCTTAGGTGACAAATCTTTCTCTTTAAAGAATGGTAATGTTCTATTTGTATACCCAAATTCAATTCTTTTAGCCCATAAAGATTGTTGACCAACACAACAAGCCATCTGAGTAATATTGATTACATTTCCACCAGCACCAGAAGCAATCATATAACTAACTGGATTATCTTCTGGAAATTCTTTCTTTACGATAGTTCCCAGTTTGGTTCTAACTTCATTCAATGTCTGTAAAATTTTAATTTCTCTAGACTCCTCTAATGTTTTTCCAGGCAAAGATTCCAGGGTTTTGCTCGTATAACTCTCAATAATCTTATTCACTTTTTGTTCAGCATCTTTTATAGTCTCATCACTAATTTTGTCAACTCTTTCACCAATATCTAAATCTCCTAGTGATATTGTTAAACCTCTATTAAACAAATAATTAGTTCCTAAAGTAAAAACCTTAGAGATAGTATCCATTGTAATCTCTCTTCCATATCTTCTGTCAATTTCTTTGATTAACTCTCCTTTTTCAACACCAAAAGTATTCTCATCAATTATTCCCTTAATAAATTCTCCATTCTTTATAACAATAGGATTGTCAAAAGTTTCTCTAGAAGAATGTGTGAAGTCTCTTGGCAGTGTTTGCGAAAATACTTCCAATCCGGGGACCATCTTTTTATTAAACATAGAAGTTATTCCTGCTCTGAATAATAACTGTTGTGCATCCTCTTTCTTAAGCTCAGTCATGCTTAATAAATAATTTCCACTAACGGCGTCCGTTACATTTCCAATCATATTAGTATTATTTTTAGGAGACATTAAATTTTGTTTAACATCCAGTAATATTTTTGCTTCAGCTCTCGCTTCCTCTGTTTGAGGCGAATGGATATTCATTTCATCTCCATCAAAATCAGCATTGTAAGGGAATGTAACGGATGGGTGCGATCTAAAGGTCTTATACGGCAAAACTCTAACATAATGCATCATTAAGCTTCCTCTGTGTAGTGAAGGGTGTCTATTAAATAACACAATATCTCCATCTTGTAAATGTCTTTCGACTCTATATTTCGGCTGTAACTCTTCTATGATCTCTTCTTTCAGATCAGATGTTATCCTTTTTTTCTTTCCATCCGGTCTAATAACATAATTCGCACTTGGATAACCCTCTTTTCTGATTAACTCTTTCATTTTGTCTATATTTAATTCAGTAACAGTTTCAGAAACAGTAATTATCATAGCAATTTCAAGAGGAATTCCAACCTCATTAATTTGAATATATGGATCAGGAGAAATTACAGTTCTTCCCGAAAAGTTAACTCTTTTTCCACTCAAGTTTTTTCTAATTCTTCCTTCTTTTCCCTTTATTCTTTCAGTGATTGTTTTTAATGGTTGTCCAGAACGATGTCTTGCAGGAGGTATTTTAGTAACAGTATTGTCAAAGAATGTTGTAACGTGGAACTGCAATAAATCCCATAAATCTTCTATAATAACTTCAGGAGCTCCAGCATTCAAATTTTCCCATAATCTTTGATTAGCTCTTATAATGTCCGATAATTTATGAGTTAAATCATCTTCTGATCTTTCTCCACTTTCCAAAGTAATTGAAGGTCTCACTGTAACAGGTGGAACCAATAATAAAGATAAAACAGCCCATTCAGGACGGCATGTTGGTGGATTTACACCAGCCTTTCTAATTTCTTCATCAGGAATTTTAACTAACAACTCTCTTATTTCTGTTGGTGTAATTCTTCTTTTTCCAACATGGAAAGAAGTTGGTTTCTCAATCTTAACTTTTTCTTGCACAGCAGAGCAATGAGGACATTTTTTCACATCTTTTGCTTTCTTAACTCTCTGTCCAGGTGTTAATTTCTTAACGTGTTCGTCATCGATTAAAATTTTTCCGCAATCATGACAATAACACCTTAAGAATAATTCAATTAATGGAACATATTTCAAATGTATCACAGATCTTGCAAGTTCAATACTCCCTGGATGTCCTAAACATTCTTTCAATCTTCCACCACAAGTTCTACATCTTACTCCTGGATCAATTGCCCCTAAACGCAAGTCCATTAAACCTCCATCAACAGGATATCCATCAATATCATATAATTCCGGTGTTACAATCTTAGCAACACTTAATTTTTTAATCTGCTCAGGACTAAGTAAATGAAAACTCAATTCCCCGATCTTTTTCTTTATTGGTTTAAAGGCCATGTTTATTGTCTCTGTGTTTCAAGTTTAATTTCATACTGACCTGATTCTAATGTAACAATCTTAGCTTGTCGATTAATTCTTAATTCTTCCAAGTGCGCTAATAATGAAGGATGATAATAAACCCTCATAGCTCTAGTTCGCATCCATTCTAAACTTCCAGGTTCTAATATTTCAGTTTGTAATTCCATTTTACTCGTATTTATTCTTTAATGTAAAGTTTGTATGGATATGTAATCCTTGAAGCTCTTCAATTAATAATTTGAAGGCATATGAAACCTCTATAGGTTCTACATCAATATTTCCACATAAAGGACAATAAATTCTATTTCTAATTGAATCATTAATTGCAATAGCGCCGCATTTATCACAAATATGTAATACAACTTTATCGCTGTCATATCTTTCCTTTAATAATAGTGAAGCTCCATGAGCAACCAATGCTTGCTGTTCCATCTCTCCTAATCTCAAAGCTCCTCCACGAGAACGACCCTCAATAGGCTGTCTTGTCAACAACGCAACTTTTCCAGAAGCTCTTCCATGTATCTTATTTTGAACCATGTACTTTAATTTCAAATAATACATATTTCCAATAAATATCTTAGCTTCCATTCTCTTTCCAGTTATACCATTATACATTGTTTCCTTACCATCATATCTAAATCCTAAAGATTCTAATTCTCTTTCCAATTCATCTTTTTTCTCTCCAGAAAAAGAGGTAGCATCAATTGTTTTTCCAGAAATTGCTCCAACTTTTCCAGACAATATCTCTAATAAATATCCAACAGTCATTCTTCCAGGAATACCGTGTGGATTGAAGATTATGTCCGGTCTTATTCCTCTAGAAGTAAAAGGAATATCTTCTTCAGGAACAATTGCTCCAACAATTCCTTTCTGACCGTGCGATGTAGCAAATTTATCTCCTAACTCTGGTATTCTCTGATCCCTAACTCTAATTTGAGAAATGAAATTTCCTTCTCCATCTTCTGTGAAGAAAACAGTATCAACAACACCCTTTTCTTCTTGTCTAACAACTGTAGAAGACTCTTTTCTTGTTTTGATAGACAATTCTTTGGCTTCTGACAAGAATTTCGGTGGTGAAGTTTTACCAATTAAAACATCTCCTTCTTTAACTTCAGCTTCAGGATAGATGATTCCATCAGCTTCCAAAAGTCTATAACTTGTTTCTGTTCTATACCCTGAGGTATCTTTTGTTGGGGTTTCAATTTCGTCTTTTAATCCTCCCGCATAATTCAATTCAATTGCGCTATAAGGTCTAAAGAAAAAACTTCTTCCCATACCACGATCAATACTTCCTTTATTCAATACCAAGGCGTCATCCATATTATACCCTTCATAAGTCATAACCGCAACAACAACATTTTGTCCAGCAGGATAAATATTCAGTGTATCATAAACAAAAGTTCTAACAATTGGTTTTTGCGGATATTCAAGCACTGAAACATCAGTATCTAATCTACAAAGATAATTCGCAGCATACAAACCTAAAGCTTGTTTCTGGGTCTTACTTCCCCTGTTTAATCTAGAAGATTGGTCGTGATTTCCATATGGAACTAGTGAAGTAACAACGCCAAGTAAATCCATTGGGTCTATTTCCATATGTGTGTGTTCTTCTGTTAAATCTTCAGGATATAATGCAACTAATGCATTTTCTTCTTCAGCAGCGTCTAAATATTCAATAACTCCCTCCTTAATCAAATCATCCCATCTAACTGTGCCCTGTTCTAAACCAACTAAATGTTCATTCTTTATTTTTGGAACACCCTTATCAACGATTATCATAGGTCTCAAAACTCTACCAACCTCTGTTGAAATGTAAATAACTTTCAAGTTATTATCTAATCTTATGCTCATTTCCATAGGCAGTTCTACAATTCTCCTTTTCTCTCTAATCATTCTTACAAAGTCTTTAGAATTTTCCACTCCCCCAATATAAATTCCATTAAAGAAAACATCAAAACTTCCTTCTTGTTTATTCAATCCAATTTTCTCGACCTCTTTAATAAAATCATCAGTTAAGAATGGAATAAAAGTAGAAATTCTAGACAGAATTGCTAAATTCTTTCTAAGTCCAATTTCTGTTCCTTCCGGAGTTTCAATAGGGCAGAATCTTCCATAATGCGTCGGATGTAATGTTCTTGCCAAAAAGTTTTCCTGTTCTCCTGGAAGCATAGAAGCAACTCTCTGTAATTGTGAAATAGAAGCCAAATAATTAGTCTTATCCATATTCTGTGTAACTCCTGTTCTCTCCCCAATCCAAGATCCAGTTGCTATAGCAGATTCAACTCTATGTGAAAATAGAGTAGATTTAGCAATCGTCTTTATAGAATAGAATTTTCTTCTCTTTGAGATTTTTTGTAATGAATATTGCACATCTCTAACGAGAATACTTAAGTTTACTCTAAATAAAGAAGAAAGTAAATCTCCAGAAAGTCTAACCCTTTTATTTGCATAATGATCTTTATCTGTTTTAATATGTTTATCTTCTCTAGCAATCAAAAACTGTTTTATTAATTTACAAAAAGTTTTCGCCTTTTTTATTCTGTCTTCTTTCTTCTGTCCAATATGTGGCAAGAAATATGAGTCAATTCTTTGTTTTATTCTATCGAGAATCTCTTTTTTCGTACCCTGCAAAGAAGTTTTCTCAGCAATTTGCATCATGGCATCTTCAGCGTTAGAAATTGCAGCATATTCATACAAGTTTACAATCAAACTATCTGTCTCTTTACCAATAGTTTTTGAAATATCTGATTCACTATTCATTCCCAAAGATTTTAACAAGATTATTGCAGGAATATTTCTAAATCTTGAAAAAGAAACTTCAATAATTCCGTCTTTGCTTTCTGAAATTGAGATCGGTATTCTGTACGCACCACGCAAAGAAAATAATCTTAACAAAGTTTCTTCACCATCTTTTTTCTTCTCTATAAATGGTTGATTTTCTGCAAGATCCTCAGTCATAACCATAACTCTTTCATTTCCATTAATAATAAAGTAACCGCCTGGATCTAATGGGTCATTGTAATTAGAGATTAATTCATCTCTAGACATCCCATAAGTGTTACAAGGCTTACTCTTTACCATAATTGGAATCCTTCCAATCTCTACATTTTGAGAATCAGTCTGATTATCTTGTTTTATTGTAATCTCTAAATGTATCGGAGCAGAATAAGTCAAATTTCTAATTCTTGCTTCAGCAGGGGTAATAAAACTTGAGCTCCCATCAGCCTCTATAACAATAGGTTTTCCAACAGTTATTTTTCCTAATTTTATCTCAAATTCTTCACTCTCAATTCCAGCAGAAATCTCGTCGACAATCTCTTGCATTCTTTTGTCGATAAAATTATTAAAAGAAGTTACATTCGATTCTACAAGTGAATGCTCTTGCAAATATTTTTTTACAATAATATGTGAATTTTTCTCAGGCATTTTTTATTTTTATTTTTTTAATTGGTCGCAGGATGCACAACTCCGGATATAGAGGTGGTTTTTATTATACAACAACTCGATAATAGACGAAATTCTCTTCCCCGTCTTTTCTCTCTATTTTAATTACATCTCCAACTTTACATCCTTCAGGAATAGCAGGATCATCGAGGGAAATTTTAGGTAATTGAGATTTAGAAATATTATACTTTTGAAGCAATTTAGTCGCTTCATCTTCTTTTAATTTTGAGTGTTTGGGCTGGAGAATGTGCATTTTCAGTTAATAGGCATATTTGTTACCGAGCAAATTAATGATGATAGAGTAGGCTTTTTTAAACCTTTATGATAACTATCGGATACTAAAAGTTAGAAAAAGTAGCTTTTTAAACCTTTTGGTCAGATTACATAATCTCTAATTTTTTCAATATTCCATCTAAATTTTCCTTGTTCATCAAAACTAGATAAAACTAATTCATTGAATCGATGTTTTGGAACATATAAAAGCTCCATTTTGTCTAAATCGATCTTTCCAGAGATGAATCTTTCTTTAAAATAGTAGCTAGTTAATTTGTAACATTCTTCTCCATCAATAAGAAACCCAATACATCTTTCTGTCATTGAGTTCATTAAAAGAACTAGTATAAAAAGATTATTATGGCCCCGACGCCAACCAGTACATCCTGTCCAGATCAAGGAGTAATAATTATACAAGTTTTGTACAGGATTATATTGTGCTTAGGGTTTTTAAGGATTGTCGAGATTAGACTGATAGGAGATTAATCTCTCATGTATCCACAAAATATGTTCTACTGATTGTTTTAATTCTTTTACTTGTTTTAAGAATAATTCTCTTTCTAAGGAAGATACGTTAACATCGGCTGGCGAGATTATTTTACCTTTCTTTACATGAAATGGAATAGATATGGCTATACCTTTAACTCCGAGAAAAGGATCTTTTAAAAGATACGAAGCGACTAATATATTTGTTTCCTTTGGACTATTCAACTTATCAAAGAAGTTAGAAAATTCATCTCCAGTTATTTTATGAGTCATGCCTCTTTTTCTTAGATATTTTATTACTCCTCCATCTATTTCATTATGTAACTTTTCATAATTCTTTTTTGTTTTAAGATCAAGTAGCGGAATAGCCTTGCCATGAGACCCTATGCACAAAACTTTCCTTTTCAGAAGTTTACTATACCTTAAAGCATCTAAACTTAAACCAAATCCAAATATATTATTGTAATTCATAATGATACGTAAATAATTTGTAAATTCGTCAACAGGATTTGTAACAACAATAATCTTAGTGTCTTTACATATTTTCTTTAGGCTTTTAGATAGTTGAGTTATTGCTCCTAAATTAAAAATTAATTCATCTTGTCTAACATGATATGTGTTTCCTCTTGTGTGGAAACTTTCCCTTCTTGCTGCTTCACTTTGATTAGATAGTGCAATGATAACGTAATCAGGATTATTAACATCTTCAATATGTGAAACTACCTTAACTTTTCCGTTTTTTAAGTCATATGCCAATGCCTTTGAACTTTTTATGGTTCTACTATAAAGAAAAAGGGTTTTAACATATTGCTTTTTTACTAAACTTTCAGCAATCTCCCCACCAACTCTTCCACACCCCACAAGAAGAACTTTCATAGAAGACTAAAGTAAAACGTCTTTTTAAATATTAATAAAAATTATTTAGCCCCAGAATTAATGTAAGACTGCAAATCTGATCGAGTTGTAAATCCAGGATTAATCGCCCTATCCGCATTTTTATTCTTTACATTTACATATACTGCTTGCCAATTATTTGCCATACTTGGTTCTAAATAAACAATATCATTAGAATTCAATCTATAATTAACTCCTATATAATTCAAGAATTCTTGGCTAGACTCAATTTGTCTTTGATTGTCTGTTCTTCCAATAATTTTCATTGTATTTTCAATAACATTCATTGTTTGTGATAAGTTAGATTGATCTTCTGCATTTCTTCTTTGCTGATTAGCCCCAGACCAATGAGCAACACCTATTAATGACGCTAAAGCTAAAGCAAAACCAATCTTCGCTCCTTTACTTACAGGGCGACTAGAATATTTTCGCATATCAAATTCATCTAAATCCATCATTTCTCCAATAAAATTATCCTTTATTTAAACCTTTCGAGAGGTCCTCACCAATGCTAAAAAGAGGAATTAATAATCGAATATAAGAAAAGATTTATTATACTTGAAATATTTAATTTAATATAGTAATCCAAAAATGGGAAATAAAAAAAGAAGTCCGAAAGAGATAATTGAAAGTGGAGATAATCCTTCTACTGAACATGTTTATTTTAAATTTCCCGGTAAAGAGTTAGTTGATATAACTCTTTACGGTGACGACTCCTCGGTCATCTCGGATGATGAAAAGTTATTTAGTTTGCTTAAAGAAAAAAACAACGAGGAAAGTTATACTCCTGTATATTCGGATGTTCATACACACCCTGCACAAGAAAATGGAAGTAAATTACTGGCCTTTCCAAGTAAGGGAGATCTTACTCATTTCTTCGTAAATAAAAAAGGAGTTCGCGCTAGAACAATGATTATTGCCCAGCAGGATGGAAAAACCGGCGAAGTTGGAGGGTACTTCTTATTAAAGAAAAAGAAGTCTTTTAAATATAAAGATGGGTTGATAAATGACTTCTTTCCTCTTATAACTAGTTCTTACAAGGCAACACGTATGGCTCCTCCCGCAAATCCTAAGGAATATACTCGATCTATGAAAGAAGGGTTTAAGAATCTAGCTGAAAAATATGATCTCCAATGTCGTTGGGTTCCAGCCAGAGGGTATGAGCTTGAAAATTATATGTTTGTTAAAAAGAAAGGATTGGAAAGGAAAATTTTAGTAGTTTCAGTGGCACTAGGCCTTATTGGGCTATTAATTTTAATTTCTTCTAACATAACTGGAAATGTTGTAAGCAATTTAAATCAAACTTCATCTAACTGGATTGGAGGAGTTTTATTTATTATTGGGTTAATTGGAATTTTTACTTATCTTAGAAGAAAGTAAGGTTATAGAAAATACTCCTCATTTTGGACAAGAAGGGTCGATGGCCCCGACGGGATTTGAACCCGCGGCACCTGGCTTAAAAGGCCAGTACTCTACCAGACTGAGCTACGGAGCCATGAACTACGTAGCGAATATCTTTCCTTATGAAAAAGGAAGGGTAATCGTAGGGAAACCTTGGTTGCCCTCGTGAGCTACGGAGCCATTGCTCAGAGAACAAATTTATAT
>OBEQ011734754.1_pt1 | contig 16643 bp, 18 predicted proteins | sample 1670901 | NCBI WGS metagenome assembly OBEQ01 (sample SAMEA104232315, study PRJEB22302) | groundwater metagenome | biome: forest; feature: aquifer; material: groundwater | place: USA | collected 2011-08-07 | depth 5.4 m
CGGGGGGGGATCAGCAGGGTCCGGGTCACGCAGCTCCTCTGGCTGCTTCGCCTGGCCCCCGAGATCCAAGAGCGCGTTCTAGCCATGCCCGAAACGATTCGCCGGTCGGCGATCAGCGAGCGCGCGCTTCGGCCCATCGCCAGGTTGGAAGACGTCACGGATCAGAAGGTCAGGTTCCAGCAGTTGATTGGACCCCTTCCTGGAGGGGGATGGCTCCCAACTCCTTATCATATCAGCCTCGGCCTCCAACAAGGCTCGTTGGTCTGGATCCTGCGTGCAATTGAGAGCGTCGCGAGTATCAATTCCTAAGAATACTGCTCCGTTATCTCGCAGAATGAGCATGCCTCTTGTTTAGCGAGTCGAGATGAGTCGTCGCGTTCATCCAGAGCACTGATGACGAGCGTGCTCGCCATTCAACCGCGGATACGCTCGCGTGCTCAAGAACCAGATGGCGCAACAGCTGGCCATAATCGGCCCCAAGAGACTCCGCCAACAATGAGGTAATGACCCCGCCGTGAGAGACCACGACAATGGCTGGTGCTCTCTCCGTCCGATGCCTAGCGACAATGTCCGTCAAGGTCTGACGCACTCTGAGACGGAATTGCTCGTAGAATTCGCCGCCGGGAATCCTCACCTGTAACGGATTTCGGAGCCATTGAGAGTATGCATGTTTGAAACGAGTCTCTACTTCGTCGGTGGTTAATCCTTCCCACGCCCCGAAATCAATCTCTGCGAGCCCGGGCTCAATCTTCACGACGGTGTCTCTCGACACGGCGATCGCTTGCGCTGTTTGGATGCTCCGGTTGAGAGGACTGCTGTAGACGGCTCCCACGGCTTGGCCAGCAAAGTACGCTCCAAGGCATTGCGCCTGCCTTCGACCCAGTGAACTCAACGGAGAGTCAGTGCGTCCCTGGAAGCGGTGCCCGTGGTTTCCGAGTGTTTGGGCGTGGCGAACCAGATAACATCGCATGGCGAGTTTCCGTTAGTAATCCACGCCGGGTTGAGCCTTGATGCCCGCCTTGTAGGGATGCTTGATTTCCCGCATCTCGGTCACTAGATCAGCCACTTCGATGAGTTCAGTAGGGGCATCGCGACCGGTGATCACGACGTGCGTTCGTGGCGGCTTGCGCTTCAAGCCTTCCAGGACTTCTTCAACGGAAAGGAAGTTGTATTTGATCACATAGCTGAGCTCGTCGAAGATCACGATCTGGTATCGCTCATCAGTCAAGAGCTCAAGGCACTTGGCCCAGGCGCGGCGCGCGCTGGCCACATCCTGCTCGTAATTTTTCGTGATCCAGGTAAACCCATCACCCATGGGGAAGAAATCAACGCGGCCGGCAAGTTCCTTGGCAAACGCGCCTTCGCCGGTCTTCCACTTTCCTTTGATGAACTGCCCGACGGCCACTCGATACCGACGACCCAGGGCGCGAAAGGCCAACCCCAGTGCCGCGGTGGTCTTCCCCTTACCATTGCCGGTGTAGACGATGATGAGTCCTTTCCGCTTGGCCTCTTTGATGTCGTGATGCGATCGGGGTGCCCGATCTTTAGGAGTCCAGGCCATCTGCAGATTTCCTTGTGTGGTGGTGCCGCCAGCGCAACCACATCTTCCGATCCACGGTATCGGTCTGTACGGAAGGATTGAGGATCGCGGTAATCGTGAGCCAATGGAATTCTTGGTGGTCAATCTTCGCCAACGTGCTCCGGAGAATCCGTTCTTCCGGTAGCGTGAGATTCGAACCGATGACAACCCTTGTGCGGCCAGGGATGCCTTGCTGTATCAGGAAGCGCGCCATGGGGCCTGGCTTTAGATCGGGGCTCGCTAACACGACGAGATGTCTTCCCTGGAAGAAGGCGCTCACCAGTTCTTGCTGTTTCTGCTTGGGATCGCCGTAATCATGGAATGTCACGATCATGGCCTCGTCAAGATTGATCCTGGCAAGCGCGGCGATCATCTGCACGGAACTGATCCCAGGGATAACGGAGACCTCGAAACCATGGAACAGCTCGAGTAGTCCTTTGAGTCCTGATGAAATACACGGATCACCAACCCTCGGCACAGCGACGCGCTCATGGGATCGGCGGGCTCGTCGTGCGACATGGCTCATGACCCGTCGATAGTTCTTCACGGTCTGAAGAAAGACACGCTTCCCCTTGAGCCACGGCTGCACCGGCTGCAGGTCCAAGTCCCATCCGACAACGATGTCGGCCGAGCGGATGGCTGCCGCAGCTTTCGGAGTCACGAGATCCGGGTGGCCGGGCCCGACGCCCACGATGTCGAGCCGAAGCCTCCGAGTCTTCATGTGGATGATATGAGGCGCCTGGCTTGTGCAGCTGGCGGTTTCGGGAACAGCGCAGGATGAAAGAGCGATGCCATGAGCTTCAATCCTTTGATCAAGCGAGGGCCTGGGCGATGGAAGAGAGAGGTCTGCACGGCAAAGATCCGACCGGATTTGACGGCGCTCAGCTCGTTCCACCCAGGCCGTTCGGTCAGCAACCGAAACTCCTTGACGGTCCGCGCCATCGAGAATGAGCATGGCATCACAATGACCACTTCAGGGTCGTACCGGCGAATGTCCTCCCACGACATCGGGACCGAGTCTTCTCCAACTCGCCCAAGACCATCGACACCGCCAGCCATGGCGACCATTTCTGGAATCCAGTGTCCGGCTGCCATGAGCGGCTCCAACCACTCCGCACACCAAACCCGCGGCTTCGTCACAATCCGAGTGACTCGACGCTGGATCGTGTCGACTTCCCGGCGCAACCGGCTGCTCAATGCCGTTGCCTGACGGGTCCGTCCCGTCGCATGACCCAACGCGTCGATCGACTGAAACAACTCCTCGAACCGTCTCGCGCTGACGCAGACCGTCTTCGGCACATCAGGCAATTGCTGTACGGCTTCTGTGACCTCTGGGTGGCTGGCCGCGCAGACATTACACAGTTCCTGCGTGATCACGAGATCCGGCCGCAGCTGTTTGAGCAAGGCCACGTCAATGGCGTACTGATGCTCACCCCGACCGCGAATCGTCTCTACAGCCTCATGGATGCCACGGCTCGACAGCTGTGCAGCAGCGATGCGGCTACGGACAATCACCGGTTTACGGAGTGCGGCTGGAGGATAATCGCAACGCTCGCTGCGTCCCACGACTGAGCGGCCGACTCCGAGGGCGTAGAGCAATTCAGTTGCTGAGGCGAAAAACGAGCAGATGCGCATCGACTTACCCTCTCGATGGGGATGGCAGGACGGACGGCCAGCGCAAGGTGACGAGGTAGCCGGCCAAGGTATAGAGGCTCAGAAATGCGCTGGTAAAGAGCAAGTCCCCAATCAGCGATCGTTGGAAATACGGCAGGCTGCTGGCCATGGTGGTCAAGAGCCCTTGAGGCGTGAACGGCGCGTTAGAACACGTATGCGTGACCCAGTCTCCAACGGCGAGGATCAGGTGGTACGTCGGCGACGAGAGGCCGAGCGCCAACAGCAGGGATTTGAGCGACGGTCGAACCCGAATCGCCCAGATAATGCCGATGACGCTGAACATCGCACACAGGCGCACAAGCGTGAACCAACTCACACCAGCCAACAGGTCCCGGACCAGCATCGCGCCCAGGCCAACAACTGCCACATCCCGACGACGCAAAAAGCACGAGGCGCACAGCACGCCCGCCAGCATCGGCGCCACACCCACGGCATGCGTAAACTGCCGGGCCACCACTCCACAGACAACCGCCAACACCAGACTGACCATCATCCTTCTGCCTCCTTTGAAAGGTGCACCGTGACCAACAACCCCTGCGTTCCGACCTGAATGTCTTGCGTGTGTTCCCCTAACGTCTCATGCCACACATGCAGCGTGTAATGTCCGACGGGCATCTCGGGAAAGAGAAAGTGTCCGGTGGGCTCAGTGACGGTGTAATAGCGATGCGCGGCTGCGACGACCCAGGCGTACATCCACGCGTGGACTCCGCACCGGATGAGGTAGCGTCCTGGTGATGGGAAGTGCGCCAGAAGATCGGCTGTGTGAGGATGCTGCCATTCCTCCACGAGCCGATCTCGACCCTGGAACATCCGAATGTTGTGCAGCATCGTATCTGAGTTGCGAAACGAGAGCGCCCCTCCAGGTGGCACGACCACGACATGTGGCGCGAACTCACACCCGACCTGATCCAAGACCACACGTTCACCGGCCTGGTGACGTGGCGGTTCAGGCGGCATGTCCACCCAGACCACGGCGTTCTGCACGCCGCCATTCGCATCCACCAACAATCGTTGAGAGGGTTTAGTGAGATTCCCACACCCTTCGGTGGAGTGATCTCCGGTTTGCGGCTCGATCGTCATGATCGCTGGTGCAGGCGCGGGGCCGTCCAGGCGCACGATCCCGTGAACCTCGCCGGCAGCACTGCTTGGCGCATGCCCAAATGCCACCACGATGATTATTGCTGCTGTTCGATATACGCCCATTCCACCCGGTCTCCGTGATGCAGGACGGTCTTAAAGGGACTGATCTGTGTCGAGCCGTTCACGCGGCACGTCCACCAGCGATTCTTCGCGGGATCAGCCCGGACCCCATCGATGGCCGCTAGTTCCCTGGTGTTGCAACAAATCGCGCCGCTCTCGATGGGATAGAGAAGCGAGGCGACGTCTTTCGGGGTGGAGCCTTCATCGACCATCAGCGTCGCTTCTCTAGCTGTCTTGCCGGCCGGACCGAACTCGACCCGGACCGTCACGGGAAATCGCATCGGCGGTTGCGGCTTGTCGGGTTCCTCTGCTGCGAAGCCAGCCGATGCTGTTCCGAGCATCATCGCAGCAACGAGCACGGATCGTCGACAAAGTTGGAGAGGGACCGGAATCATGAAGTCTCTCCATGCTCGGCGGTCAATCGAAATCGCACCGGCAACTCAAGCTCCGTGCTCACGGGATGGTCGAATCGCTTCGCCGGAATAAATTGCCAGGCTTCGATGGCGCGCCGCGCGGCATCATCCAAGACGCCGTGGCCCGATGACTCCGCAACCTCGACGTGGCTCCCCCGGCCGTCGGGGCGCACACGCACGCCCAGCAGTACGCGGCCTTCCCAGCCTTGCACGCGAGCCAGCCACGGATACGCAGGCGGCCTGTTCACCGTCCCGTTCGGTTGCGCCTGGACGAACGCGCCATGACCTGACACTGAAGCGGCCGAGGCGTGCCGGCCTGCCGCCGCCGGCGTGTCTGCCTGCTGCACGGACCATTTCGCCGGAGCTGGTGGTGTGACCGACGGGGTCGGCGCTCGCGCAGGCAGGTCCGGCATGAGGTCAACCTCGCAACTGATCGGGCCCCGTTCGACATCTGCCATCGCCGGATGGCTCCATCCGCCGATCAAGAGTGCTGCGCCATGTAGCGCCGCTGATGCGATGAGACCGGTGAACAAATCGCGATGCATAGGACGCCTAGCGGCGATCCGGTTCCGCCGCCGGCTGTGTGACCAACCCGACCCGCGCAACACCAGCGGCTCGGATGGCTCCCAGCACCGGCAGCAACTGTCCTGCGGGCACGAACCGGTCCGCCCTCACCGCCACATGCAGCGCGGACACAGGCTCCTTCGCCCGCAAGCGTGACGACAATTCCTCGACAGTCACCAGCTGCCCGTCAAGCTGCAGCACGCCGTCCGCGGCGACGGTAACAACCATGACGTCGCGCGTCTCGAGTTTGGAGGACGCCGAAGCGCTGGCCAGATCGATCGGCAGTCCCTTCATCACCGACATCGACAGCACGCTGGAGATAAAAAACGCCAGCAGCAGGAAGAAGGAGTCGATCAACGGTATCATTTCAATACGAGTCTTACGAAGGGCAGGGCGTGCGAGGTTCATGAGAGAGCCAATTCCGTTTGCTCCTGCTGTTGGCGCCGCTTCAGCATGAGCTCTAACGCCGTCGCATGTTGCTCCAGCTCCTGGGTGGCCCGCTCCACCCGACGGGTGAAGTGGTTGTAGAAGATGATCCCGGGAATCGCAATCGTGAGGCCCGCAATCGTCGTGATCAACGCCTCAGCGATCCCCGCACCGACCAAGCGGGGATCAGGCAAGCCACCTGCGCTCAAGGAGTCGAACGCCTGGATGATCCCGGTGAGGGTCCCATAAATCCCCAGGAGTGGCGCCACGGTGACGGTCGTATCCAGCACGGTCAAATACTGGCTCATCTGATTCACGGCGTTTTTTGCCTGCTGCTCCATCGCCAGGGTTAGAGTGTTGTCCCGGTTGGCTAAGCCACACGCGAGAACATGGAGGATGGGATCTGCCGAAGACCGCGCGAGCTCGCCAGCTTCCTCATAGAGTCCTTCGTGAGCCAGGTGGAGGCACCGAGCGATTGTGTCAGGTGCTTGTGCCCATCGCATCCGCATCCAGAAGAGCAGCCTCTCTGTCACCACGGTGAAGGCGACAACGGAACAGGCCAGCAGCGGGTACATCACTGGCCCACCCCGTTGGAAGTAGTCCATCAGCATGATGGCACCATCCTTTCCTCATGATTGAGTTCGGCGTAGCCGGCATCCATGGCCACCAGTTCCTCGTGCCGTCGTCCCCATCGGTCTCGGAAGATGAGTTCTCCGAGCGGCAGGCGCGGTGCCCAACCGACCAACTCGAGTTCCGGTTTCGACAATCGAACCTGCGGGTACCCGACGCACAGCCAGGCCACGACGGCGATGCGTTTCGGGATCCCAAGGATCCTGCGCAACTGCTCCACGCACAGAATACTCACCCACCCGACCCCGAGGCCTTCGGCGCAAGCGGCAAGCCAGAGGTTCTGGATTGCGCAGCACGTGCTGGACACATCCGTCTCCGGGAGACTGTTCCTCTCCAAGACGAACGGCCCGAACCGTGACCGATCGCAGGTCACGCACAGATTGATGGGGGCTTCGAGGATCCCTTCCAGCTTCAGGCTGTCGTACAGCACGCGACGTTGACCACGATAGCGGCGGGCTGCCTTCGTATTTTCTTCGACGAAGGCCTGTTTCACCTCGGTCTTCACCTCATGATCCCGGACCACGATGAAGTTCCACGGTTGCATGAATCCCACCGATGGGGCATGGTGCGCGGCCTGGAGGATGCGCCACAACACCGCATCGGCCACCGGATCCGTGCGAAAGCGTCGCACATCACGACGTGCCAAGATGACATCGTAGAGCCCATGGCTGCCAGCATCCATCGCTGTCACAGCTCGACCTTGCCGCCAATGAAGAATAGCGTGCCCGGAGCCTGGAATCCGAGGACTTCACTGTAATGCCTGTCGAGGAGATTTTCGATCCGTCCATACACCTGCAGATTTTTTGTCGCTTGAAAGCTGAGCGAGCCATCGACCCTCCCGTACTGCTTCACTCGCTGACGGTTATTGGTCCCGACGCTCTCCTCCTGGTGGCTGACAAGGGTGGTATGCAGGTTCAGCCGCCACTGCTTGAGAAACCCATAATCAATGTTCAGTCCCACCTTGTTCGCCGGGATGCGGACGAGCTTATCCTTTGAAGACTCATCGAGCGCATCGGTGTAGGTCCACGTGCCTGAGAAACGGAGCCCAGATACCGGTTCCACGTGTGTCTCCAACTCCAATCCGGTCATGTGGGCCCGACCGGTATTCTGGGCCTGAGAAGTCGTCGGGGTCACTTTGACCGATTGAATCAGATCATCGACCTTGGTGAAGTACCAGGTCAACTCCCCACCGACGCGACCGTCCCATCCATCCTGGCCCAGTCCGACTTCAAAGGTCCGGCTCTTTTCGGGTTCGAGATTGGGGTTGCCAAAATTCGGAAAATACAGATCGTTGAGGCTCGGGGCGCGGAACCCCATGCTGAAGCTCCCCCGCACTCTCGTCTCTGTGACGGGAATGCGATACGACGCCGAGGCCTCGCTGGTGGTGGCTGCTCCGAACAACGTATGGCGGTTTACTCGAACCCCGCCGATCAGCGTGACACGGTCAATCGGATCAAGCTGGTGCTGGAAGAACCAGGCCCATTGTTTCACGGTGTTCGTGAAGCGGCTCTCGGCCGTGTCATCCTTCCACTGAAAACCGGTGGTCGATATACCCGCCGGCCCCAAGTTCACATGATGAATCCAGTCGATTCCATAGCGATCCGTATTGATTCGAGTTTCGCTATTTTTCTGCGTCGTTCCAGGATCCGGAGGGTCAATGTCTGCCGTATCATCATCGTGATAAAGGAACCGGAGTTCCTGCTGCCACGGCTCAATGACACTCGCCTTGAGCGTCGTGCTGAGCATCAACTCTTCGCGTGTCAGCAACCGGTTTGGATCAGGCAGAAAGGCCCCGTCGTCGATTCCCACACGGGAGTTGTTGTTGTTCAGCGCGACATCGAGGCTGAACCCTTTGGCGAAATCTACGCCTCCCGCCGCGGTAATGTGCGTGACGTCGACGTCATCACCTGTACTGAGACCGCGGCTATCGGTACGTCCGATGCCGAGGTTATAGTGCAGCGGACCGAATGCCGCTTGGTTGGTCAAGGTTTCTCGGAATGTGCGGAGCGTCCCAAATTCCTGTTGGTAGCTGGTCCGCATCGGCCCTTCACCGCGCTTCGTGATAACGTTGATCACCCCGCCGATGGCTTCGGACCCATAGAGCGTGCTTGCTGAGCCCCGGAGGACCTCGATGCGCTCCACGAAGTTTGTGGGTAACGTCGAAAAATTGAAACTACCTAACGTCGGGCTATTCACCGGTACGTCATCCACCAGTACCAACACGTGTTTATCCAGCGAGCCGCGGATTACCGCGGCGGTCGTTCTGCCGATTGCGCCACTGCGCCGTACAAAGACGCCAGGGACATTGCGCAAGGCCTCGAGCACCGTATCGGCATGCTGCTGCTCGATCTGCTCAGTGCTCACCACACTCACCGATTTGGTGACCTTCTCCTTCGGCAGGCTTGTCCGCGTCGCCGTGACGACGACTTCTTCCAGTCGACCTAGCTGCTCCGCCCACCCAATCTGTGACACTCCGCCGATCGCGAGCACGGTACAAACAACCCATAGAACCTTCATAAGATGCTCCTTTCCCCTCGGAAAGATGACTGGCTCATCAAGCCGGATCAATCGGTCTCCTGGCTTCCCCCTTCTGAGCGCCTTCCCATCCACCACCAAGTGGCGGACAGTGGCTGTCAGCTCAGAGCACGACGTGCGGGGGCTACAGTTGCGGGGCAGCGCCTGACTTTCCCAGTGTTGGTGGGATCACAGGCTTCCCGGCATTGATCCGGCAATCGACACGTCATCGCACAGCACCGAGCTCCGCTGCCCGGTGCGCCTTCCAACGTTGGGCCGAAGCGACAAAGCCACTCGCCCATCGAACGTTTGTCAAAAAATGCACGTGGACGTATGAGGCCAACAAGTTGCCATGCGCAAGACCCTCGAGCCGTCGCCCTTCACGCCGCTTGACCGCCGTATACGCGGCTTGCCCGGACGGCACTTGGTAGTCCCAGACGGAATAGTGAAACTCATGGCCCTTAATGGGATCGTCCGCTTTCGCCAAGATCGTATCTCGTCTGGGAATCAGCGTGACGTAGCCGAAGTTCTGAAGCCGATTCGTCATCCGAACCGCCCCAGGGAGCACTCCCGCCATCGCGTGCTGGTGACCCGCTTGATCAACCAGGTGCTCCGCCAGGTACATGAGTCCACCGCACTCCGCATAGGTAGGCAGTCCTCCTTCAATCGCGCACTTCATCTCACGGCGCAACGGCTCGTTCTGGGAAAGTTCACTCGCAAAGACTTCTGGAAAGCCCCCTCCCAGGTACAGGGCATCGAGCCCTTCCGGAAGTTGCTGATCACCGAGCGGGCTGAAGTCGACCAGCTCAGCGCCAAAGCTCTGCAGGAGCTCCAGATTCTCTTGATAGTAGAAATGGAATGCCCGATCACGGGCAACACCGATTCTGACGATGCGTGATCGACGGTTGTAGAATTTTCCTGGCAACTCAACCGCCGGCAGTGCTGCGGCGCTGTGGGCAATCCGCAGGACCTGCTTAAGGTCAACGGATCTGATGATTGTGTCAGCCAATCGATCCTTGACCTGCGCCATCTTGGAATCCTCTGCAGCAGGCACAAGCCCGAGATGGCGCTCGGGAATCGCCAGTTCAGGATCAGGAGGGAGGTGCCCAAGAGCTGGCACATCGGTGTAGCGTTGTAGTGCCTCGCGGAGCAATGCAAAGTGGCGCTCCCTGACGTTGTTAAAGATGACACCCTCGATGCGCACCGCGGGGTCAAACTTCAGATAGCCCTGTACCAGGGCCGCAGCTGACCGGGCCATGTGGCTAGCGTCCACGACCAAGATGACCGGCACTTGGAGCAGCTTGGCAAGCTCTGCCGTGCTGCCGCGGTCATTCGTACTGGAATGGCCATCGAACAACCCCATGACCCCTTCGATGATCGCAATCTTGGCATCTGCCGCAGCGTCTTGAAAGACTCCGCGGATGAGCTTGTCCTTCAGGAGCCAGGTATCCAAATTCCGGCACATTCGCCCACTCACCAACGTGTGATAGCTTGGGTCAATGTAGTCGGGGCCAACTTTGAAGGGTTGTGCTGTCATCCCTCGCTTCGCCAGGGCGGCTATGAGGCCAATCGCCACGGTGGTTTTTCCAACCCCGCTTTGGGTCCCTGCGATCAAGATGCGGGGAATGGCTACCATACCGCCTGCACTCCCATAGCGATCAACCATCCAACCAGTGAGCAGGCATACATGATTCGGATCGCTTCACGGATGCGTTGCGGTTCCAACGGTCGCACCGGGTCGCCCATGTACGGCATCTCCACCGCTTTGCCGTTGTACCAGTTGGTCCCGCCAAGCCGGACGCCCAACGCTCCAGCGACAGCGGCCTCCGGAACACCGGCATTGGGGACGGGACCACCGGCTCCATCACGCCAGGCGCAGCGCCAAGCAGCCGACGCTCGATAGCGGCAGAGCCACGCCGCTACCGTAAAGAGAGCAGCAGACAGGCGCGCAGGGATCCAGTTGGCCGCGGTGTCGAGCTTCGCTGCCGCCCAACCAAACTTGATGTAACGCGCTGATCGATGCCCGATCATCGAATCGAGTGTGTTGATCGCTTTATAGGCAACCGCCAAGGGCACTCCACCTACAACGAAATAGAAAAGGGGTGAGAGAATCCCATCCAATGTACTCTCGGCAATCGTCTCGATCGTCGCCCGCACGACTTCCTGGGTATCCAATTGGTGCGTATCTCGCCCAACGATCCGGGCCACCCGTTGGCGTGCCAGGGCAAGGTCATGCGCTTCGACAGCCTTCAGGACGTGCTTGCCTTCTACCGCGAGATCCCGTGTTGAGAAACACGTGAACAGCAGCACCGCGCTGAGCACAAAGCCCCACATGGCTGAATACGAATCGATGGTCCGAATTACCCACCAAGTCGCTCCACAGCTGATGCTCGTGACGGTCACCACAAGCACCGCCCCAGCTAGTCGTTCCCATGGCATCATCAGGCGCAAGATCCGCTCGCCCCAGTGAATCGCAAGGCCCATCGCTCGCACTGGATGAGGAAACCACCTCGGATCCCCAATGAGCAGATCCACACCATAGGCAAGTGCTAGCATCGGAAGATGGTCGTCCGGCATTAGCAGCGCAGCATATTGTAGATTGCCTGAAGTTTGAGGTGCGGACGCACCGCTGCCGCCAAGCGGTCATACACATCCTCTGGCCGCGATGTGGCTCCTGCCGGTAGCGGCGATAACCCTTTGCGCTGCCGAATACGGTTGAGCCACCAGCGACGGAACGCATCCGTCTCGAACAGCCCGTGAACATGGGTCCCCCAGATGCGCCCATCTGGTGATTGCAGTCCGTCGTACTCAGTCACAGCCTGTTCCACCGTCATTTTGAAGACAGGGTGCGCACCCGAAGTCTCCTGTATCCGGCCCATGTGGATTTCGTAGCCAGCGACCGGGAGCCCGCTTTCAAGGTGCACGCCTCGCGCTTGAGCAACGACCTTGTCCTGCTCGAATACCATGATGGCTGGCAAGAGGCCGAGTCCTTCCGCTGTGCTGACCGTCGCCTCCACATGGTCTGGATCGAGAATCTGCTGACAAAGCATTTGAAACCCACCACAAATCCCAAGAATCTCCCGACCGGCTATTGCACAACGTTGGACATAGTCTCCAAACCCACGCTCCCGGATGCAGGCAAGATCCGCGATCGTGCTCTTTGAACCTGGCAGGATCAAACAATCAGGCAACGAATCCAGAGAGGGCCGATCAATGTATCGGAGGTGGACGTCCGGTTCGCGCTCCAGCGGAGCGAAATCGGTAAAATTACTGATCCGCGGCAAGTGGACGACCTCGATGCGGATGTGCCCATTGGGCGAGTGTCGACTACGCGTTTGCTCCGGCACGGAGTCTTCTTCAAGCAGCTCCACGTCTTGAAAATAGGGGATGACTCCCACCACCGGCAGGCCGTAGCGGGCTTCGAGCCATTGGATGCCAGATTCCAAGAGTGTCGGATCGCCGCGAAATTTGTTGATGATGAAGCCACGCACGAGGCCGCGGTCCTCGGTGTCGAGAAGCTCCATGGTCCCCACCAGGTGGGCAAACACGCCACCCCGGTCGATATCACCGACCAACAGCACGTTGGCACGAGCTTGCTGAGCAACCCACATATTCACGAGGTCGCCGGCTTTGAGGTTGATCTCAGCAGGGCTTCCAGCTCCTTCAATGACGAGGATGTCCGCGTGTTCCATCAGTTTCCGGAGCGCATCCGTGACGGTCGAGCGCAGTTGCGGCTTGAACTCCTGATACTCCTGAGCTGTCATCGTGCCGACGGCTTTCCCGAGCACGATGACTTGTGAGCCAACATCCGTGGTGGGTTTGAGGAGAATCGGATTGACGAGCGCCGACGGCTCGATCCCGCATGCGAATGCTTGCTCGGCCTGTGCGCGGCCGATTTCGCCACCCTCTGTTGTTACGTAGGCGTTGTTGGACATGTTCTGCGCCTTGAACGGGAGCACGCGATACCCGTCCTGCTTAAAGATGCGACAGAGGGCGGCTGTGAGCAGGCTTTTTCCCACATGAGACCCAGTCCCTTGGATCATGATGGCGTTAGCGGGCATGGCTCAATGCCTCGCGCAGCGCACTGACGAGCCGCTGGTTCTCTTCCCGGTTTCTGACGGCGACGCGGATAAACCGCCCGAGTTCAAGGCCCGTAAAGCTGTCACAGTTTCGGAGCAGAAGTCCTTGGGAGACTAGGCGGTCACAGAGTTCCGATGACGTGATGCCAGAATCCGCCAACCTGCAGAGAACAAAGTTGGTGACTGAGGGGAAGGGCTGAAGACCCGGAAGGGCGCTGAGCAATCGTTGGAACTCATCACGGAGCTCGGCAATGGCTTGCCTCGAGCGGACTACATAATCCGTTTCCTTGAGAAGTCGGACTCCCACCGCCAAGGCGAACGTATTGAGCGGCCACGCCGGCTGGAACGCCCGGAGCTCTTCGACAATCGCCGGACAAGCGACAAGATAGCCAAGACGCAAGCCGGGAATGGCAAAGAACTTGGTCAGCGATCGCAGCACGACGACATGACCCAGCTGCAGTGCTTCAGCCACAACGCTGATCTTGTCTGGATGCTCGAGGAACTCCACAAAGGCTTCATCAACGATGAGTCGTGCTCCAACTTCATGGCACCGGTGCGCGATCTCCAGCACGTCATCCTTGCTTGTTACAACGCCTGTCGGATTATTCGGATTGCAGAGAACGACCACGTCCACGCCTTCTAACAGACGTGGCCAGTCCTGTTGGGCGACATCCAGCCGGAACTTGTTGGGCTCTACGGCCTGGACCAGTGCCGTGGTCACACCAGCCTGTTCCATCACCCACTCGTACTCCCCGAATGTCGGGACGACGATCACGCATTTCTTCACGTGAGGGAGCCGCGCCAACACACCAATGAGCTCCGCCGTACCGTTTCCCGGCAGGATCGATTCGGCGGGAACCTGGTGATACGCCGCGATCGCTTCACGGAGCTCCCGCGCACTCGGGTCCGGATAGCAACGGATGTCATCCAGATGATCTAGGATGGTGGAGCGGACAACCGCCGGGAACCCAAACGGGTTGACGTCGACGCTGAAATCGACGATCTGGTCTTTCGAGAAGCCGCGCTGGCGCATGAGCTCCCACGGATTGCCACCATGAACTCTGGTGTGCGCAAGACCAATCTGTTCCATAGGATCAGCCCCTGGTGAGTGCGACAGCGGCCAGCATCAGAACCTCAGTCACTTCGCCAGCCGCGCCCAGCGCATCACCGGTGATGCCACCAAGTGCACGATGGAAGATCGCCCGCATGAGGAGACTTCCCAAGAGGGCCACTCCAAAGAGCACAAGCCCTCGCGAACCGAATGCGAGCCCGGATGCCGGGACTGCCATCAGCGTCGCGCCAAGCCACGCGCGTTTCGTCCCGTATTTGACGAATGGTGCTGCGGTGCCTGTTCCAGCCCGCGCATACGGAAGCGTCGACCCAAGGAGCACCATGGCGTATCGCCCCATGCAGGGGGCAAAAAGGAGAGTGCGATTCATGGCGGCTGAGGGAAGGCTGCTTAAGAGCGCGAACTTCAGGATGAGTAACAGGACGATGCTTACCACCGCCATGGCGCCGACGTGCGGATCCTTCATGATGCGGAGCCGTTCTTCACGCGTGTGTCCACCATAGAGTCCGTCAGCGAGGTCTCCAAGACCATCGAGATGGAGTGCGCCGGTGATCACGACCCAACTCAGCAATACACAGGCTGCGACGACGAGCGGTGGAAACACCAGCGAGCTCAGCACATTCACGCCGACAAGTCCTGCGCCGATCAGCAGGCCCACGAGCGGAAACCAGAGCAACGAACCGCCCAGATCCGCATCCTGGATGTCTCCTCGTGGGCCGAATGGTAGGATCGTCAGACATCCGATGGCAGTTCTCAGGCGGCTCATGTGATTTTTCCAGAGACCGCGGCTTCCTCAAAGGTGGCCATCTCGTTGAGCACCTTACAGGCCGCCTCGACAAGCGACATCGCCAGTGCTCCGCCCGTGCCTTCTCCGAGCCGCAGATCCAGGTCAAGGAGCGGTTGCAGGCCTAACTGTTCAAGCATGATCCGATGGCCAGGTTCCTGAGAGCGGTGCGCCGCGATGAGATAGCCCCTCACACGCGGCTCAAGTGCCGTGGCAATCAGGGCCGCCGCGCCTGAGATAAAGCCGTCGACGACAACCGGTCGCCTGGCCTGCGCGCCTCCGAGGATGACGCCGACCAGGCCAGCGATCTCAAACCCACCGACCTTGGCCAGCACATCAAGCGGATCCGCAGGGTCTAGATGGTTCACATCGAGTGCGCGTTGAATCACCGCCAGCTTCTTTTCATAGGTTGCGTCATCGATGCCGGTCCCGCGGCCTGTCACAAGTTTGACCGGCTGACCGGTCATGGCTGCAGTGATGGCACTGCTCGCAGTGGTGTTACCGATACCCATGTCACCCGTACCCACGATGTCAGCTCCTTGCTCGATTTCGCGGGTCACGATCTTTCGCCCGGTCTCGATCGCGCGATGCATCTCGTCGTTCGTCATCGCCGGGCCATTCGCCAGGTTCCTCGTTCCATAGCCAATCTTCTTCACGACAAGGTCTGGATGGCGGGCGAGGTCTGTCGCCACACCCATGTCAACGACCACTACCCGTGCGCCGACGTGCCTGGCGAGGACATTGATCCCGGCTCCGCCACGCAAGAAGTTGTAGACCATCTGTCCAGTGACCGCTTGCGGGTACGCGCTGACTCCTTCTTCCACGACGCCATGGTCAGCCGCCATCGTGATGATCACCTTGTGTTCGACGGTGGGTCTGAGCCGACGCGTGATGCCAACGATTTGTTTGGCCAAGGTCTCCAGTCGGCCGAGGCTGCCCAAGGGTTTAGTCAGCCGGTCCAGCCGGGTTTGGGCTTGCCGCATCAACTCTTCGTCCAGGGCGTCGATCTTCCCGTTGACAGAACGCAACCGTGCTATCGGCATCTCGATTTCTCGCCCTTCATTCCAAGGGGAATCCCAGCGACCAACAGAAAAACCTGGTCGGCAGCCTCTGCGGCAATCTGATTAGCCAGTCCAGCAACATCCCGGAACCGCCGTCCTAATTCATGCTCTGGCACAACACCCCAGCCCACTTCATTCGTAACCATGAACACCGGGTAAGACACCGTGCGAATCGCGCGGCACAATCGGTGGACCTTCTGCTGGATGGCTGCGTCCGAGCGGCCCTGGACTAACAGCTCGGAGATGTACATGGTCAGACAATCAAAAATGACTCCTTGAACCTTTCTGTTGAGTTGGGTGAGCGTCGTGGCGGGATCTGAGGGATGTTCGATGGTTCTCCAATGCTTGGGCCGGGCTCGTCGATGGCGGGCAATTCGCTGACGCATCTCCGGGTCAGCCGCACCACAGGTTGCGATATAGGCAATGCGACCCGACAACGTCTTTGCCAGCTCGACAGCAAATTGACTTTTTCCGCTGCGGGTTCCACCTGTGACAAGAATGAAACGACCCGGCTGGTCAAACGTGGGGAGGGAAGATAACCGCTGAGGACGTGCAGCGTTGTGTGAGGTCAAGGTCAAGTCCTGTCGCATGAAAAAGTGGGAACAAAAAACCCGCCACAACAATGGCGGGTTGCACCCAGGTCCCTCACC
>OBEQ010179910.1_pt1 | contig 16636 bp, 23 predicted proteins | sample 1670901 | NCBI WGS metagenome assembly OBEQ01 (sample SAMEA104232315, study PRJEB22302) | groundwater metagenome | biome: forest; feature: aquifer; material: groundwater | place: USA | collected 2011-08-07 | depth 5.4 m
CCCGACTTTTATTTTAATGAGGCAACATCAACTGCCGAATTCCCAGAGGTGGCTTTTTCATTTAGACCTCTACCGGCTGGAAGATAATGCCAGTATTTCTCAACTGGGTTTAGAGGAAATTTTTTCCAACCCGCAAAATATTATTTTAATTGAATGGGCGGATAAAATTTTAGATCGACTGCCACCAAGCACCACTAAAATTAAATTTGAAAAAATCTCTGAGACCAAAAGAAAAATTAATGTGGGGTAGCAGAGGCAGAAGCGCCTAGGGCTGCTGGTTTGGAAAAATCAGCAAACTTAAATGAATTGATTATCCGGTCAAAAATTTCTCTCTGTTCAAAAACATTAGCCTCTAGAAAGCTTTCTAATTGATAAACTTTTGTGTCCCTTTGGAAAGTATAAATCTGGCATTTTTTCCCACTGCAATCCCCTTCATTTCTAAAGTTGACTGTTAACCCCGAACCCGTCAGCATATAAACATCATCAACTGAATAAATAATTGTTACCTCAGATTTACCAGACAACTTTTGGTCTAAATCTTTTAAAGATAACTTAGCCGGGTTATCAACTGATAATAATTTAAAGGGCAAGGTTGGATTTTTATAATCTGCTGGACTTAATTCTAAAATGGAATGTAAAACTTTACTGCTTTGGACAATGATCTCCTTTACCTTCCAGCCCTTTGGATAGTCAAAACTAAAACCTAAAGTAGGATTGGTATAAGTTTCCAACGGACCAGGTGTGGGTGAAGGTTGGGGGGTATTAAGTTGAATTTGCCTGGGTAACTCTTTATTGATCGGCTGCTGCCTAAAATAATAAATCCCCCAGCCAAAAACTCCGATTAAAATCAGAAATAAAATAATGGTAACTGATGAGATAAATCCACGCTGGTTTACACTGAACGAATGTAAGGTGGGCATTAATTAAAGTGTATCACGAATTTTCGGGTAATACCTCAAATTGTTGCTCTAAAATATTTCCATCTAGATCTAAAAGAAAGATACCATTAACTTTGTTGCCCTTCAACACTTCAGGTACCCAAATTGCATTATCCGGCCACATTCGATTAAAAGGTAATTCTGATGATGCTACCCAAACCGGTTTAATTGATGCAGTCTTTTTTGGTTTACCATGCCAATTATCTTCCTTAACCAAGAAAATTTTTACCCTTTGTGTCCATTTTGGTTTATCTGGAAATATAAAAATAACCTGCCCCATATCCTGCGATCTCAAAACAGTTAAAGAAGATTCTTCCAAGACCTCACGATTGAAAGCCTCTTCATCTGTTTCACCCATTTCTCTTCCTCCTCCAAGCCCCACCAATAACTTTATACCAAGATCTGTCGAACTAGTTAACCTCTCACCCAACAGTACCTCATTCCCCTGTAATATATATCCCACCACTGAAGGCATTAATTCTGGTGATTGCGATAAATAATCTTCTATTTTGCTCATAATTAATTGCTATCTTAACAGTCAAATTTCTAATTGTATATGCACATATTGCACATTAAAGATACATCGATTAAACTCACTTAAATGAAGGTATATTTTACCTGCTCAACCGCTGAATTTTTTAAATATCGGGACAACTATTTTACAATTCGGGATTTTTTAATCCTCCAGGAACATCTTTTAACAAGGGATTGGTTACCACATACAGAAAAACAACTTTTAGCCGGAGATACCGATATTCGTGATCTTAAACAGATATATAAAGCTTGTGTTGAGGCAATTAGGCAGGCTGATTTAGTGATCATTGAAGATACAGTCTCTAATTTTAGTACTGGACATCAAATTACTTTGGCCTTACAACTTAAGAAACCAACCTTGGTACTGTGGCAGGGCCAAAAACACCGGCAATTTAAGCAGATGTTCATTCATGGTATTGACTCAGATATTCTCCAAATCTCTGAATATACCAATAAAAACTTAGAAGAAATTATTCAAATATTTATAAGTAAATATGAAAATGTAGCAGAAAAAAATAGATTTCATTTAGTATTAAATAATGCTGAAAGAATGTATTTAGATTGGGCCCAATATATTAAAGGCCAAAGCCGGACTAAGGTTATTCGCGACGCTTTACGAGAAGTCATAAATACCGATGGAGAATATGATAAATATTTACACCATAAATCTCAAAGGATTAAAGACTAACACCTTTATCTTTTAACCAACTAATAAACTTTTCCGGCACTGGCATGACTGAAAGTCTGCCTTGGCGGATTAACATCCAGTCATCAAATTTTTTGGTATCCTTTATCTCCTTTAAACTCACGGTTTGATCAAACTTTTTAATAAATTTAACTATTGGCACCCAAGATTTGGGGTTCTTGGGATCAGGGATTGCTTCTTTAGTAACTTCTGCCAGACCCACAATAGCTGAATCCTTGCCGCTGTGATAAATCAAGACTTGGTCCCCTTTTTTCATCGCTTTAAGATTATTGATGGCGGTATAATTATTAACCCCTTCCCAAGTATCTTGGCCTTTTTTGGAAAGGTCATCAATTGAATAAGTATTCGGTTCAGTTTTAGCTAAAAAATAGTTCATAATTTTGTCGCCTTCAATATAGCTGTTTTATAAAACTGAGGTATGTTTAAAGTCTCAATTTCTGATAAAGGGAACTTTTTAAACTGGGCAGAACCAGCTTCACCTTCTATTTCAAAACCTCCCGACTTTTTAATCAGTTTACAAAGATAGCTTATCACTAAAACACCTTGCATCTCATCAATTGACTCATTAATTGTATATAAATCTGCTTGTACAATTTCAATCACCTTCAATTCAAAACCTAACTCTTCATTTAACTCCCTAATTATTGTTTCTTCAGGTTGCTCGCCTGGATCAAGTTTACCACCAGGGAGTTCCCATTCATTTCGCTCATTTTTTCTGAGTCAAACTTCATTTTTCTCCAGCACAATCCCTTTAATGGAGATTGGCAATCGATATGACACTATGAGATTATAGCAAATTATTAGCTATGCTATACTAAATTCATGGCCCATGGAAGAATTCTATCATTTAAATATGCTCTTGAGGGGATCTGGACTGCGGTTAAAGAAGAACCTAATCTAAAAATCCATGTTTTTATCATGGTCTTAGTAATTTTATTGGGGATTTATTTTAACTTGAAAGTTTGGGAATGGATTGTGGTGATCTTTGCCATCGGATTAGTCATCACCTTGGAACTTACTAATACCGCGATCGAAACAGTTGTTGATAGCTTTACTGAGCAGCATCACCCGGGAGCCAAAAGGGCCAAGGATGTGGCATCCGGAGCAGTTTTAATCATGGCATTAACCGCAGCCAGTATTGGTTTAATTATCTTCTTACCCTATTTTATTGCTTTGTTTATATAGATCTGACACACTACCTTCATGATTCCACTTTCCGACAATAAATCAAGTGGCAGTTTTCCTTTTTGGACCTTGGTGATTATTGCGATCAATGTTTTTGTTTTCTTCCTGGAATATACCAGCCCAAATCCTGACGGATTTATCGCTAAATATGCTTTAATTCCCTCCAACATTAATCTGAATGATTACTCCACTCTTTATCCCTTAATTACCAGCCAATTTTTGCATGCTGGTTTTTTACACATCATCTCTAATATGTGGTTTTTGTGGATTTTTGGTAACAACGTTGAAGGCAAACTGGGTTTTTTTCTTTTTCCAATTATCTATTTAGCCTCCGGAGCAATCGGGGCTCTGGGACAATATCTGATTTTACCTGACTCAACTGTCCCCATGCTTGGTGCCTCAGGGGCTGTAGCGGGAATTTTGGGGGCTTATTTTGCCTATTTTCCCAAAAATACAGTTAAGACCATTGTCCCGATCTTTGGTTTTTTTACCATCGCCGATTTACCGGCTTCACTGATACTAGTCTATTGGTTTATCACCCAAATCTTTGCTGGCACAGCAGCGCTAGTAAGCAGCGCATACCAATTGGGCGGAGTGGCATATTTTGCTCATATTGCGGGATTTGTTTTTGGCTTCTTGACGGCAAAATTATTTTCCGGTCTCAAACCTCAAGTATTAGAAAATTTAGGGGAAAACTAATTTTTCTTGGAGTATTTTTTCTGATCTAAAAGTGAGTCTAAAGAAAATCTTGATTTTGTAGTCATTAAATTAAAGGAAATCCCATAAAGCAGCAGATGCGGCCAAACAGCTTCTTTAAAAAATAGCAGAGACAAGGTGATATAAAATAAACTAACTAAAACCGTCAGTCTGAGTTGAAACCCCAGGACAATAAAAAGACCAATCGTAATCTCCGCCAGAGCTGCCCCTAAAACCAACAGTTGGGGATCCTGGGGAAAAAGCAGATTAAACTGGGTTAAATTATATTGGCTAACTACCTCTAAAGGGATTTGGGGGTGCAAAAACTTAATCGTTACCGCGGCGTAAACTAGAGCCAATCCATAAAAAACTCTCAAAATCGTTGATTCGTACCCTTCTAGTTTCCTCAATCTTTTTAAATGCCCAAATATTTTTTGATCCAAAGATAAAACTCTAGATCCAAATAGAATCAAAACTATTAACTCACCTAGATAGTTTAAATAAGACAATTGGTAAAGCCCGAAAGCTGCAAATCCGAGCATAAAAATTAGCAAACAGACTATAGCCACAATTTCGGTTAAAAACCCTACCACCAAAAATAAACTAGCCGTAAGTATTGTGATCCTTAAAATTTCCGGCATCGGTAATGACTTAAGCGAAAGTTCCGGTCCTAAAAAACTAAAAGTTAAGGCTGAGAAGAATAACGCCAAAGCGATTGTCACCCGGGCAATTATTGGTCCAAACTTGGAAAGTCGAAGGAATAATCTATCTACTCTTTTGCCTAATTTTGATTCATTAAATAAAAAGTTTAGAGTTATTAACCCTATGACACCAAACGAGATACTGAAAAAAATTAATAAATTATTTAAATCTTTTAACGGACTAAATAAATCAGCACCATAAGTCTGTAAACCTTGGTTAAATTGCGCTTTTGTTAAAACATAAGCTTCATGGGCGGAAACAGGGTGTAGGGTATCGGGTACAGGGTACAGAAAGCAGAAAAATAAAACTAGTAGGACAAAAAATATTCTTTTAAGCATTAGTTGGTAATTTGATAATCTTGACCATTACCTAACTTGGTTGAGAGAGTATATGTATTCCCACTGTTTTGAAAACTGTAATCTAAATTAGTGTAGGGGTTTTTAGGAAGTGAGGGTAGGAGTGAAGCAGAGACTAATTCATTAAGTGATGATGGGTAATGATCATTATTCAATTTAAATGCCTCCAGGGCAGTTTGAATGGCTTTGAAATTGGCCTGAATCTGGGCCTCTTTGGCCTGGTCAATATCTTGAATGTATACAGAAGTATTTTGCTTTGGAGATAAACTACCAGTATAAAAATATAAACTTGCCCCAATAATAATTAGACTGCTGATAAGAAGTGAAATTAGTAATGCACTCCCCTTTTGCCGCATATTATCATTATCTACAAAATTAATGCTGGGAAGCAAGAAGTTAACTTAGCGGGAGACGCTGATTACTACTCCATCTTCCTCACTCGGAGCGGAAACAGTTACTAGACCGTCAGTATTTCTTATCACCATATAGTGAGTATCATAAGTGGTACAGGCAACAATTGGTGCACCGTTGTTGAAATTAGGGTCTTGCGGTATTGCTGAAAGATACTTACCACCAGTAATTAACATCGGGCAAAGATCTGCCCCTATACTGCTGATATTTTGAGTTTTAGTAGTGATTTGTGGAGGCAAATTACCGTTGTTGTCGGTTGCATACTGATGGATTGCATTCAAAAGAATATTGACATCATTAGTCCGAGCTCTATTTTTAGAGAGAGTAAACTGCTTAAAAGGCTTAGTTATTACCATAACTACGGCAAAAAGGACTGTCATTATTCCCACTAAAATGATTATTCTCGTTATTGTCAGCTCTTGCTTCCACCACATACTTAAGGAAAACTCAGGGTTAGATTTCGAATCTAGCGGGTAATATTAATTGTCGCACCATTGTCAGTAGTTGGAGCATAAACTGACACCCTGTTGGATGCGTCGCGGGAAACAGTATAACCGGTATTATAAGTGGTACAACTGGTAATCGGAGCACCGCTATTAGAACTGGGATCCTGAGGCAGGGCTGATAAATAGTTAGTAGTTAGGACTGGACAAAGGTTGGCACCAGTATTACTAATGGCGGTGGCAGTACCACAAGGGAAAGCACAAGCGGTGAGAGCAGACACGGCCGGGGGAAGCGAGCCGTTGTTATCAGCGGCATATTGACCTATAGCATTTAAAATCGCCCGAATATCATTTTGCCTGGCTGTATTGCGGGAAGAGCCAAATTGCCTACCAGGGTTAACCGCCACCAAAACAATAGCAAATAAGATGGTGAGCATGCCAATAACAACAATTAACTCAATGAGGGTAAATCCTTTGGAATTTTTGAAAATGGGCAGTTTCATAATTTTTATTTAAATAGTTTTTACTTACAAATTCATCATAAGATTTTTCTGAAATATTTGTCAATAGGTCATTTTTGTAGCTAACTTTTTTGCTCAACACATAGTTCATTAAACGAAACTTTTAATGGATCTCTATTTATATATCCCGGTTGTAATTTCAATATCAAATCTGGCAGCAGACGAAGCCTCTGTGGTTTTAACAGCTAAAAAAGTTTTACCCAGCTCTTGTACCAATTCATCTTTATTTACTGTTGTAACCTTTTTGGAGTAACTAATACTGGTATCTGTTGTTCCGGAAAGAACGGTCAGCCCAATCGTAATATCTTTGTACCCCAAGGGAGTCAAAATTGATTTAACTTTTGATCCTTGGCCTGAAACACCTGATCCATTAATTATATTAACCTTAAGTTGGTCTTTTTTAATATCCTGCAAAGCAGCCGAGGGGGAGCCAACTAGTATTGCCGACTCGGTGGCAACCGAAACTACCGCACTGGGTTGGGGTAAGGATTTGGAAGTCTCTGGAGCTGTTCCGGCAGATTTAGGCAAAGGATTTTTAACAAAGCCCAACATCATACCTAAAACCAATAAGCCTCCAATAATAAATAACGCCCCCAGAATCAGTAGGATTTTTGATTTTTTTCCATTACCCTCTTCCTCTTCGTCGTCTTCATCGCCGGTTACTATTGGGCTGACAGTTTTACCCGCATCAACTGCAGCAATATTTTGGCTCAGTAAAAAATTATTAATCTGGAGGGTTTTTTTATCATCAAAAACCAAATCAACATCCCCTCCGTCTAAAATAGTTTTTTGCCCTAAATCGCCAAAAACTGTAACTGGTACCACGCTTATTACCCGGCCTCCCAGTTTTGTCACCAGATCCACAATTGGCAGGTAAAGTGATTTATTGGTGACTAAAATAAGCGAACTGTTTTCTCCCTTTAGCTCTAGTTTGGAGATATGATTATTATCAAATGGGGTAGCTTCTATATATGCTTGAATTTTAGTATTCAGCGCATTGTAATCCAAAAGTGGTTTATTAGGGTCAACATTAGAAATTGATTCCTGATATAAAAACTCCTTACTAAATATCAGTGGTTGGGAGATTAAAACTACAACTTCCAATTGGGCCACTGCTATCTGACCCAGAAAGTCTTCCAGACTTTTGGCAAACTTTTCTGGATCAAAGACTTCCTGATGATTTACTATTTCTGGCGGAAAGTCTAATCTGGCCGGCCCTTCTACTTGATCGGAATAGACTTCCAGCAAATCAGGTTTTAGATAAAAAAGTAGTCTAGGTTTGGCCATAATTATTCCTTCGGAATAAGTACCAAGTATCCAAATAACAAATTCAAATAATGATCAAGAATCAATTTTCAAAATTCCAAATTATATTTGAAATTTGATATTTTAGATTTGGTGCTTATTTACTATTTGGTGCCTGGTTTCTGATTCTTAATCATCTATCTCATTCCATGATACAACAGAAAAGGTTCCATCACTATTAAATTGTCCCACAACTTGCAGCTTTCTTTTAAATTGGTTGACTACTCCCCGCGAAACAATCGTTTTGGGGGAGATAAATCCTGGGGGGGTAACAATAATTTGGGCCGTATTAGTTCCTATTGTTAGTGTATAACCTGGGGCTGGGCTATCAAAACTGGCATTTCTTACCAATTTCATAATCGCATCCTCTACTCCCGCTTCTGCTAAATCATATGCCTGCTGCCCCTGAGAAAATTGCGAGGTAGCTTGGATATTAATAATTGAGATGGCAATCGCAGCAGAAGTCACAATTAAGGCTGTAGCCACAAAGATCAGTAAAGTCACCAGAGCCTGTCCATCAGACCGAAGCCTAAAATAGTTAAAATAGTTCATCACTGTTTTTGGCAAGGGAGATCGGCTGCAAAAAGTTGTCAGCGGCAAGTTTTTAACAGCCGTAGAACAAAGCAAACCGAAGGATCTCATCTTATCCTCCTCCCAATCGTCGTATTAAAACTTCTGACCTCACTACCCCCAGCCCTCTGGGAGACACTGTTTAAAGTAAATTGAGCTTTAATCGTATCTTCCCTGCCGCCGGTGTTGACCAACCGCTGAAAAGTTAAACCGGAAATTGTGGAGCCGGAGCTATTTAATAAATCTGTTCCAGCGGGTTGTACTAGTTGTAACTTGGAACCATTGAGGGAGTAAGTATAAGCTTGGCCGCCAATGGTTAAAACAAGCGTTGTGGTATTGGGCACTGATGAAACAGTTGCCCGGTTAACATCATATGCTAGCCTGGCTAAAATAAATCTCCCGTCTTGTTCTACACTTGATGAGGCCTGGGATTCAACCCTGACACTCAAAATTGAGCCAAAAATATTACTTAACATGACCAAAAATCCCGTCATCAGCCCCATGTAAATAATCAGCTCAATCAGAGTAAAACCAGTCCCACTAATATGGGGAATGACCAATTTCAAATTCCAAATGTCAAAGGTCCAACGTTTTTTTTCATTTAACAATTGATATTGGTATTTATTTGACATTTGACATTCCTTTACGGTGTGTAATTAATCGTGACTGATTGCAAAGTTGGACTGAATTTAAAATCTGAAGTTGGGATCAGTGTAGCCCGGTAACGTAAACAGCGTCCTTGGTTCCCCGGATAAGCAATCACCCCGTTATAGCTGGTCGTCGTTCCTACCGTGCTGGTAGTCACATTGCTTAAATTTTGGAAAGTAAAGGTCACACCAATACAGGAATTGCCGACTGCTGGAGCCACAGCTACTTGAAAAGTGATATTAGTCCCAACTGGCTGGTCAAATGTTGATTGGAAGCGGTTAAAAGAAACACTGGCTCCAGGATCAAAAGTGGTTGATTCATAAATTCCGGTTGATGAATATTGGGTCCCAGGCCCACCTTCAATAATCTGGAACTGATTGGATTGATCATTGGTGGCGATATAAGCATAAGCGTCCCCGTCGGTTTCCAGAATCGGTGATACCGCAAAGGCGCTACCGCCGGCCACCACCATTCCGCTACAGCGGATCGGAGCACTCTCTTTTCCAATATCTAATACCACATATTGCTCAGTACCTCCAGTACCCACAATTATGGCCCGGTTTTTGGATAGGACCATCTTGACTGCCCGTGGACTCATCACATTGGGGTCAAGGTTATAAGTGCCGATCGGTGCTGGTATTACTCCGCGACTAAATATATTACTGGTATCAATAATAAAAAACTCAGATTGGGTGGCAGAGTGGGCAGTCACCAGATAAGCCCTCAGTCCATCTGGGGAAGCAAAAACGTCCTGTCCAGCTTGACCAACCACGGTTAAGGAACTAGCCAGAACCGGGTTTAGTCTATCAGTAACATCAACTACCCTCAACTGATTGGTAGTAGTACTCATGGCAATAAAGGCAAAAATGCCCCGAGATGTATCTACCACGTATAATTTTTTGGCATTGGCACCCAAGGGAAAAGTTTTAAGTGGTATGCGTGCTCCATTTTTATTGGTTAAATCAAATGTATATAAATTACTACCCGCCACAGCATATCCGGTATTGCCCATCACAAATACCCCTGTCGCGATACTAACCGTATTCAGATTAACTGAACCCACCTCGGTAATAGAACTGGTAATGCTGTAGATTACGATATGCTTGGTTGTACTATTGCTGGCGATATAGGCGTTGTTTGGCTCACCAAAGATATCATTAGTTTCATAGCCGGTAGTCGATCTGGCACCTAGAGTTGCGACTGGGACCGGATTAGGTATTTGTGGATCAGCCACCCCGACAGTATAGACATCAACGTCGTACTGGCTGCCGCCGGTCCCAAAGTAAACCCTGTTGGTCGGCGGTGTAGTACCCAGAACCGTCGCCCACATCGCGCTGATAATCTCCCCCGAAGCCAGCCTGGTTACGACTTTGGGGGTCGCCGCACACCAGTCCCCTTTGCCTGCCCCAGCATCAGTCAGCTTAACATTGGCGTTGTTTGCCACCACGCCAGATGAGTTTGCTGCTGTAAAAGTAGAAAATAGTATTGCCGGCGGTGCAGGAGAGGGCTGCAGGATTGATTGGTTATTTAAATAACGGGTGAGGTAAATAGTTGTGCTGACTTGTGCGGCATAAGGCGTAGTCCAGGAAATAGTCACCGTGATCTTTTTGGTGGAAGGGTCAACTGTTCCGCCGCTTAAAACAACATTACCATTACTGTCCCGGGAAACATCAGCGATGTTTACAATTCGGGTATATTGGTTAATTATCTCTGTACCTGCAACCAGTGTCCAACTATTTGTAACTATTACTGGGTGATAATCACCGTTGGTGGCTATATTGCTCCAATTAGCCTCTCTTACTGCCCTGGCCGCTTCCAATCCTTCATTCATCAAAGCGTTAGCCTGTAAACTTTGGGTCTCCTGGGCCTTACTTTGGGTCGAAGTCATAAAACCAAAAAAAAGTGCTGGCAAAATCACCGCTGCCACACCAATTGCGATAATCAGCTCAATTAGTGATTGCCCGACCCCACCAAAGTGGGGAATATCAAATAAGCAAATCTTGCCTTTGCTGGGCAAAAGTAATACCAATGTCCAATAATACCAATGTCCAATAAATCTCAACCATCTGATATTTGATATTTTATATTTGTTATTTGGCATTTTAATTTACTGTTACCCCTCCCAACCGGTTAATAGTTAAGACTTTTTGATCCCCAGACGTATTGCGGATAATCAAATTACTAATTGGTGTTATCTCCCCGCTATGTTTGGTAAAGATAATATCCAAAGGCAGGGTGCTGTAACTAAAAGTTACCTCGGAAGGAAGATTGATTGCAAAATTATCAGTCGAGCCGGTAAATGCACTGCCAACAAAAACAGTATAACTGCTGGCTGTGATTCTGACCCCGTGGGCCTGGGCCAATGTTTGGGAACCGCTGTCCCCCATCATTGATAACAGTTGCTGTTGTTTTAAATCAGCCATAAAGGTATCAGTTATGGTAGAGACCGAGGCTTGGACCTGAGGCCTGACTAGAGCTATAACACTAACCGCCATCAGTATAGCCGCCATCCCAATTACTACAATTACTTCCACCAATGTAAATCCACGTTGAAAATCGGCAGATCTTTTCATGCTTATAATTATTGTATCAGGAAAATTTCAAGCTTGCTGAGAATTATTTCTCTTCTTCGTCTGATTCATCTGGAAATAGAAGTAACCAGGGATAGCCAATATAATTTCTGGTAATTTTTCCGCAGTTAATTTTCCTTAGAAAACTAATCATTCGCTCTGACTCTCTGCTAGGGTCAACTTTAGTTTTACCAATATATTCAATTTCGACAAAGTCTCCTAAATTTTTAACTTGATCTATTGAAATCTCATAATCCTTATAAATCCAACTTTCTCTTTCTTTATCCACTACTGTAATCTGCGTGAAACCTAAAGCATGCAGTATTTTTTTAATTTGATCTATCTTTTCAAGCTTAGTCTCATATTCATCACAATAATCTGCTACCCTTTGATTTTTGTAATGCCAGTTTTTATAGTTTATCGAATACTTACCATCGGACACTCTTAACCTCAACCACTCTTTAATTGGACGAACCGATAAAAAACTTTTTTCTAAGGGGGTGAAATACTCATCAATTTGTTGTCCTTGTGATTTTAATTTACCATTTTTTTTAAGGAATTTTTTTAATGCGGCGATTTTTTCTATTTTTACTTTAACTTCGATTTCTATATCTTGCATCAACCAAAATATATACTAAACAGTAAGTAAAGTCGACTCCAGAGTTTTGGGAAATTAATGAGGCGTAATTTGGGAGATTAGGCCATAGATGGGGGCAACAATTGAGAGCATAACTCCCCCCACCAACACCCCTATTACCACCAACATTATCGGCTCTAATAAAACGGTTAAAGTCCTTAAGGTATTTGTCACCTGGTAATCAAAATATTCTGCCAGCTCCTGCATTGATTTATCTAAAGTCCCGGTTTTTTCTCCGGCTTCAGTAATCCTGATCATAATACTGGGGATAGTTTTTTTATAATGTTTAAAACCATCAGATAAATTCTGGCCGGCGGAGATTTTGGTGGTTGAATAATTAATTACCCTAGTAACTTCTTTTTTGACCACCACATGGTTAGAGAGTTCCAAAGCCTCAACTACTGGAATGCCGGAACTAAGTAAAAGCGACATACTTCTGGAAAAACGAGTCAGGTCAATCTGGCGGATTAAAGTTGAGACCAGCGGCAGGGAAAAAATCAGATTTAAAAGTGCGCTGCGATGGGTCTTGTAAAGCACCACCATCCCCACTATCAACATGACAAGTCCAACAATCACAAAAGAGGTATACTGCAAAATCAGATTAGAGATAAAAATCAAAATTTTGGTGGGCAAGGGCAGCTCTATTCTCATGGTAGTAAAAACCTGACCAATCCGCGGGATGACAAAAACCAAAATTGCAATTAATACCACGCTAAAAACTAAAAAAACTACTACCGGATATGCCAAAGCTCCTTTAACTTTGTCGGAAAATTCAATATCTTTTTTAATATTTACAATTAAATCTTTTAAAGTTGCGTCCAAATTACCCGCCTCTTCTGAAGCATGGATTAAATTAATCGTCACCGGGTCAAAGGCTTTGGGAAAACGGGTAAAAGACTCGGAAATTTTCGTGCCCTGTTCTAAATCTTTTTTTAATGTCAGCAATATCTTTCTTTGGTTGCCTTTTGCGCCCTCCAACAACGACTCCACTGATTCTAAAATTGGAATCCCGGCGGATAACATAGTTGCCATATCAGAGATTAAGCTGAGTTTGTCTTTGCTGGAAATTGAAATATTACTTGCCATAATCGAAAAAAATTCGGATTTCGGGCTTCGGATTTATCCGCGCACGGCACGGAGAACTTCCTCAATCGTTGTCACTCCTTGTTGGACTTTTTCCAACCCATCATCAAGCATTGTGGTCATTCCCTCACTGACCGCTTGTTTGACAATTTCGCTGCTGTCGGCTTTTTGGTCAATCAATTGTTGGATCCCTTCAGTCACATCCAAAATTTCAAAAATACCCACCCGACCCGAGTAACCTGTCCCGTGGCAAACCGGACAACCCTTACCGTGATAAACCCTGATCTGTTTACTATCCCCAAAATGTTTTTTGATCAGGTCTTTTGGCAAATGCTTACCAACCTCTATTGTGTCTTTGGTTGACGAGACCCGGCACATCTCACAAATTTTTCTAATTAACCTTTGACCAATAATAATATTAACTGTCGAGGAGACTAAAAAAGGCTCAATTTTCATATCAACCAGTCGGGGCAGAGCAGTCGCGGCATTATTTGTGTGTAAAGTGGACAAAACTAAATGACCGGTCATGGCCGAGTTGACGGCAATCGAGGCAGTTTCATCATCCCTAATCTCTCCCACGAAAATGACATTCGGGTCTTGGCGCAAAATCGCCCGCAGCCCATCCACAAAGGTTAAATTAGTTTTGGGGTTAACTTGGATTTGATTAATACCGTCTATTTGATATTCAACCGGATCTTCAATCGTAGCAATATTTTTTTCCCTGGTATTAAGAATTTTTAACATTGCATAAATACTGGTAGTTTTTCCCGAACCGGTTGGACCAGTGGATAACACCATGCCATAAGGCTTGGAAAATCCATTTTTAACTTTTTCCAGATCGAGTTCATTCATCCCCAAATCGCGCAGTGAAAATTGTCTGGACCTTGATGATAAAAGCCTTAAAACGACTTTTTCTCCGGCCACGATTGGGACAATTGAAACCCGAATATCTAATTTCTCCTGGGGCAGGTCAATTTGCATCTTGCCATCTTGGGCTGATAAATGTTCATCAGTTCTAAGTCTTGATAAAACCTTAATCCTGGTTGCCACCTGATCATGAAGCTCCTTGGGGAGCTTGACCATGTCATGCAAAATCCCATCAATTCTAAATCTAACCAAAGAATTTTCATCTTCCGGTTCAATATGGATATCAGAGGCTTTGTCTTGATAAGCATATTCAATCAGCAAATCGACCAGTTTTGAAATTGGGGCATCTTTATTAATTACCTTTGTCGCTTGACCAGGAGTTTTACTAACCTCTGTCACTTGTTGTTTTAATAACTCATTAAAAGTTTTTTGCAGCTCTTTTTTATAAAGCCTGAAGCTGTCATTAATATCCTGATCGGTGGCAAAATAAGGCACGATCTTATCCCCCACTTTTTGGGACAGCATCTCTAAAATTTCTGGGTGGTCCAGATTTGTAGTAGCAACTTTTAAGCCGTTTTTATCATGCGCAAAGGAGATTAATTTATACTTTTGGGCCACTGATTCGGGCACAACCCGCAACACATCATTCGGAATCGCAACTTTTGATAGAGTAGTAAAAGGTAATTTAAGGTAATCGGCAATAATCTTGCCTAAATTCTCATCAGAGATCAGATCCAGCTGGAGCAAGGCTTCACCCAAGGAAAGACTCTCTTGTTGGCCCAAAGTCGCCGCCTTCTGCAACTTCTTTTCATCTAAATATTCATTCTCCAACAACAACTGGTAAAGTGCTTCATCAGGGATGGGCATATAACCATTCTAGCAGAGCCAGAATAGAATGATCAATTTTTAGCAAGTCTATTTGTTAATAAAGGCTCAGCCTCATTTTCAATTCCCCACTTAGTAAATTCATCTTTCAAAGACTGAATATTAGAAAAAAATATCGTTTTCATCCCTAAGTCAGCAGCACCTTTAATATTGTCATAGTCATCATCGATAAATATACATTCTTCTGGTTTAACTCCTAATTTTTGGCAGGTATCTAAATAAATTTTTGGATCAGGTTTTTTTACACCTTCCTCAGCTGAATTAATTAATGCATCAAATTTTAGGGCTAAGTTATATTTAGTAAGAAAACCTCTAAACAGAGTTTTTAATCCATTATTAATTATTGCTTTTTTAATGTCTGATTTAACCGTGCCCAAAAGATCCAATAACTTTTGATTAGGTTCTCTTCTTGAGAAAAGCCAATCTTTAATTTCTCTAGCGGAGACATTGTAGTTTTGAGCGATATCTTCGAATACCTTTTCATCATTAATTTTCCCCAATGTTGCTTGTTCCCATAGATTAGGACTAACTTTTAGTTGGTCTTTTTCACCATCCCATTTCTCTTTAAGTTTATTTTGAAAAACAACTCCTCCAAAATCTAATATAATCGCCTTAATCATATGTGAAGTATAGCAAATGAAGCTAGAATAATTAATGGCTGGCGATGGCTGAGGAGATTTTGGCCACTAGGTCATTTAGGCTCATATCACTCTTTATAATATAGTCATGTGCTCCTAAAGCTTTGGCCCGGTCAATGTCTTCCTTTTGCCCCAGATTGGAAGTTACCAGAATTGGAATGTGATTCAAGTCAGGATTGGCTTTAACCTGTTCCAGCACATAAAAGCCATCTTTTTTGGGCATAATCAGATCCAGTACAATTAAATCCGGTTTAAAAGTCTTTAATATCTCTAAAACCTCTGCCCCATCGGTGGCATATTTCACCTCAAAGCCAGACTTATTAAGCTTAACTTGGTAAGCTTTTAGTAAAAACTTGTCATCTTCAGCGATAATAACCTTGGCCATTATTTTTTAATTAACTCCTGCATTGTCCCAACAATATCATCCAACCTATTCTCTGCTTTCAGGATATACTTTTTGGCTCCCATGTCAAGCATATCCTGGACTTTTTGCGGAGAGGCAGAGTTAGAAACTACAATTACCGGAATACTGATTAAATTATTATATTTTTTTAACTCTTTCATAAAATCTAAACCGTTTAAATCCTTTAAATAATAATCCAGCCAGATTAAATCAGGCAGCATGTCAAGAGAAGTTAAATTTTTTAGATAATCAATCGCTTTTTGGCCACTCTCAAAACCGATAACCTCCATTCCCTGAGAATTTAACTTTAAAGTAATCGCCTCCCTTAAAGAAGGTTCATCTTCTATAACCAGTATTTTCAGTTTTTGATCGTTCATAAAGTTTCGAAATATCTAATGATTGAAAAATCAGAAGATCAGATTTTCCGATATTCCGATTTTTAGCTATCTAGTGTGACTTCTCCCTTCCTAGCCTGCATCCCAAAAAGTGGCAGGCTAAACCAAAATGTTGTCCCTTTACCTTCAGTTGACTCAAACCA
>OBEQ012751531.1_pt1 | contig 16634 bp, 11 predicted proteins | sample 1670901 | NCBI WGS metagenome assembly OBEQ01 (sample SAMEA104232315, study PRJEB22302) | groundwater metagenome | biome: forest; feature: aquifer; material: groundwater | place: USA | collected 2011-08-07 | depth 5.4 m
TCGAGCCTGGGGGCTTGCTAGGGAGACGGCTTTCGCGCAGTGGCTTGCGCCGAGCGCCCCGCCGCAGGGGCGCGGCGCTCGTCGCAATTCATCAGATATGGTCGTCAGTCACAAAGGTCCGGGTTCTGTCGGGACCAGAACGTGTTGTGCCAGGTGCAGATACCGCCACGCACGTTGGTCTTGACGCGACGAACCTTCAGCCGAAGCGGGTCGTCGGTCTTCTCCTTCGCGCTATCCGTCGTCTCGGCGTCATTCTTGGAAAGTTGAATCATTGTTTTTTTCCTTTTCGCTATTCGTTCAACGTCGAGAGCGGACCGTTCCGCCCTAGTCATCACTACGTATGGTGAAGTGGGCCAGCCGTCGATCAACATAATCGGACACAAGCGGATGATGAGCACCGAGCATCCACGCGGAACATGCGCTCACGCGGAACGTGCGCCTAGCTAGCCCAAGACCAAGTGCGAGCCGCGAACGGAGATGAGCAGCTTGCGGTCCCAGTCGGGAGATGATGACGCGGAGACGGCGGCCAACAAAGCGAGAATCGTCCCATTGGCGCCGGACAAAAACGACGTGTCGGCTCGGTAAGCGATGCCCATCTCGCCGTTTCGTTCCGCTCGATGGAAGCCGACTCCGTCCGTCGCGACGATGCGCAGCGTGACATCGAGCCAGCGCCTGGCGGGCTCGTTGAAATAGGCATCACCTGTGGCTTGGCCAAACCGTCCGAAAATGTGCGCCAGTCCCATCGATCCGTGGCACAGCCCCGCGTCAGCAACACCCACGACCACCTCGTCGCGAGCTGCGGCCCTTCGCGCGACCTCGACGGCAAGGGCAATCCAATCCGGACGATGTAACGCTTCGCCGGCCCGCAACAGCGCGATAGAAACACCCGGGTCCCCGTAACACCAAGCCGTGCGCGCCGGATTGCCGAAGCCGCGCTCATCGCAGAACGGGGCAAAGACGGACCTATCGTTCGGCGCGCATCGCTGACCGAGAAGTCCCACGACCGCAGAGCCGAGGAGCGCGGCCGCGGCCTCCTTACATTGACCCGCCAAGACCGCCCCTGCCAAGAAGCCCACAACGCCCGCGGAGCCATGGGCGAGTCCGGTGTTCGAATAGCCGCCGGGCCAGCCACTTCGGTGTTTTTCCGGGAGATCCTGCGGCTCCGTCCACCATAGGACACCCTCTCCTTGCGGTCGGGCGGTCTTCTCCAGGTGACCTACGACGCCGGCGATGAGCTCGGCACCGGAAGCGGCCGGCAGTCGCTCGAGGGCGTAAACCCCTATCCCGACGAGGCCGGCGATGAGGTCATATTGCCCCTGCCAGTCTTGTTCGAGTGCCTCGAGCAGGACCGCGTCGACGTGGTCGTTGGTGTTTTCGTCGATGGCGTCCGTGAATCCACAACGCATGAGATGCTCGAAAACCCACGCGACGCCTACGGAGCCCCCGTAAAGATGCGGCCCGATCTCCCCGTGCTCCAGGTTGGCTGCAGCCGCGACGAGATCGCGATACGCGCCGTCGCGAAAAGCAACGTCACCCAGCGTGCGATGCGCATACGAGAGGAGCAAGGCGTGCATCGAAAGAGCGTACGGATCACAGTTCTCCAAGGAACATCGATCGGCCATCCACAGTTCGAGCTGTTCGCGCACCACGCGTTCGATAGTCTCGCGCTGCGCCGCTCCGTACGGCACCCACGCTCGTTGATTCATCTCAGCGGAGTGCCAGAGAGCGCGTCCCGCTCCTCGCTGGGATGTGGCGAATACACCCAATGAGCGATCGCGTGTCCGACCGATTGCCGGAGCGGTCGTCGCATGTTGTTCACCTCTCTTCTCAGTCGGTTTCTGAATTGCACCCCTCCAGTGCCGTTTGGGGGCGCATGTGCTGGAGAACCATACCCCCGCGAACGCGCCCCTCAATTGTCCTTATCGGACACGCCGCGGCCGCCCCACGAAATACTGCTAGACGTCTCTTCGTGGCCGCGCGTCCCTTTTCCCGCACACTCTCGTTCCTCGAGACCGAAGAGCGCGCGACGTCCGGACGCTTCATCGCCCTTCTCACAGCCCTTCTCCTCGCCTGGCTTCTCTGGCTCACGCTGTCCAAAGCGACAGCCTACGCTGTAAGCGAAGAAGGGCGTCTGCTCGCCGCGGGCGCCGCCAGCAACGTGCAAACACCCGTTCCCGGCGTCATCGCCGAGACCCATCTCTCTCTTGGCCTCCACGTGACCGCAGGTGAGATTCTCGTTTCCATCGACTCCACCGTCGAGGAGCTCCGCCGCAAAGAGGAAGAAGCGCGACTCGCTGGACTCAATCTCGCCTGCGAAGCACTCGAAACCATCATTCGTGCGGAGCGCGAGCTCGGGGAAGCCAATCTGCGGGCGGGAGCGTCGCGTGTGCAGAGCGCGGAGACGAGAGCCCGAGTGGCGGCGGATATCGCAGCACTCGTGAAGCAGCAGGACGTCACAATGCTCAGGCTCAGGGAAGCCGCCCTCGCCTCGCACCTCGATGAAGTCAAAGTGGCCGAGCAGCTCTCGCGCGAGCGAGGTCAGGCGACCATCCAATACGCCGAGCGGGCCCTCGCCGCAGCCGATCTCGATCGCGCGCGCAAGGAATCCGAAGTCCGCCTTCTCAATCTCATGAAGGACCGAGTCGAGCTGAAGTCGCGCATCGCCGAGTCGCGCGCCGTCGTCGCCGAGCTCGAATGGGAAATCGCGCGGCGCACGATCCGCGCACCTGTTTCCGGGATCGTGGCCGATATGATCGGGCTCCCGAAGGGCTCGGCGGTCAACGCCAACCAAGTTCTCGGCACGGTCGTCCCAGAAGAGGCGATGCGCTGGGTCGCCTACTTCCCGCCTTCCGAGGCCGTGGGTCGCATCCAGATAGGACAGAGCGCGCGGATTCGACTCGACGCGTTCCCATGGACCGCGTACGGGGCCGTATCCGCCACGGTTCGAGGCGTAGGCAGCGAGCCGCGCGAGCAACGCGTTCGTGTCGAGCTCGAGCTCTTGGGCGACAACCGCGACATTCCGCTGTCGCATGGCATGACAGGCGCTGTCGATGTGCGCGTGGAGGAGCTCACACCGCTCAAGCTCCTCCTTCGGCTTTCCGGACAAGTGGCGCACGTGAGCCCCGCGCCCAAGCCCAACCCCCCCGCATTTCCTCAGGCGCAGAACCCATGACGCACACGTACCCGTTCTTCGCGCCCGAAGTGCTGCAGACATCGGGTATGGACTGCGGCCCGGCGGCGCTCAAGTCGCTCCTCACAGCCGTCGGCGTTCACGTGAACTACCAGCGCCTTCGCCAGGCCTGCCGCACGTCGGCGGATGGTACGTCAATCGACATGCTCGAGGGGGTGTGCACCGACTTGGGCCTCGATGCCTACCAAGAGATGGTCCCGCTCGCGGACGCGGTGGATGTGTTCGACCGACAAGGCCCGTGCCTCCTCGTCACGAGAATGGAAGACCAAGGCACCCACTTCGTCGTATTTTGGCGGCGAATCGGTCCGTGGATACAAATCATGGACCCCGCACGAGGCCGGCGTTGGGTTCGGCGTACGGAGCTCGAACGTGAGCTCTTCGTGCACAAGCAACCGTTCGACGACGAGCTTTTTCGCCAGTGGTTTACGTCGACCGCCTGGTGCTCGCGAACGCGCGCGCGCCTTCGCGCACTTGGCGAATCGTCCCTCTTGACCGAAGGTCAACCGCTCCCGTCCATGCGTGAAATTGGCGCCATCGATGCGAGCGCACGCTTCGTGGAGCGCCTCGCCAAGCGTGGGGCGATTCCCAGGAGCGCCCGACCGGACGTCCTTCGCCGGCTAATTCAACAAGCGCTGACGAGTGACGCCCCGCTCGTCCCGACCGCACTGACTGGCGTGTCCAAGCGCGCATATGACGGCGTGCCCGTCGCTTCGGGGGCCGTGTTTCTCGCTGTCCGCGCGAGGGGCAACACCCAGGAGCAGCCCGACGATCCGCCCTCGCCGATGGCCAAAGCCGTGCTCGGCTCGGACGAGCCGACACCGTTCGGGATGCTTCTCGCGTCGGTGCGCGAACACGGCGCAAGCCTGCTTCCGATGTTGGGCATCGTGGCATTGTTTGTGTCTTTGCTTACAACGGCGGAGATGCTCTTTCTTCGTGCCGCGTTCAACGCGCGATCACTCCTCTCGCTACCTCAGCAGCGATTTGCAGGGACCGCCATGTACCTCGCGCTGATCGTTGTGCTCCTCGCTCTGGAGACACGGCTTGCCTCTGGCATCCTGCGCCTCGGTCGAAGCTTGGAGCTTCACACCCGAATCGCGATGCTGCGAAAGCTTCCACGATTGCCCGACGCGTATTTCCGAACACGCCCCATGTCCGACGTCACGAGCCGGAGCCAGGGGCTGACCAGCCTCAAACCCATTCCTGAAATCCTCGTGGCACTCGCCCGCCAATCGCTCGAAGGGATCGTTACGGTGGTAGCCCTTTCCATTCTCTACCCGGGGGGGCTTCCCTGGCTCGTTGTCCTGGTGCTCTTTTCGCTGGTGGCCCCCTGTTTCACGCTGCGCGCGCGAAGCCAGATTGAGCAACGCGTCCAAGCGCACGCGGGCGCCCTCGGACACGTGTACCTCGACACGCTCATGGGGCTATTTCCGCTGCGCACGCATGGAGGGCAAACCGCGATGCGGGCCGAGCAGGAGGGGCATCTCACGCCTTGGCGTACCGAAGCGAATCGTTCGATCCGCCTGTTTTCGCTGATCGATGCGTTGCAAGCCGCGGGCACGACCGGCGCGGTTCTGGGGCTCCTTTCGAGTTATGTCCGCTCCGTGCCCACGCAAGGGGCAGTCCTTCTCATGGCGTTCTGGGCACTGCGTCTTCCGCTTCACGCACGCGGCTTGTCCTTGACCCTTCAGCGCTTGCCAGGCGTGCTTGCTTCCGTCGGACGATTGCTCGAGCCGCTCACCGCCGACGAGAGTCCGGAGGATCCCAACGAAACCGAGAAAAAAAGCGAAGCGGGTATTTCGATTGAGGTCGAGAATGTCAGCGTTCTTCTCAGTGCGGAGCGCGTTCTCTCGGACGTGTCTCTCTCGATCGGAGCGGGAGAACATGTTGCGATCGTGGGGAGCTCCGGCGCGGGCAAATCCACGCTCCTGGCGCTCCTTTTGGGCGTTCTCGATGCGGAGAGCGGACACATACGTTGCGATGGAACGGAGATGGCCTCGTACGGCCGGACGCGACTTCGGCGAGAAACGGTGTGGGTGGACCCGGCGGTCCAACTTTGGAATCGTCCGCTCTTCGAAAACCTGCATTTCGGCAACCCTGCGGGGGAACGCCGATCAATTCAGGACGTCATCGACGCCCTCGAGCTGACGGATCTTCTCACGCGCCTCCCCGAAGGGCTGGCGAGCCCTCTCGGAGAGAGCGGCTGCCTCGTGAGCGGTGGCGAAGGTCAGCGCGTGCGCCTTGGCCGCGCGTTCCTTCGGCGAGGCGCCCGCCTCGTGCTCTTGGACGAGGCCTTTCGCGGTCTGGATCGTGACACGCGGCGGCGCCTTTCGCGGGCCATGCGCGCGCGCGCGGAGGGGACGACGCTCATCGAGGTCACCCACGACGTCGTCGAAACGCGTGATTTCGACCGCGTTATCGTCATTGAAGGTGGAACGGTCATCGAGCAAGGTGCCCCCGACGAGCTCTTGTGGGATGGGCGCTCGCGCTACGCGGCGCTCGTCGAGGCGGACCTCCGCGCGCAGCACCAAGTCTGGAATGCATCCCACTGGCGGCGGTTCGTGGTCGCGAGGGGCCGTGTCGAACTAGATCCGGGACGCACGAATGCAGCCTGACTGCGCCTCAATCCGGTGGGACCGTGGCGCTGCGGCCGCCGCTGCGCACGCGCTCGTTCGCACGATAAGCGCTCGCGATTGGGATGGCGCGCCCGACGGCCCACCCGCGGAAGTGGAAGAAGAAGAGTTCGCGAGCCTCGTGGGATCCCTCGCGGAGCGCGCGGGCCTCGCCGTGGAGCACGTGCAAGTCTTCGAAGAGGATCTGGACCGCTTGCTCGGGTGTGGTGCGCCGTTCCTTTGGGCTCCGAGATCGAAGGAGGAGCACGTTTATGTCGTCGGTCGCTCCGCATGGAGGCATCTCGAGTTTCTCACACCCGCGGGGGAGAGCGCGCGAATCGACAAGGCCGTCGCCCACGCCTGGTTCGAAGCGTCGGCCGTGCGCGAGGCGCAGTCGCTCGCGGCGCGACTTCTCTTGGACGTGCCCATCGGAGACCAAGGCACGCTGACCCGCGTTCTCCGCGACGAGCTCGCCGAGAGTCGCACCCTGGGGTTTGCTTACCTCTTTCGTCCGGACGTGCAAGAGCCTCTCTCGCGGGTACTCGCGAGGCAACGTCTCGGCCCTAGCATCGCCCTTCTTGTCGGGTACGCGGCCCTGCAAAGTCTGCTCACCATTCTCGGCTGGGCCGTCATCGGCAAGGTGGCTCTGAGCGGCCACGCGGAGGTCGGGAGCCTCGTCGGCTGGGCCCTTCTTTCGCTATCGGGGATCGTGGTGCAGATCGCTTCGACTCGTCTCGTCGGCCGCATGAGTCTGCGCGCAGCGACGAGCTTGCGCGAGCGGCTTCTCGCCGCGGCGCTCGCGCTCGATCCCGATCGATTGAGCTCGCTCGGAATCGGAGGCCTCGTCGTCGTCGCGGGCCAGGCGGACGCCCTCGTGACCTCGAGTATCTCGCTGTTTCTGTCGGGGATCATTGCCCTCACGGGAATCCTGTCCGCCCTCGCGGTCCTCGCGGCGGCTCCCCTGCCCGGGATCTCCCTCGGCATTTTTGTGGCCTTCCTTCTGCTCGTGCTCGCCCTCGCCCCAGCGCTCTTCGTGCGATTTGACGCCTTGCAGAAGAAGCGCACGCGGCTCACCACGGACATGGTGGAGCGCATGGTGGGGCATCGAACACGCCTCGTCCAAGAGACGCCGGAGATGTGGCACGCAGGCGAAGACGAGGCGGTGCACGACTACGCACAGGAATCGTCGGCGATTGATCGACGGCTCACCTTCGGGCGCGCCTTGCCGCGCGCCTACTATGCATTGTCGCTCGTGGTCGTTTTCTTCGTCTTGGTCACGGAGCCCACCCAACAAGCGCTCGCCCTGTCGTTGGGCGGACTCACACTGGGAATGGCCGCGCTCGCGTCCGTCTTCGAGGTCCTCGCGACGATGGGCGGCAGCTATGCCATGTGGAACGCGGTAGCGCCGTTCGTATGGGATCATGCCGGGACGGAACACTCGCGAGGGGCCGACGTGGAGAGCACAGGTGGCGGCCCCGTGCTCGAGCTCCGCGGTGTGAATCTCTCGTACCCCGGGCGCAGCCACCGAGTACTCCGCGATGCGGATTTCGCGATTCACCATGGCGATCGTGTGCTCGTCGAGGGCCCCTCGGGTGGCGGAAAGACGACGCTCGCCGCGCTTCTTGCCGGCCTGCGCAAGCCCACAGCCGGTCTCGTGCTCCTGCGCGGCCTCGATCACCACATCGTGAAAGCCAGAGACCGCGCGCGCGTCGTGGCGTCCGCGCCCCAGTTCTACAAGAACCACATCTTCACCAACACGCTCGCGTTCAACCTGCTTCTCGGCCGCGCGTGGCCGGCTTCGAACGCCGATCTTCGCGAAGCAGAACACGTCGCGCGCGCCCTGGGGCTCGGCCCGTTGATCGACCGGATGCCTGCCGCGCTCCACCAGCACGTGGGCGCAACAGGGTGGCAGCTCTCGCATGGTGAGCAGAGTCGCGTTTACTTGGCGCGCGCCCTCCTGCAACGTTCCCAAGTGACGATCATGGACGAGACGTTCGACGCGCTCGATCCCGCCACCTTGGAGCAATGCATGAAGGTCGCCCTCGAGCGATCGCAGACCCTGATTGTCGTGACCCACCGGTGATACCCATGCCCTGGTATCCCGCCGGGCTGGGCGAACATGATGCTCATTTGATCGTGGATGATCTATTTTTCGCCATCGCCGCCGCCGCCGCGTGCGCCTTGTCGAGCAAGTAGTAGAGGAGGAGCTCCTGCTCTCGAAGAGGTCCGCCCAAGAAGCGGTCCACGTGCATGTGCACGAAGCTCGGGGCAAGCTCCGCGAGCGAACTCGTGAGCTCGCCGCGCGCCTCGCGAAGAGACAGCTTTCGCACGGCCTCGCCCATGCTCGCCGTTCGCCGCGCGCGCAACGCCCCGCATGCACGCCCCAATGGGGTTTCAGGCATAGGATTGGGCTCGAGGAGCAACAGAAGTGATGGGCGCTCTTTGCGAAAGAACGCGCTGGCCTCGTGAAGGAAGGTCGTCGGGACGTTGAACTCGCGCTGGTAGCTTTCGTTGAGCCTCGCGAACACCCTCCGCCGCGACTCCGCGTCCAGGCCGAGAGCTATGAGGATGTCGCTCGCGCCGAAGAACGCCGCGCGCCAGTGATCGTCTTCGGACGCGCTGTCGGCCAGGGCGTCGAACGCGTCGAGAACGCCTTCGCTGTCCGCGCAAAAAATGTCTTCGGCGAGTTCGATGCCGGCGTGTCCTCCGTAACGTTCGATCTCTCGGTCGTACGAATCGAGTACGAGTTTGTGGACGCGCCCATCGGCCATGCTTGGCGAGAGCTCTTCCGAGAGAGCTGGCAGCACTTCTCCGAGAAGCCTCGCCGGCGTTCCGAAAAAGCGGATTCTGAGGTGCGGCTCCGGATCGGCATATCGGACAAAGAACCACGAGCGCACGGCTCCGCTGGCCAACGCCGCCGAGGTTACCTTCCGCACGACTCCCGTAAGCATCTCTTGGAAGGAGGAAGCATCGGCATAAATCTTCGTAAAAAGGCACTCCGACCCGGGCGCGAGCATTCGGGGGACGGCCGGCACCGAGCGTTCGGTTTTCGCGACGGGCGGGCGCCGGACAGGTTCGCCCTTGTGCGGAACGCGCACGAAGGGGAGCAAGATTTCGTGCCTGTACCTTCCCTCTGGGCCACGGACGACAAGGTCCTCCTCCGTTAAGCCAAAAACTTCGGATAACCGCTCAGACGTTCGCTTCTTCAGGTGATGCACGAGCACGTCGACATCGAGCGCCTCTTCGAGATCGAATTCGAGGATGTTGTCCCCTTCCGCCACGCTGACGTGGCGAGGCAGTCCGAGCTCGTCTCGCAGGCGCCGGAACACATCCACCCGCTCCGCCGCGGGCACCTTGGTGAGGGTCGCAATGCGCGCTTTATGGAGCGTCCATATCGCGGGCGAGAGAATGGTTTGCCCGCTGGTCACTCGCGGAAGGTAGTCCGAATTACCGAGCGCGCCCCAGCTAAAGCTGCCGACCATCGCGTCCTGCGATTGCAGCGCGCCGAGAAACCGGTACACCGGCAGCGCATCGGGTTGGCGAAGGTTGTGGGCATTCGTAATACGCACGAGCATCCGCTTTCCCAGCCGGCGCGAGCGAAGCACCACCTGTCCGCCCTCAATACACACGAGCAAATCCGAAAGCGGTATTTGCCTATCCGCCGGCGCACCCGATCGCGCGTTATACACAATCTCGTAGTCGCGCAAGAGCGGACGCAGCATGACATTGCCGAGGCGTCCGCGCGGAAGGTGGACCACGTCTGCGAGGATGGCGTCTGTTGCGAGCTCGGCCTCGTGCGCAAGATGCCGGCGCAGGTCACGGAGCAGCTCCGGATCTGCGTGGCAAAAGCGCGCAAAGAACTGCGAACCCGAAGGTGAGATCACTCCCCGCCACAGGAGGCGAAACCTGCCGGCGTCCACCTCTTGGCCGGAGGCGGCGAGTATCGTAAAATACGCACAAAACGCATCCGTCTGCGCCCCCTTGCCGCCCTTTGGCGCGTCCGCATTGATCGTGATCTCGATTTCTCGCTCACGCCGCCGCACGGCATCGACGAGTCTCTGCAGACGATGGTCGTCCGCGGCAGTCCACATCGAAGTGCGTTGTGTATCCGCATTCAGCGCGGGCACGTGAGGCACGAGCGGGCCGTGGTCCGCGTGAGCAGGTCCGAAGCCGATTCCGAGCGCCTCGTCGAGCACTTCTGGGAGCGAGACTTCGCGCGACTCATAGCGCGCGCGGAACTTTTTCACGAAGTCCGCCAATTCCGAATTCTCCTGGTTTGGCCAGGTTCGCAGCAGATCCACCACGCGCTGCACCTCGGCGACCACGGCCGGCCCGACCGTCGCTCGCTCGAGCGAGCGGACCATGTCGACCTGCAGGGCGCGCCCGGGCTTGACGTCGAGGCCCGCTTCCGCGAGCTCCCGAGAGATGCGCCCATAGCGAGCTGTCGGGACTCCGAGCGCTGCGATGTTGAGCGTTTGAATCTCGGCGCGCACACGCGTCAAGAGTTTCGTGCCCTTGGACGCCGAATCGAGTTCGGAGATCACCCCAAGCGCCGGCTCGTCGCCCGTCACGCGCGGCATGGCCGTTGGAACAAGAAGGCCGACTTTGGCGAGGTCTTCGGCGAACTGTTGCGCCTCCCGCGCCGCCATCTCGGGGCACTTCGCAGAGAGCACGGACGCAAGCTCGGATAGCGTTCTTCCGTCCTGCGCCGCCTCGAGCATCGTATCGATATGAGGACTTGGTTCGACGTCGACGAGCGGGAAAAATCTTTCGGGGGAGTCACTGTCTCCTCCGCTGCCGAGCTCCGCAAAACGAATTCGGCCACATGCACGGTAAATGCTGCTATTCGGCTCGAAGCGCAGCGACTTTCGCTCCTCAGGATCGCTCTCTAGGCGGCGCACGAGGTCCGTCAGGACCCCCATGTCGAGCCGCGCGATGCGCCGCGCCTGCTCACGCGGGAGAAGAACGAGCTCCGTTCGTTCGCCAACAGCACCGACTCCGTTGCCGGCGAACAGACCGAATGGCGTGCATCTTCTAGAAGCACGTGAAACGTAACGAAAGGCCGATCGCGCAGCTTTGTCGCCGTTCTCTCCATCTTCCAGCACGTCCTCGATCGCTTCGGCAAAGCTTGGAGACGCGATGAAAACGGCCTCACGGAGCACAGGATCTTCGAGCACGACGTGAAGGTCGCGGCGAGAAAGACGCGTGTCGACCGGCAGGAGGGGCGCCCGCAGCACGAAGAACCCGGTGGGTCGGTAGTTGGGCTTCTTCACGGCGAGCTCACGCGGCGGGCGGTGCGCGCCACAGCTTCAACGCTGACCGTTCCTACTCCTTCGGGCAATTGACAAAATGCGACACGAGATCCGACCGATCATGTCAATTGATGCATCACGGGACCCTCATCATGGTTTCGGGTATCCCCAAATGCACACTCCAAAGAGCTGGCCTGTCCTGATCGCGCTTTCCACGTTCGCGAGTTGCGCGTCAGGAGACAATCCCGCCACAAGTGCGCCGGGCAGCCCCAACCCCGACGCGACCGATCCCGAGCGCCCGATCCCATCCAAAGACGGCGGACTCTCCGATGCCATGTACGATGCAGACGACGCTGAAACGGACGGCAGCCGTGACGCACCTCTCGACGCTCCTCTCAACGATGTTCCACCGACTGATCCGACACTGCCCCACATCGACAACTTCTCCGCGTCGACGAATAGCCACGTGCTCAGCTCGTGCGCGCCGCACTCGAGGGCCTCGGTTTCGATCCCGCCGGCCCCGACGGGCCAAATCCCGACGACCGCGCGTTCGTCGGGAGGTTTTACATTGCGTGGATCGATCAGACCGGCTTCTACGGCAAAATGAATGGGCTCTTTCCGCTGAACGGCGCGGCCCTCGACGCGCTCGACTTCGTGCTGAAAGATCCGGACGGTCGCCCCGTCAATATGTTCGTTCCAGGCGAGGACGGCGAGGGGCGATGGCCCTCCAGCTACAAAGGGGCCGAGCACATCGAATTTCCGAGCCGTGTGCCAGAGCCGAACTATTCCTACCAATGTGGTGGCAACGGCATCTGCGGATGGTACGGCGTCAACGAAGCGCCGCTCATCACCAATTCGGCCATCCCTTGGTGGCAAGCGTGCAATCCCGGCTCAATGCCGTTCACGACGAAAATCCCGCCGCTCAGCGTAACGCCCATCTCGGGAGGCCTGAAGATCGTCTACGAAGCTCCGCTCGTGAAGCAGGCCGACGGGCAACGAGCTCAGCCACCTGCGAGCCGGGATTGATGTAGTGCATCTCGAGGCGGAGCATTTGGTGCGGGTCGATCGAATAAGCGACCCCCGGGCGGTGATGAGCCGGCGAGCTCCGTGTCCGATCATGTCAAGGCTCTACGCTCAAGAGATGGTCACCGCGGAAATAGAGGAAACAGGGACAACGTCTCCGGGGCCAAACCGCCCGGAACGAGACCCCAAGCGAGCACGCCAACCCTACCGCCGTCGAAGGTCACGAGCCCCGACGGTGATCGATAGTCGATCTCCCCACCCGCCTTTCCGTTCACAAGCACAGGGCCGCTCCACGTCTTGCCGCCATCGCAGCTCTTGTCCACAATGACGCGCCAGCCTTCGACACCGTAGGAGAGCCACACGATTCCCTGATCGTCGACGCGCAGGTCCACATCGCTCGCGGCCGCGGGCGCGTTCTCGCCGGGCAACGTATAGGTATTGACGCGCTTCGGCGTGCCAAGGCTTCCGCCTTTTGGAGAAACGGCGACGTAGACAGCGCCGTGCCCTCCTCCCGTATCCCCCGCCACCTCTGCGATAAGCATCGAGCCGTCACGCGCGAACGCCCCGGTGGAGACGTAGGGCGTACTCCCCGCGAGGGCTGCGTCGACCATCGTTGGCGCACTGAACGTCGCGCCCGCGTCGGTCGAGCACTGGAGAATGACGTTGTGCTGTTGGTTCCCGTCTTTCCATCCCACGTAGGTCACACAGACCTTCCCCGATCCATCCGTGAAGAGGCGCGGCGGCTCGCTGCCGTTCTGCGAGATTGCGAGCCTCACCCCCTCGAACATCGCCGCGGCGAGCCCGGTGGTATGGCCGTTCGCCACGTAGTCGCCGTCCGAGGATTGGCCCCCGGCGAAGCCCGCGCCGCGGTGCGCGTCGGAAAATACGTTTGTAGACGCCAGGCTCTTCGACCACGACCGTATCTCCCGCAGGGGACGCGACATCGGGGCAGAATCCCACGCCGTTCCAGCCCATAGGGCCGCCCGAAACGCCGCCGATATTGAGAATACAATTTTTGAACGTGGCGCCGCCGTCCGAGCTCGTCGCCAGCGCGATGCCGCTCGTCGTCACGTCTTTGCCATTTGGGTCTTGCGTGTAGGTCCCACCCGGGAATTGGTAGACAGCATGGACAACATCGGGGTTTGCAGCGTCGATCGCGAGCGACCCGCACTCCATTTGCTCATTGCCCGCCTGCCGCTCGTTCACCTTGGCAGGCGTCTTGAGCGTGGCCCCAGCGTCGTCCGTTCGCGCGACGTAAACGTCTTTTCCAGAAGTCCAGAGGGCATAGGCGCGACTACCGCGCGCGACGATGGCGTGATGATAAATTCCAACGTAGTTGGTTCCTGTGTGCTTCTTGTCGACAGGCAACGCGTCCACAGGGGGACCGGGGAACGCCGTGGCGAGCGTTGTATTTGCGCGCGCGCTCGCGTGTGTATCTGCAACGCTCGTCGCGATGACCGACACGTTGGTCCGACTCGCGTCGGAGGGCGAGATGTAGTGTCCCTTGGCATCAATGGACCCTGCAGCCGGATCGAGGGACCAAGTGACACCCTGGTTTGATGTCCCGGTGACGGTCGCGGAAAAGTCGCGCGACGAACACGTGAGGACTTTCGCGTCGCCCGGGGTCACCGAAACGCTGATCGGCGCGGGCCCCGAGGAGCAGGAAAGGGCGAGGACCGGCAGGAGAAGGAACGTGGTTCTTGGTATTCGAAGGTGCATGTTCGCGTATCGCAGATTATGGGAGCCGCGACCTGAACGTCAATTGATGGGATCGGTCACCTGGCGAAACGATCCCTATGTTCGGTCACGCGGCTACGGGCTGCAGCAGCGAAAACCCACGGAATACGACATCGTGGAACGCGGATAGAGCGAAAACCCGGGATGAAAACCGCAGTTGTCGTTGAACGCCTGCATATCGAAATTGCCTCCGCGCGCGCGGCAGGAGGTTGTATCGAAGGCGCCACTCGCGGAGTCGCACGAATCTTCCCACTCAGCTACATTCCCGCTCATATCGAAAATTCCCGAATAGCCCCCTTCGCATGTCGACAAGCGCCCCACCGAGGCTGCGGCGCCTCCCAGAGTGTTGTCGGAAGAAATGCATGCGTTGGGATCTGGACTTCCGACGGAATAGGGATACTGGCGCAAGCCTCCTCGGCTGCAGGCCATCCACCACTGGCTCGTCGACGTATCGATCTGAGAAGGCGGAACGCTGCCGCCGCCAACGGCACCACAGAGGCGCTTGCCGACCGACTTGCAATACGCGTTTGCGTCGCACCAATCTACGCCGACGACGGGATACTTTTCTTGCCATTGCGCGTAGGGCCAATCCACCGTCGGAACGTACGATGCGTTCCACGCGCACTCGGGCGTTTGTGCGGAGACGGAAGGCGCGGTGCCGAGGAAATCGGCGTACTGTGAGCGGGTAACCTCCGTGCTGTCGATGCAATAGCCCGAGCCCAAGGGGACGGCCACCATTGCAGGACCTGGCTTCCCTGTACAGTCGAGCGACGATGGAGCGTCTGCCTCGGCACGCGCGTCTGCAGGCGCGTCTGTGCTTGCGTCCGCGTCCGGAACAGACGCGTCGGTCGCGGTCGCATCGTTTGACCCATCGAGAAGAGCGTCACCTCCGCTTTCGCCGTCGCCGCGCACCACGCTGCCCGCTTCCGCGTGAGGGCTGCCACCATCGTTCGACTGGACATTCTCGTCCGCGGCCGCACGCGCGCTCGATCCATCGGGACCGCTCGACAGATCGCTCGTGTCGATCGCGAGCGAACAACACACGAGCGCCATTGCAGACAGCACGGCTCCACCCATCGCGACGCGTGAGCTTCGCCGGACCTTGGTCGAGACGTGCGACGACACGCTGCCGCGTGAGAACCGCATGATGAATTCAAGTTTAGCGCAGGAAGCGCGAGACGCCTCCGATGTCCGGTTATGTCAATGGCATCGTGGATCTAGCGATGTGCAGGAAGGGTGTCCACTGGACATCAGGCGCACAGACACCGAACGGCAGCATTTGACCCATCCAGCTCCGCGTCGCAGTCATTGCGCAAGGACGTACCCAAGCAGCACGGTGTACGGCTGGTCCATCGGTGCCACAAGGCCTTCGCACTGCGGATCGTTGGAGAGCAGGTGCGTGCGCCAGCTTCCGTCGAAGCAACGATACAACGGGCGTGTTGCGAGACCCGGAACCAATGTTTGATAGTCTACTTCAGCGTGCAAGTTACCGCGTCGAAGAACTTGTTCGTGTCAGACAAGTTGTCGACGGGAAGGGTCTCGGCAAACTCGAGGAAGCCCTGTGCGCCGTCAGGCGTCTTCGCGCGGTGTCCCTTCGCCGCAAATTTGAGTTGCGCGTTGTACTGAAGGACCTCCTTCACGAAGTCTCCCTTCGGGCGCGCGCTGCATGCGGTGAAGAACGCGCTCACCTCGGCCTGATATGCCTCCGCGTCATTGGGATCGCCGAGATTCTTGAGAAGCAACGCGGAGGCCGCATCCTTCCTGTTTGCGAGGTTCGCCTTGAAGCCCTCGCGAATCTTGTCGGGGGTCATGTTCGCGGCATCGAGCTCCGGTGCCGCATCCAACAGCCCGCAGCGAGTAGGCGAGAGAATGGCGCGGGTGAAATCGACATGCAGCACGTCGAGCCCGAAATCCCGATCGATCACGTTCGCCTCGACGAGCGCCCGGACGTACCGAATGTCGATGTTACCTTTGCCGGGGAAGATGAACCCGTTCGGCGATTCAGTGATAGGACCGCTGGGTCCAACGAGCTGGTTTCCGTCGCCATCGACGACTTTCTGTCCGTTAGCCTTGATGGCGGCGGCGTACTCGTCCATGTCGAGCGCCACCCTATCGCCGAAGAAACCGACATTCCCCAACGGGCTCCCCTCAGTGACGAAGAAGTCCGTGTCAAGGAGCATCGTGGGCTTGCGACCCAGAGCCCTCAAGTTCAAGGTAAGCGTACAGAAGAGCGGTCGCAGCGTCTCCGCCACCCCCTTCCCCTTCAAGATGGCGCGGCGCTGGGTGTTCCAGTCGGCATGCGCGTTTTCGGTCCGAGTCTGTAGGTCAACCGCATCTTTGCGCTGACCGAGCGCTGTGCCGAACTTGTCGAAGATCGGCCGGTCTTTGATGTCGTTCGGCGCCCACGAGTTCCACGGCGAAACGAGCTCCTTCATGTTGATCGCGCCAGACTCGTGGCACGCCCAGCAGCGGGTCTTTTTTGCCGATTTGGGAAGGCAGTCGCCGCGGTCGGTGCACTCGTACCCGTCGGAGACGGCGTCCTTGGAGCTCCCCATGAACTTCCAAACCGCCCTCGTTCACGTAGAAATTGAATACTCCGTTCGTCGTATCCCGCCCGACGACCTCGACGCCGCCTTGCGGGAGCTTCCCTTGGTCCGCTTTGATTCCGAAGATCGGGACGAAGAGATCGTGGTTGGTCCCGCCACTGCAGTCTTGGGTGAGGATCCCACGGTATATATCGGACTTGGCGAGGAGCTCCGAGGTGTCCGAGACGAGACGCGTCGGGATCTGCGAGCCCTCGCAGTCGGGCCCGCTTCGAATCGA
>OBEQ010972936.1_pt1 | contig 16633 bp, 12 predicted proteins | sample 1670901 | NCBI WGS metagenome assembly OBEQ01 (sample SAMEA104232315, study PRJEB22302) | groundwater metagenome | biome: forest; feature: aquifer; material: groundwater | place: USA | collected 2011-08-07 | depth 5.4 m
CGGAAGGCCATATAGAATTGTAGTTCAAAAACCTTACTACCTACCCAGACAGGAAAAACTCATTTTCAATCAGAAAAATAATTTTGTCTCTTTTAAACCTATGCTTCCGTTGGATTTGGATCTGGATGGCCGATTTACTTGGGATGACTATTGGATTATGATTTTCCATCCCATCTTTGTTCTCTCTCTCTTGTTTTAACTTCTTATCCTATTTTGATCTAATTCAAAAATACTATATAATTAATACAGCTAAATTTTGATTTTTAATGGTGGCATTAGCTCAACGGTAGAGCACCAGCTTGTGGAGCTGGCTGTTGCCGGTTCAAATCCGGTATGCCACCCCAAATTTATGACCCTTCGACTATGAATATAACAGATTTATCTAAAGTAACTGAAACACCTGTGCAACTTTCCAAATACGCCCAGGCACTCATAAAAGACTATCTATCCGGCGCTCCCCAAGGCCATCCACCCAACATCCCCAAGATTTCAGTCTCCCAAACAGTCTCTTTTGCCGCTTTTTTATATGAAAAAATGCGAAATGCGATCGAATATCGAGAGGATCATCTCATAAGAAGAGCATCTATCGAAAGAATACTCAAAAGAAGACTCGTTTTAAATCAAAATGGCGCCGACATCGCCGAACCTCTTATAAAAGAAATGCTTTGGGCCCGATATTTGGAAAACAATACTATTCCCGAAGATAAAATCACCCAGATTCAGGAAGTTATCGATAAATATTTTTATCTTCGAAATGAATTCATGGTCGGAAGATCCACCCAGGATCGGGAAAAAATAGGCAGTTGGATCATCGATGTAGCTTCCTGTGAGATAGAAGAAAGACTATCCCCCGATCTTCGTCGAGTTGCTTTCACCAACTATGTTTATCATATGCTACGTACTCAGTTAAACCTCTTCGAAGATGGAGGAAGTCGCGATGTTCAGGTTTATATTGCTGTAGAGAGAGCTTTTGCTAAAAGCGATGATCCTCTTATCCGTTATCATTTGCTTAAGCTTTTGGCACCAGAATTGGTTTCTGGCAACTGGCAAAATGCCCAAAAAATACTACCCCAATTTTCGGGAATTTATGACAAAATCGAGAAAGATTTAATCCATTCCCAAGCAGATTCTCTCAGAAGATTTGTCAAAAAACAATCCCCCCCGTTTCTTATTCTCCGGGATTTATTTGAACAATACCCCAAAAATATCGAAGAAATACTAAGCTCTGAGGAAAAATTGCTTTATCGAGTTGATGAGATATGCCGCCGTCGTTATTCCCAAACCCAGTCCAAACTCAGGCGTGCCGGAGTCCGGTCATTTATATATATAGTCTTAACGAAAGTCGTCTTTGCCCTTGCCCTTGAGGTTCCTTATGACGTCTATATTAGCCATATGGTTTCCTATCTGCCAATTGGTATCAATGTTCTTTTTCCGCCTATTTTTATGTCCGGTATCATCCTTACCACCAGCGTCCCTGGAGTCGACAATACCAGAAGGATTCAAACTCGGATAAAACAGATACTCGAAGAAGACCCAGATTCCGGGCCGAGGCAAGACGAGCATATTATGGGCCGCAAAGTAAAAGTAAAAAGTCCGCTTCTAAATTTTGGCTTCTCCGCCATCTACTTTTTGGGCTTTTTTCTCTCCTTTGGATTTATTATTTATATTCTCACTAAACTTCATTTCAGTATTGTTTCTCAGGCGGTATTCATCTTCTTTTTAACCTTAGTTACATTTTTTGCCTATCGCATCAGACTCATTGCCCGGGAATATCTGGTTGTGGAAAAAGAAGGTATCCTCGACCCGGTGGGAGACTTTTTTATGCTGCCCCTTCTTCGCGTCGGCCAATGGTTATCCGGTGAGATAGCCAAAATTAATTTATTTATTTTTATATTTGATTTCGTTATTGAGGCTCCATTTAAAGCCATCTTCGAAGTAGTCGACGAATGGATCCATTTTGTGAAGATAAAAAAAGATGAAATGGTCTAATAAATTTTCAAAAATACTTCCTGGGGTATCACTACATTCCCCAACTGTTTCAACCTCTTTTTACCTTTTTTTTGCGCTTCAAGCAATTTATCTTTCCGTGTTCTATCTCCGCCATATAATTTTGCCGTGACATCTTTTCTAAACGATTTAACATCGCTCCTGGCTATAATTTTTCCTCCAATTGCCGCTTGAATAGGAATCTGGAATTGATGGCGAGGAATAAGATTTTTCAATTTCTCGACTAAACTATTTCCCTCCGCATGAACTTTTTCTCTTACCACAATTCTGCTGAATGCATCGACATTCCTATGATTAAGTAAAATCGTCAGTTTCACCGCATCCACAGGCCGACTTTCATAAAATTCATAATCTAAACTCGCATAACCGGAGGTTACACTCTTGAGTCGATCAAAAAAATCTATAATCATCTCCGAGAGGGGAATAATATATGTAAACTTAGCTTGCACCTCAATATATTCTAAATTAACAAACTCAGCTCGCTTATCCTGACAAAGTTGCATTATAGCTCCGACATATTCTTTCGGACTAAAAATCGTCGTGTACATTAGAGGCTCTTTTATTTCTTTTATCTCTGCTGGATCCGGGAAGTCTTCGGGCGTTCTGACAATTTTCTTTTGCCCGCTTGTTAAGCTCAATTCATATTCAACTGTTGGGGATGTAGTAATTGTCGCCAGTTGAAACTCCCTTTCTAATCTTTCCCTTACAACATCGGCATGAAGTAAGCCCAAAAATCCGCATAAATATCCTTTACCCAAAGCTAGCGAAGAATAAGGTTTGTATGAGAAAGAAGAATCCGATAAATGTAGCTTTTCCAAAGACTCTCTGAGTAATAGATAATCGTTATTATCCAACGGGAAAAAACTCAAAAAAACCATTTGTTTAGGTTCTTTATATCCTGCCAAAGGTTGAATATCTGCTCCATATATTGCAAGTGTATCGCCGATTCTAGCAAGAGATAAATCTTTAAGTCCCGTCGCCACATATCCCACTTCCCCCGCACCCAAGACTCCAGTTGTCTTCATCCCAGGATCAAATATGCCTATATCAATTGGCAAAAAGGTCGCGCCTGTTGCCTTAAACGTATATTCTGTAGCGTGATCTTTATCTATTTTCCCATCAATGATTCGTATATAAACGATTACCCCTCTATGACTATCATATTGTGAGGAAAAGACTAGAGACTTAAAAGGTTTCTTAATATCTCCAGAAGGCGGGGGAATCCTCTCAATTATTGCGTAAAGTACCCTCTCAATATTGATACCCTTTTTGGCCGATATTTCCAAGATTTCATTTTCCTCAAATCCAAAAATATCAATTAACGATTTCTTTACTCCCCAAATATTTGCCGATGGCAGATCAATTTTGTTTATAATAGGGATAACCGGAAGATTTCTCTCTCTTACCTGCTGCATATGAGCCACCGTCTGCGCCTGAATCCCCGCTGTAACATCAATAACGAGTAATATACCCTCACAAGCAGCCAGTGATCTCGATACTTCATACGAGAAATCCACATGCCCGGGAGTATCTATAAGATTTAGAATATATTCCTTTGAATTGGAATTTGGAAATTTATAAAGCATGCGTACAGGCGCCAGCTTTATCGTTATTCCCCTTTCCCGTTCAATCGGATTGCTATCTAGTATCTGCTCTCTCATGTCTCGTTTCTCAATAGTTCCTGTAGCCTCAAGTAACCTATCAGCCAGAGTGCTTTTACCGTGGTCAATATGTGCCACAATGGCAAAATTGCGTATATTTTTGTTATTTTCCATGATAAGCGCGCCCAGAGGGAGTTGAACCCCCAACCTTGTGGTCCGAAGCCACACGCTCTATCCAGTTAAGCTATGGGCGCTTTTCTCTCCAATTATATCATTCTCAGTCTGAAGAATCACCCAAATTTAATATACTAACTATTTATGTTATAAAAAGGTATGAGGAAATCTACTAAAATTGTTGGTATTATAATTTTGTTACTAATATTAGCTTTAATTCTGAGTTTAACCAAGCGTTCCCTGGATAATCGTTCCAAAGCAAAACAAACCACCTCAGTCCCACCTCCAAATATTCCTCCCCCCAAAAAAGACCCCAGAGTCATACCCATAATCCACTATGATCAAGATATTATTCCCAACCAAGTTATCGTTAAATTCAAAAACGAATTAAAAACTAAAAATGTCACCAACATCCCAGAGAAATCTATTAACTACGCTGATTTAGATACTAATGCCATCCCACCAGTATTATCGCAAATCAATCAAAAATACCAAGTTACCCATCTTTTAAAAGTTTTTAATCCAGCCCTTAAAAATGATAATCTTTCGAAAGTATATACACTAACATTAGGACAAACAAAATCACTAGATCAAGCTATTTATGCTCTCAAAGCTAGTAATCAAATAGAGTATGCGCAACCCAACTATAAGCTGAAAGTATCTTTCCATCCGAATGATTACTTTTATAATAAAACAGGCGACTGGGGCCAGCCATACCCGGACCTTTGGGGACTAAAAACCAAGCTGGTGATGGAAAAAGCCTGGGATAAAACTAAAGGAAGAGGTATCACCGTAGCCGTGGTGGATACTGGTATCGACTATAACCATCCTGATATTGCCGCAAATGTAGTTAAAGGCTGGAATTTTATTAATGATAATAATGATCCCCTGGATGACAATGGTCATGGGACGCACGTGGCCGGAATAATTGGAGCCATCGGCAATAATAGTATCGGCCTTATTGGCGTTGCGCCAGAGTCAAAAGTTATGGCCATTAAGGTCTTTGATAAAGATGGCGTTGGTGGAAGCGATCAGGCGGCCCAGGGCATCCTCTACGCTGCCCAAAATGGAGCCAGGGTCATCAACAACAGTTGGGGCTGTAGCTCTCCCTGCCCAACCAATCCCGTCATTGAAGACGCCGTACGGACCGTTGAAGGAAACTATAATACTTCAGTCGTCTTTGCCGCCGGTAATAGCGGCAGCGATATTCTCTTCTATAGTCCCCAAAATATGGCTGATCCTAAACCAATTGTCGTCGCTTCATCAGACTTTAATAATCTTAGCTCCTACTTTTCTAACTATGGTTATCTTATCGATGTCACCGCACCAGGTGGCCCAGAATTAGACCCTTATTTGTCCTTTAGCAATATACTTTCGCTAAAAGCCTCTAACTGTTCACCTTCTATTTGCACGCTGATTCTAGGAGGAAATTACCTCTTACTAGCTGGTACATCGATGGCTGCGCCTTACGTCTCGGGTCTAGCAGCTTTAATTTTAAGTCAAAATCCTACATTGCCTCCGGAGACTGTGCGCCAGATTATCCGCGTAACTTCATCAAAGCTGGGCATATCAGGATATGATCCATTATTCGGCAGCGGATTAATATCAGCTCTTCCAGCGCTATCTACCACCTCCGTGCTAACAACCAAAATAACTAGCCCCGCTCCTGGAAGTTTTATAAATCCAAGCTTGGGTCAGTTAACCATTATGGGTACTGCCTCAGGATCTAGTTTTAAAAATTATCAATTATCTTATCAGCGTCGAGATGATAAAGTAAAAGTTTGGAATCCTATCTCCAATTCAAATTCTCAAGTACTAAATGGCAACCTAGGTAACTGGTCTATTGGGAATCTTACTACCGGAGAATATCTTATTAAATTAGAAACTTTCGATCTCTTAGGTCATAGTTTCTCTGATTTTGATCAATTATTTGTGCAAAGCCCTCAGATTCAACAAATTACCTCTCAAATCGGATCCAATCGCGATAGTTTACACCTCTCTGACAATTTACTAGTTTGGGAGGATGGCAGAAATGGGGACTGTTCAATTATCGGAGCCAATTGTGATATTTATCTTTACGACTTTAGTCAAAATAAAGAGGTACAAATCACTACTAATCCCAGCACTCAAAGATGGCCAGACATATCAGGAAATCGCATCGTCTGGCAAGATTATCGATCCGGCAATTATGAAATTTATACCTGCACCTATAACCCACTTACAAACCAGTGCGACAATGAGACTAAACTAAGCAGTGGTAGCCCAAATGATAAGGAATTTACTCAAATTGATGGCAATTATGTCGTTTGGACCGATTTTCGAAGTTTAAAAGGTCATATTTACCTTTATGATTTCTCCACAAATAGGGTCAGAACTATTACTACCCCCAAAGGCTCCCCGGTTGGACCACCGGCTATTTCTGGAAATATTATCGCTTGGCCCGATGGTCGCAATCCCAATTATTATCATATCTATGCCTGTACCTACAATCCCAAAACCGGCCTTTGCCCCGAAAGACGTATTTCTAGCGGAAATAGAAATCAGTACGATGTCCATATCTCAGGAAATCGCATCGTCTGGACAGATTATGCCACATTAGGACCAGTTTATGATTTCTCCGGAGATATATTTTATTGTTACTACACCGTTTCCAGTTGTCCTGTTCGTAATTTAACCAAAAATCCAGCCGATCAATATGGAAATCAAGTATCCGGCAATTTGGTCGTCTGGCAGGACAATCGCAATAATGAACAAAAGCTGTATTCCGAGACCGTAAAATGGCGAAATTACGATATTTATCTCTATGATTTTAATTCGAAAACACGTCACCAAATAACCAGCTCCTTAATTGAAGCCGAGGACGCGGTTGTTAATAGCCAACGAGTAGTATTTATTCGCCGTGACCAAGGGGGCCCTTGGGGCTATCCCAATATCTATAGTGTCGATCTGCCTCCCTCATTTAAAGGCCCCATAGATACCGAAGCGGATTCCCCATAAAATTTTATCACTTTAATATTTCCTCATCATCACATTAGTTGTATAATATATGGGTATTTCCTGCGTAGTCTTCCTTTTCGGGCCGCTAGCTCAATTGGCAGAGCAACTCCCTCTTAAGGAGTAGGTTCTGAGTTCGACTCTCAGGCGGCTCACCTAGACCATTGCAAGGCACTAATTCAATTTTTTACTTATTAATATCTTAAATATTCCCAACTTATTATCCCATCAAATACCAAGATAAGTTTGAGAATATAGATGAGCATGCTATAATCTCAGATTGGAATTAAGGATATTATCAATATGTTCAGAAAAATTAGATATACAATTGATTGAGGTAATATCAAGTTTAGAATTCTTGATAAGATTAAGCCGGGTTCAATTTCTGCTGGAGAACGAAAACATCGTTTAGCAAATCAGCTTCTTATACTAAACGAAAAACCAGATGAAAATAGTGCAGCAATTGCCAGAATTCATAATGAAATAGCAAGACTTAAAGAACTTGAACCAAATATTGCGACGACAGAAGCTCGTTTAGAGGAAATGAATGCGAGTAGAGAAGCAGATTCAGAAATTAAGCCAAGTGATAGTGCCTACACTAGATTTAGAAAGGAACACAACCAAAGTAGTGGAAATAGAGAAAGAGGAGAATAAAAGACGACTATCGACGTGATCTCAAATTCCTTGCGTGAAGAAATATTATGGTTGGCTCCACTTTGTCACTGTGGGATAAAACTCACCAAAAAATTCATAAAATTCGTGCCAATTTTGGAGGTCTAGACTAAGATAGTTTACTTTGAATAGATTATTGTTGAAAAATAATCTTCCTATCGTTGAGTATTTTAATTACCTCATCCACTAAAAAGTTTGAAATAACTAAACGGTAGTTCACTTTTATAATCAGCTCCTTGTGATGGGCTAAATTCTCGGTAGCTTGAAGAAGTCAGAATATTTATGTATCTATGATATAATTATAGGCTAAATGAGCCTTGAAGCTACTTCACGCAAGATAGGTAACGCAATAGGTATCGCTCAAGCTAGGATTGAAATTGTCTGTCGCCAGATAGGACCTATACTCGAAAAACCAATATTTGAGCATGGTTTAACTCTGTTCTCAGCCAGAACTGCTAGAATCCCAACGGATAAAGGTAAAGATGCAAGACGTTTGAGAAAACCTATCGATTTATCTACACTACGTTCATTTTTACCAGAAGATTATAGTGCATCTCAACTAAATAGTCTTATGCACACTCAAGATCTTTTTGAAGAAATGGGATTTCATTTCCCTATATCCCCAATTGAAGAAAGGGGAAGAATGAAAATACCTGAGGAAGGAAAATATGGAGAATATGGAAGATTTAGTCTTAATTATCACGGTAAGCCTTATAAAGGACGAGTTGAGGTAATTGGGTGGGTAGGAAGAGATGGTGCCCCTGAATATAAAGTATATCGAGATAAAATACCATATAAGGATGATAAAAAAGAACGAAATAGACTATACGAAATCATTGCATCTCATCTAGAACCCGGACTAGAGGGTGAAGAACCGCCATTTATTCTTAGTCGATATCCAGATAAAGGAGAAGTTAGAATAGCTTTACCTAAATCTAAATGGAGTGATTATAGATTTACCGTAGGTGATATTAATCCTGTTGGTGTTGCATTTATACGAAGTAGCTTAGATCCTAATCAAGATGAAGGTGACGTAGAATTTTTAGCTGCACCATCTAAACCAATTAGTGAAAGCAGGAGATAATATTTACTTAAATTTTGTTTAAGCTGAAAGTACTTTCCCCAAAAACAATCCTCAAATTCTTAAGTGCCTTTATTACCTCATCCACTAAAAAGTTTGAAATAACTAAACGGAAGTCACCATAAAAATCATTTATTTGGACCACTGCACTAGAATAGGATATTCTAGTACCGTCCCCAAATACAAAATATAGAATTAAAATATATTTTGAGTTTGATGTTTACCGATCTCCTAAAGATGGCTCTTTTGGTGGAAAAATAACATCTCCTAACGCATCAAGAGCCGGAGCGCTTAATTTGTCGCCCTTTGTATCGGGAATATGAAGCATCTGAGCAGCACGAAGCACATCAGGTGGTTTAAGAACAGCACCCATACCTCTCTCTTCCACAGCAATACGATTAGCTGCATTAAGAAGTTCTTCCGGAGTGACTTTTTCTTTCTTCATAATCTAGTTTTATATTATATCAGCATTCGAAACTTAAAATAGTGGCAACTTGATTGGATAATCAAGGATTCTTTCCTACACGATAATTTAAAAAAAGCGTGTATTAGTTTAATGATTTTTGGAATAATTTATAGCTATCTTTTCTCTCGGTCGACGGATAAGATCATAATCTCGCCTTTCTCTTAAAAACTGCCCCACATTTTTTTCTCTTCCGGTTGAAGCGATGACTCCACTTAGTACTCCAGGAATTTGCTTTGCTACCCCTACATAATGCCTAAGCCTAAACTCTTTAAGTAAATCATTAGCTCCCAGAAGTAATCCGTAAATTTCCTCAGGATCTCCAATCGATACACTAACATTGTCGAGTGTCTTCCCTTCTTTGACGCGTTCATAGACTTTATCAATCATAGTCTGTTCTTCTCTAGAAAAATATGGATAGTTTTCAGATGTATACTTATGTCGAGACGAAGGTAGTGTATCGCCAGCAAGAAGAAGCTCCCACGCTGGAAAAGCAGCCGAAAATTTGCCGCTGGCACCATCTAGGTGCATTGGATGATCTATAGGAAGATCGGGATAAGGATCAAAGTAAGTCCGAAATGCCACAAATTTTTCCGGATTCATAAAGCTTCCGACCCGGTTCATACCATTTAATATAACATCTACCTCTGTTCTGGAAACTATGGATGATTTATCCATACCACTTTGCCTCTCCTTTTTTAATCTATCTTGAAATTCTTCCCGTGTTAATATTCCACTAGCACGAAGTATCAAGGATGCCTCCCGAACTTTTGCCCAGCCTTTTTCCATCAAAAGATCGGTAGCTTTTATAGTCGCATGATGAAGACGCCTTAGGCTTATCTCTACTCTTTTATGTGTGTCATAAAAATCAAGTTCTGATCTCCCTTCAGCAGTTGATAATGGGAAAAAAGTCCGAGGATCATCAAGTAGGGGATTAGTAAAAATCACATCTGCATAAGTCATCGTCATAATTTTTCTGCCCACCGCTTTAGACAAACCACCAATTAAATCAATTAATATTTCCGGTGGTTGTATTTGCCCACTACCACCAGCTTGAAGTTTAGGTGAATTGGTGATAGCTGATTGGAGCATCATTAAGTCAAGTATTACAAGATTTATATTGCCAAAAGTACCTAATGAATTTGTTAATGAATGAGTTGGTGAAAATTTTATGATTAAATCACTAAGCTTACTTTCGGCAATACTGGACAACTTATTCACGACTGTTAAAAAGTCTCCATTTTGTTCTTTACTCTTTTGTATAGCCGAGACATAATCAGGCATTATTTCAACAACAAAATCACTCACTTCGCCTAACGGACGAATAGGTTTTCGCAACCAAGGCTCTAAACTATATTGTCTAGGAAATAATAGCCTCTCCTTCCCAGGTAGCATATATCCAAAAGTTTAGCACCCCAACCAAGTTTCATCAATTGATTATTACCTCAAGCCCTAGTCTTTAATATTTAATTTTGCTATAATAGATACAAGCCAGACACCAAATTGGTGTCTTTTTAATTATGGAAATACGAAATGTTGCTATTATTGCCCATGTAGACCACGGTAAAACGACCCTGGTCGATGCCATGCTCAAACAAACCCATACTTTTCGGGAAAATCAAAAAGAGATGGGGCAGTCGCTTATCATGGATTCTAATGATCTTGAGATAGAGAAAGGGATAACCATCCTGGCCAAAAATACTTCAGTATTTTATAAAGGTGTCAAAATCAATATTATTGATACTCCTGGCCATGCCGATTTTGGACAGGAAGTAGAAAGAGTCATCAATATGGCCAGCGGCGCTATTCTTTTAGTCGATAGCGTCGAGGGACCTCTTCCACAAACCAAGTTCGTCCTCAAAAAAGCCCTTGATGTCAAACTCAAAATTATACTAGTCATAAATAAAATAGATAAAAAAGACGCCAGACCCCAACAAGTCCTTACCGATATCGAAAACCTTTTTTTGGAACTTTCAGACCATGAATCATCCCTCGATTTTAGTACTATCTATGCAGTCGGTCGAGACGGCAAAGCATTTTATAAATTACCCGCCGCATATTCTCCGGATCAACCCGGCGACTTATCACCTCTTTTTGAATCCATCATAAAATACGTTCCCAATAGCGCAATTCACCAAGACAAACCATTTCAAATGCTGATTACCACTCTAGATTATGACAACTATGTCGGCAAACTCAGTATTGGTAAAGTTTCGGCAGGAAAGTTAAAAAAAGGTCAATCTATCGTTTTAGTTGCTGATGATAAAATTATAGGAACCTATAAAGCTCAAAAATTGTATACCAACCGAGGTTTAGACCGGGTTGAAGTTGACGAAATAACCGCAGGCGATATAGTAGCCCTTGCCGGCATAACGGAGCTTTCTATCGGTCAAACTGTAGCCACTCCTGCTTTTCCCAAAAGTTTACCCAAAATAGAAGTTGAAGAACCGACCATCAAAATTACCGTCGGACCAAATACCAGTCCCTTATCCGGCAAAGAAGGTAAATTTTTCTCCTCCGCCCAAATCAAAGAGCGTTTATTAAAAGAAAAAGAAACCAATTTAGGATTAAATATCGACCAGGATCCCGCCGGTTCTAATTTCATAATATCAGGTAGGGGAGAATTACATCTATCTATTCTTTTGGAAACGATGCGCCGGGAAGGCTTTGAATTGGAAGTAGCTAAACCCCAAGTGATATATAAAACTTTCGACAATGTTATCTCGGAACCATTCGAAGAAGTAACCATAGATGTAGAAAGCCAATTTGTCGGGGTTATTAGCGAAGAAATGGCCAAAAGAAAAGGAACGATGGTAAATATGCATCAACTGGGAAATATAACCAGAATAGTTTACAAAATATCCAGTCAGAATTTATTGGGAATTAGAAATAGCCTTCTTACCAAAACCCGCGGTACCGCTCTCATTCATACATTTCTACTTGGCTATTTTCCCAAATCATCGAAAATGACTATCACCCGAAATGGAGCCCTACTAGCCATCCAGTCTGGAACGTCTCTTTCTTATGGCCTAGGAAATGCCCAAGAAAGGGGTTTACTCTTTGTCGGCCCGGGGGAAAAGATATATGAAGGCATGGTAGTAGGCCTTTCCACACGGGATAAAGATATCGAAGTCAATGTCACCAAAGCCAAAAAACAAACCAATGTCCGTTCCGAAAATGCTGATATCGCCATTCAGCTGACTCCACCCATACGACTCGATTTAGAACAAGCGCTTGACACGATAATTGAAGATGAATTACTGGAAATTACCCCCCAAAATATTAGAATTCGCAAAAAAATTCTCTCCTCGGTAAAACGACGCGTAAACCAGCGGAAAAACAACGATTCTTAAAAACTCTAATCTATGAAAACCTGGCAAAAACTCAGAGAAAATCCTCAACTTTTTCAGAAACATTTCCTACGCCAAAAACTCATTCAAGAAACTCGAAATTTCTTTCTGAATCGAGGCTTTACCGAAGTAGAAACACCTATTTTGACTCCCACTCTCATTCCCGAATCTTACCTGGAAATTTTTGACACCTATCTGCCGGATAGAAAAAGGCAAAAAACTAAAATGTTTCTTAGCACTTCTCCCGAAACCTCACTCAAAAAACTTCTTGTAGCTGGTATTGGCAATTGTTTTGAAATAACCAAATCTTTTCGCAATACCGAGACAAATAGTCAGCTCCATAATCCTGAGTTTACATTGCTTGAATGGTATAGGGTCGGTGCAACTTACCATGACATTATGAATGATTGTGAGCAATTATTGCTTCATTTAAATAACAATTTAACCATAAAACAATCAAACAATGAATTAGTATATCAAGGTAAAAAAATTAATCTTACTCCTCCTTGGGAACGCTTATCATTAAGTGAGGCTTTTTATAAATATGCTCATCTTGACTTGATCAAATGCTTAAATCAAAAAGAGTTATTTAAAGCTGCTAAGAAAAAAGGGTACCAAATTTACCAGAAATCTACTTGGGAACAAATCTACCATCAAATCTTTCTAAATGAAGTGGAACCGCATTTGGGTATAAATGGAAAGCCTACCATTATATATGATTATCCGGCTTCACAAAGAGCCCTGGCCAGGTTGAAACCTACTGACCCGAGGTTTGCCGAAAGATTCGAATTTTATATTTCCGCTCTGGAATTGGGAGATTGTTACACAGAACTTACCGATCCTAAAGAACAGAAAGTGACATTCCATCAAGAAATGAGTTTAAGAAAAAAACTAGGCAAGCGTGAAGTGGCTCAGGATAATGATTTTATAAAAGCTTTAGAGGTCGGACTGCCAAATTGCTCCGGGATTGCCGTAGGCATGGATCGATTAGCAATGCTTTTTACCAATTCTAGCTCAATTGATGAAGTCCTTTACTTTCCGCTAACTGATATGATAAATAGTACTGATTAAATATGACGAGAATTTCTACATCCGACTTCCAAAAAGGTATCTTTATAGAACATTCAGCTGAACCGCATCAAATTGTCGAGTTCCAATTTGTCAATCCCGGCAAAGGTTCGGCTTTTGTTAGAACGAAGCTTAAAAACCTCAAAAACGGTCGTGCCCAGGAGTTCACCTTCAAATCAGGCGATAAAGTCGAAGAAATCCCTGTGGTCGTTAAAGAAATGCAGTATTTATACAAAGCCGATGATAAATACTACTTTATGGATAAGTTTTCCTACGAGCAATATTTCCTTTCCAAAGACACGATCGGCAATTTTACCAATTTTATCAAAGAAGGGGAAACATTCCAAATAATTATCCACGAAGGTAAGGCCCTTCAGATGCGCTACCCCAAAAAAGTGAGGCTGAAAGTATTGGAATCGGAAGAAGCAGTAGCTGGAAGCACCGTCATGGGAGCAAAGAAAATCGTCACCTTAGAAACTGGGGTTAAATTGACAGTCCCTCTTTTTATCAAAAGCGGTGATATTGTAGCCGTAGATCCGGAATCTGGACAATACCTCGAAAGAGCTGGCTCCTAATTTAAGGGAAGGGTTGACTATTTGCTCAATTTATGTAATTTTAGATGGTAGAGATGAAAAATTTACTGACTATTTTTGTTTGGACCCCGACTACCTTCTTGACATTAGTTTTAAGCCTTCTTTATCTTACATTTCATTACCCCTCACAAAATAAGCTCATATCAAAGCTGCACTTCCAATCCCAAATAGCCGCTTTACCCCAAGTCTTGGGATCCTCTACCACTGCCTTTGCCGCTGAGGATGCCAGACCTCCCCTAATAGAGCGTTTTTTATCTAAGTATCAGTCGCCCCTTGCTTCTTCTGCCCAATATCTAGTCGATACAGCCGATAAATACGGCTTGGATTATGCCCTTATACCGGCTATGGCTATGCAGGAATCTCAAGGCTGCCTCCATATTCCCGAAGGCTCCAATAATTGCTGGGGGTATGGTATTTATGGGGACAAAGTTGTCAAGTTTGATTCCTATGAGAAAGCCATAGAAACTGTAGCCAAAACTCTTAAGGAAAAATATCTGCAGGATAGCCTCACCAACCCAGACCTGATCATGTCCCGCTGGACCCCAAGTAGTAACGGTTCCTGGTCTTTTGCTGTCAATTATTTTATGGCTGAGATAAAGCAGGCCAAATGACCCGAGACTTGACAAACCTATAATATTTTGATATAATCCACACAGATCCTAAGGTCTTCACACTCTTGTGAATGCTTTAGGATTTTTTTGATGGCTGGTTTTTGATCCCGACCGAAAGCGTCAGGAGAATTTACCAGCCGATCAATCCCGTAGTCACGCCCTGGCAGGCAAGGACGTAGACCTTGCGAGCAAGCAAGTGTACTACTAGGATTATGCTACTAATATTTCCAATGAATGACTATTTACCTAAACTATAAGTTATGAAAAAACTACTCTTTTTTATTATAATTGCTTACCTAATTTTATTACAACCTAAATATGTCCAGGCTGTAGCTCCTGTGTCCGAGCCATCTGCTCAAATACATATGGAGTTAGCCTCAGAGAGAAAAACTGATCATCGGGCTAATATACTTAAGGGCTATCTTACAATTTATCATTCTCCCTTGGTCAATTATTGTGAAAAAATTGTAACTGAAGCAGACAAGTACCGGATACCCTGGACTTGGATAGTTGCGATCTCTGGGGTTGAATCTACATTTGGTCAAGCTATACCCCCTTCTTCTTATAATGGTTGGGGTTGGGCCAATGGTACTTTTGCTTTCAAAAACTGGGATGACGGCATCGAGACTGTGTCTAAATCTCTTCGTGAAGAATATCTGGATAAGGGAGCTGATACGGTTGATAAAATTGCACCTATATATGCACCCCCATCCACGACTTGGGCTGGAAAGGTAGCCTACTTTATAGGCAAAATTGAATCATTTTCCGACCAAAATATTCACGAGCTTCCCATTTCCCTTTAGTTTTGCTATCATAAAGCTACGTTTGTAAAAAGATTTATTTTGAATAATTGGTCGCAATTTTTTAGGGCAGGTGTGGCGGAATAGGTAGACGCGCAGGATTTAGGATCCTGTCCCGTAAGGGTTAGAGGTTCGATTCCTCTCACCTGCACTAGGAGAGGCTTATTCCCAAAGCTTGCCGAAGTAATCAACAAATCAAAAATTATGATCACGTCAACACTTAAATTGCTCCCCAAAGCCACAGCCGAGCTAGATATTATTATTCCCTGGTCAGATGTCAAAGAGACTTATGACAAGATCTTTAAAGATGTGGTCAAATCATCAGAAATTCCCGGTTTTAGAAAAGGTAAAGCCCCCAAAAAACTAATCGAAGAAAAGGTCGATAAGACGAAAGTATACGAAGAAGTCTCCAAAGAGATCGTTCCCAAAGCTTATTCCCAGTCCGTAAAAACTCACAATTTAGTACCGGTGACTACTCCTAAAGTTGAAGTAGTTGAAGCCAAGGAAGGCGGTGACTGGAAACTGAAGATTACAATTGCCTTAAAACCCAAAATTGATCTGAAAAATTATAAAGAAAAGATTAGGGAATTGAAAAAGTCCAAAAGCGCTAAAATCTGGCTTCCCGGTCAAGAAAAAAAAGTGAAAGAGGAAGATAAAAAACCATCTCTTGATGAGATTATCTCTGTCCTAGCAGAACATATTGAGATAGATTTATCAGATCTACTTATTTCCGAGGAAGCCAACAAATTGCTTGCCGATCTTATCGACCAGACCAAAAAATTAGGTATGACAGTAGAACAATACCTCGCCGCCAAAGGCAAAACTACCGAAATATTGAGGGCTGAATATGCCACCCAGGCGCGTAAAAATTTAACTATCGAATTTGCTCTCTCCGAGATAGCCGATAAAGAAAATATAACTGTTTCTCCAGAAGACATCAATAAACTCATCGAAAAAGTCGAAAAGCCGGAAGAAAAAGAGAGATTAAAAAGCCAAAGTTACTATCTGGCCCACCTGATTAGGCAGCAAAAAACTATTGATTATTTATCTAACCTATAATATATAAGGATTGACATCTTATTCTATTTGTGATATTAAAGGGTGGATATGGCAGTTCAGCCTACCAAACGCAAGTATTACCCATGGGGTGAGGACAATCCCGAAGAAGATCGCAACTCCCCCGATCAAAACCAATTCAAAAGACCCGCCAATATATTAA
>OBEQ011851878.1_pt1 | contig 16630 bp, 11 predicted proteins | sample 1670901 | NCBI WGS metagenome assembly OBEQ01 (sample SAMEA104232315, study PRJEB22302) | groundwater metagenome | biome: forest; feature: aquifer; material: groundwater | place: USA | collected 2011-08-07 | depth 5.4 m
GGAGGCGGAGAAGTGTTTTATGAAGCGGCGGCACTCGGGGTTACTTTCGTGCTTTTTGGAGACTGGATGGAAATGAAATCTCGGCGCGGGACGTCCGACTCGCTTCGTGCGCTCTTTGACCTCGTGCCTCCGCAAGCGCGAGTGATGCGCCAAGAGGGAGGGAGAGTAAAAGAAATGCTCATCGCAAGCGCTGAAGTCGTGGTGGGCGACATTGTGATATTGAAACCCGGCGACAAAGTTCCCGTTGACGGTGAAGTGACGGAAGGGGAAACGTCGATTGATGAAGCGCTTGTTACCGGCGAATCGCTTCCGGTTTCAAAAAAGATTGGCGACAAAGTTATCGGCGGCTCCATCAATCAAAGCGGCTCGGTGCAATCTCGCGCCACGAAAGTCGGTGCGGATACCGTGCTCGCGTCCATTATCAAAATGGTGGAAACGGCGCAAAATTCTAAAGCGCCCGGACAGCGCATCGCGGACAAAGCCGCCGCGTATCTTGTGGTGCTTGCGGTCGCATCCGGCATTCTCGCATTTTTCGGATGGTATTTCATCGCGGGCGCGACGTTCGTTGTTGCCCTCACTTTCGCCATCGCCACCGTCGTCATCGCGTGTCCCGACGCGCTCGGGCTCGCCACTCCGACGGCGGTTGCGGTGGGGACGGGGCTTGGCGCAAAACACAACATTCTCATTAAAGATGCCGCAACGCTTGAAGGCGCTTCAAAAATAAACGCCATTGTGCTTGATAAAACGGGAACGCTCACGGAGGGGAAGCCGAAGGTGACGGATGTTATTGCCACGGGAAATGTCTCGGAAGAAGATATTGTGCGATATGCCGCAAGCGTTGAAGCGAAATCAAACCACCCTCTCTCGGTGGCGATAGTCGCCGAAGCAAAAAAAAGAAACATCAGGAACTCGGATGTCCAAAGTTTTGCGTCGCTTTCGGGGCTCGGGCTTGAGGGAACGGTTGACGGGAAAAAGATACTCATCGGCACGGAGCGGCTGCTTCGCGACCGCGGGATTGATACAGAGAAAGTGCGGGATGCAATCGAAAAACTTTTGGCGGGCGGAAAAACATTGAGCGTCGTTGCTGTTGACGGTATCGCCGCCGGCATCATCGGCATTTACGATGAAGTGCGCGAAACATCCAAAAAGACGATAGCGGAATTGAAAAAACTCGGCATAGAAACGGTGATGATTACGGGGGACAACAAAAAAACGGCGAAAGCGGTGGGGGCACTGCTCGGCATTGACCGCGTGTTCGCGGAAGTTATGCCGGAAGACAAAGCAAGCTATGTGAAAAAACTGCAAGACGAAGGGAAGTTTGTTGCGATGGTGGGGGACGGCGTGAACGATGCGCCCGCCCTTGCGCAGTCGGACATCGGCATCGCGATCGGCGCGGGGACGGATGTGGCGATTGAAACGGCAAGCATCGTCCTCATGAAATCCGACCCGTACGACATCGTTGCTGCGATTCGTTTGAGCAAAGCAACGGTGCAAAAAATGAAACAAAATCTTTTCTGGGCGGCGATTTACAATGTCCTCGCCATCCCCGTCGCCGCCGGCGTTTTCTACAATTCTCTCGGCTGGTCCCTTCGCCCCGAAATCGCCGCGCTTCTCATGTCGGCATCGTCCATTATCGTTGCGACCAATGCGGTGATGTTGAAGCGGGTGGAACCGAAATTGAAGGTATGACATAATGTAACCATGTGTTTTTCGGCAACAGCCAGTTTCATAGCGGGAACCGCCTTATCCGCGGCGGGGGTGATTACTCTTAAAAAAGCGGAAACAAAACGCGAAATTCCTTTTGCGGCAATTCCGCTTTTGTTTGGAATCCAGCAGGTTTTTGAGGGATTCGTATGGCTCTCGTTTTCTTCCGGCAATCCGGCGATGAACTCGCTGTTCGCGCATGCATTCCTCTTTTTCGCGTACGTCTTGTGGCCGATTTTTATTCCTTTTTCGGCGGGGCTGCTCGAAACCGACATCTCCCGCAAAAAACTGCTTTCCGTTTTTCAGGTTGCCGGCATCGGGGTGGGCATGTATCTTTTCTATTTTATGTTCTCTCATTCGGTTATTTCGCAGGTCGTGAATAAAAGCATCACGTACTCGATTTCAATACCGTATCCTTTTGCCGTGGTGAGTTTGTATGTTCTCGTAACGTGCGGGAGCCTTCTTTTTTCGAGTCATAAAACAATAAAACTGTTTGGAATTTTGGCATCAATATCTTTTGCCATAGCATACTATTTTTACACCGTTGCTTTTGCGTCCGTCTGGTGCTTCTTTGCGGCGATATTGAGCATTGTCATTTATTGGTATTTTAGGCGCGGGGTGGTATAATGCAAGAACTTTAAGCTCTTGTTGTAAATTATTTTTTATGCCGTCATTTAATTTTTCATCGGAAAAAGTGCCTCAAAACGAGGCACCAAAAAATTCATCTCAAGAAAAAGATGAGTCTCTCGAAAAAGCTCGCGCCATCGCCGGCGGGGGTTCTTATGAGCGGATGATGGACGAGCTTCGCGCGGAGAAACTCCTTGAGGAGAATGTGAAATATGTTCAAAAGACATATGAAGGACGCTTGAAGAAAGAAAATTTTGAGATGAAGGAAAAAGACTGGGAGATGCTCACCCTCATTTGGCTTTTTGATGTCGGGACTTTTGAGCACAGCATCCGAACATTCGAGCTTGCCGAAACAATGGTAAAGCGTCCGATGGTTGTGCCGGGCGGCGAGACGGTTGCCATTGAAACCCTTCTTAAGCGCGAAGGCGTTTCATCGGAGCAGTTTTTGCGTGCTGCTCTTTTCCATGATGTCGGCAAAGTAATTATTCCGAGAGAAATACTTCTCGACCATCGAAGCGATGAAGACCTTGCGCCGATTGTTTTTCCCGAAAAACATTTTCACGAAATAGGCGATGTCGAGGAAAAGAAAGCGGCGCTTCGGGCGTTGTATGAAAAAGGGCTTCGGCCAGTTGATCTTGCACCCCTCAATGTACTTTTCCCGGGAGAAAAAGGGGAGGAAATAATGCACAAGCTTGAAGAGCGCGGATTTTCAAAGATGGCGACCGAGAGAGAAGTTCTTCAAAAGCACGAGTCGGAATCTGGGCGCATTTTAACCCTTGGGGGATGTATTTTGGAAGGCGAACTTGCGGGGCATCATCACAATTATAAAAGAGAAAAGACCCCGTATGTTATGAGCGTGTCGATGCTTCGCATGAGTGCGGAAACCGTCGGTCTTGGGATGGCGGATCTTATACATATGGCGGATGTCACCGATGCGGTTCGAAGCAAGCGTTCCTATAAAGAATCCATGTCTGACATGGAAGTGCTCTCCGTTATTGCGCACGATGCAAAAAGCGGGAAGATTGATCCGTTCACCGCGTACGTGTGGGTGAGTAACCAATACGAATCGGCTCGTGGACAGAAAAAAAAGACAGAAAAAGAGAATGAAGAAGGCATGATTCGATATGTTGATGATTTTTTGAAAGAGAATGAAGACACTTTTAAAATAAATCCTCCCCCCGCGCTTGCGGCATAAGCTCTTTCTCGTTTAATTTTTAATTTGACAGCGCGGTGCTGTTGTTATATTCTCCACCAAGAACTGCCGCAAAAAAGACTATTGCCGGCGCGTTCTTTTTACAACCAGAGAGGAGTTTTGTTATGAATACGCAGCTTAAGATAAGTCCCGCTACAGAGCAATTTCTCAAAAAACCGCACAAGTTATTTATCGGAGGAAGATGGCGCTCATCTGCTTCGGGAAACAGTTTTCCCGTCATCAACCCCGCCACGGGTCTTGTTTTTGCTCATGTGGCGGAAGGGGAAAAGGAAGATATTAATCGTGCGGTCGCGGCGGCTCGGAAAGCATTTGAAGATGGTCCGTGGGCGCGAATGTTGCCTGCGGTGAGAGGGCGGCTGTTGTGGAAACTCGCCGACCTTATCGAAGAACACACCGAGGTGCTTGCCAGAATTGAGTCGCTCGACAACGGCAAGCCGCTTTCTGTCGCGAGGGTTGCTGATGTGCCGCTTTCGGTAGACATATTCCGTTATATGGCGGGGTGGGCAACTAAAATTGACGGACGCACTATTCCTTTCAATCCCGACTTTCTCGCGTATACGTTGCGCGAACCGGTCGGCGTGGTCGGTGCGATTATTCCGTGGAATTTTCCGCTTCTCATGGCGGCATGGAAATTGGCGCCGGCGCTTGCGACGGGATGTACGGTAGTGCTGAAGCCGGCAGAGCAAACTCCGCTCTCGGCGCTTCTTTTGGGTGAACTTATTCAAGAAGCCGGATTCCCTGATGGCGTGGTGAATATCGTCACGGGTTATGGGCATACGGCGGGCGCGGCAATTGCAGCTCATATGGATGTGGACAAGGTAGCATTCACCGGTTCGACCGAAGTGGGCAAGCTCATTGTGCACGCGGCGGCAAACAGCAACTTGAAAAAAGTTTCGCTTGAGCTCGGCGGTAAATCACCGAACATCATTTTCCCTGATGCGGATCTCGACCTTGCAATACCCGGTGCGGCGAATGCCATTTTCTTCAATCACGGGCAGTGCTGTTGTGCGGGTTCTCGGCTCTACGTTCACAAAAAGATTTTCGATAAAGTACTCGCCGGTGTCGCAGAAATTACAGGAAAGATTCAGCTTGGAAATGGGCTTGACCCGGCAACGGAAATGGGACCGCTCGTTTCCGAAGAACAGTTCAACACGGTTTCCAATTATGTTGAATCGGGAATATGCTCGGGTGCCACAGCAACAGTAGGAGGAAACTGGGACTTTGACGATGATCACATGGAGGGGTATTTTATGTCTCCAACCATCCTGACGAATGTCAATGAAGACATGGCGGTAGTTCGTGAAGAAATCTTCGGACCGGTGGTGGTGGCGATGCCGTTTGACGACATCAACGACGAGATTGCGAAAATCGCTAAAGCCGCAAACAATACCAAGTATGGACTCGCGGCGGGCATTTGGACGAAAGATGTTGCAAAGGCGCAACTTCTCGCGCGCAAGATAAAAGCCGGTACGGTATGGATTAACTGCTACAACGTATTCGACGCATCGTTGCCGTTCGGCGGATACAAACAATCCGGCTGGGGTCGCGAGATGGGGCAAGAAGCGATAGAGCTGTATACTCAAACAAAATCCGTTGTTATGCGATTAAAGTAAGAACAAAAACAAAAGCGCCCCGGTGGATATCGAGGCGTTTTTTTTGTTTATGTGTATAATAAAGAGTACCTATGGCATCCGTCTGCTTTTATTTTCAAGTACATCAACCGTTTCGCCTCAAGCGATATCGTATTTTTGATATCGGGAACGACCGCGAGTACTTCAATGACGATTCGCACACGAGCCTCAACAATAAAAAAATTCTTGAAAAAGTGGCGGGGAAGTGCTATCTTCCCGCGAACGCCGTTATGCTCGAGCTCCTCCAAAAGCACCCCGAGTTTAAGATAAGTTTTTCGTTTTCCGGCGTATTTTTGGAACAGCTTGAAATGTATTCTCCCGAGACGCTTCTCTCTTTTCAAAAACTCGTTGATACCGGAAGGGCGGAAGTGCTTTCCGAGACCTACTACCACTCGCTCTCGTTTCTGTATTCAAAAGACGAATTCAGAAGCCAAGTGGAGCTTCACAAAAAGAAGATTAAAAAGCTTTTCGGGGTAACGCCAAAAGTATTTCGCAATACGGAGCTTATCTACAACAACGAGCTTGCGAGCGTTGTTGAAGGAATGGGGTACAAAGCGATTCTTGCCGAAGGCGCCGACCGCATTTTGGGGTGGCGAAGTCCGAATTTTCTCTACCGTCCCGCGGGAACAAAAAAGATAAAGCTTCTGCTCAAAAATTACAAACTCTCGGACGACATCGCATTTCGGTTTTCGTCAAAAGAATGGAATGAGCACCCGCTCACCGCACCGAAGTTTGCGAATTGGGTCAATCAGGTGAACGGCAACGGAAACGTCGTCAACCTGTTCATGGACTACGAAACCTTCGGCGAGCATCAATGGGAGGATACCGGCATTTTTGATTTTCTCCGTGCGATGCCGGGCGAGATACTCAAACACCCTGACAACAATTTCATGACCCCTTCTGAAGTTGCCGAAAAATATCCCGCCGTATCCGAGCTTGATATTCATAACTTTGTTTCGTGGGCGGATGTGGAGCGCGACCTTTCCGCGTGGCTTTCCAATTCCATGCAGCACGAAGCGGCGCACAAACTCTATGAGCTTGAGCCGAAAATCCTCGCGATAAACGACCCGAAACTCACCGACGACTGGCGCAGGCTCCAAACCTCCGACCACCTCTACTATATGTGCACCAAATGGTTTAACGACGGCGACGTACACAAATACTTCAATCCTTACGAATCCCCCTATGAGGCATTTATCGCTTTTATGAACGTGTTGAACGATATGAAGCTGCGTATCAGTGACGCAAGCCATGATTTTGGCGTCCTGCGCCGCTAAATTTCCACGGGGTGCTTTCGGGTATTAGAATTTCTCCAACCCCGGCAACACCCGCAGAAATTTATCAACGCATTACATCCAAAATCCTCGTCTTGCGCGAGTGAGAAAGTTTTTTTGCTTGATTAAAAAATTATTGAAAAATTTTCAGAGTGTCCGCCTAATTTATTTTTCGTACCAAAATAGATTCTTCCAAAGCAACCGCTGATTTTTGACCCTTGATCGGCTTTGTTTCTTTTTGTTCATATCGTAAAATTTCCCATCCTTTTTGGTAGATATTTTTTAGTTCATTTTGTCTCAAAAAATAGAGTGATTCCCCGCTGTGTTTTTTGGATAACGCCGCGTCTTCTTTCGCGACAAAGACCGAGATAAGATTTATCCCGCCGGTTTTTGTATGATTCATTATATTTTGAAACAGTTTCGTTCTTTCTTTTTTGTTGAAATGATGAAGCGTGAAATTACAGAGTATACTATCGTAGTTTTTTGTAAGCTTTGAATTTTTTATATCCGTTTTCTTTATGGTAACCGTATCTGCAAAATCTTTTGTTGCCTCTTTGATCTTTTTTACTCCCTCCGCGGAAAAATCAATCGCATAACACTAAACCATTTCTGTAAAAGAAAAAGAGTATTTTGACCATACCCTGCGCCAATATCGAGCACCTGCCCCGTTTTTTTATATTTTAAGACACTTTTTATAAAAGGGGCAAGTTTGGGAATAAAATTACCGTCTTGTTGGGAATATATTTTATTGTAAAGATTTGCTAGAACCATAAGCATTATTTTTTTTATTGTAAACAGTAAGGTGCCATAAATAAAATATGGCACCCAAAACCTTCGCCGCAAAACGTTGCGATATGTTTCATAAAATGCTCCTTGTAAAGAACAAAAATACTGCAAAATCGCAGCATTTTTAATGTAGTATATTATAAAATATTTGGCAAATTTTCCGAATATTTGCCAAACATCCGCGAGACATGATTTTTGCGCGAGCAAGAAAACCGCGAAGTGGATAACCTGTTTGGAAAATAATATTTCTTTTGTTATCATAGGGTTACATGATAATCAAGAGATTCATTTTTGTTTTCGGATTTTTCTCGCTCCTTCCGCTCCTCTTTTTTCCCGCCGCTGTTTTTGCGGCAGTTACGGTAACCCCCGCGACCGGCGGCGTGGCTCTTTCGGCGGACGATGTCGGCGGATCGTACACTGCGCTCACCGGTCCCGTTGTTTCGGAAGGCGCGACGGGCGATGTCGGTACCGGCACGATTATTTTGAATGTCCCGAGCGGATTTATTTTTGATATTGGCGGTACCACGCCGACCGTGTTAGTAACGCGTACTGCCGGAAGCGGAAGTGACACGCGCAACATTAACGATCTCGCGAGCGGTTCGACTATTGCGGTAACACGAACAACAACCCAACTGACCATTACCATTACAGCCAGCACAAGTAACTCTGTAAGGAATTCTTTGACGTGGCAAAATGTCCGAGTGCGTCCATCCAATGGTACGCCGCTCGCATCAGGAAATATAGTGAAGACCGGCACCTCATCAATTGCAGGCGTTACCGACAGCGTTACGAATTTCGGAACATTAACCGAAGTGCCCGGCGCAAAAAATAAATTGAGCTTTACTGTGCAACCAAGTACCTCTGCGACGACCAACACTGATTTTACAATAAAGCCGACCATAGTAATGCAAGACCAGTTTGGAAACACTGTTACGACCGATAGCGGAAGTACTGTCGCTCGTACGGCGGTACTTTCTACTCAAAGTTGCGGAGGTACTGCCGGTTCCGGAACATTATCATCAACTCCTGCGAACGGCGCGGCTGTTTCGTCGGGGGTCATGGCGTACACGGCGATGCAATATTCTGCCGGTGAAAGTATAAAACTTTGCGCTTCGTCTGCCGGCGTTACTTCGGCATTAAGCAATGCGGTTACGGTGAATAAAATAACTACCGCCACAACGCTCGGCACCTCGGCAAGTTCGCAGGTGTACGGAACATCGGTGACTTTTACCGCGACGGTTACTCCGGCGAGCGATGGTCCCGCCAGTGGAACAGTTACGTTTAAAGATGGCGCGGTTACCATTGGAACGGGAACACTCAATGGAGCAAATCCGGGGGTTGCCACCTATGCCACCAGTACGCTTTCCGTTTCCGGTTCTCCTCATTCCATTACCGCGGAGTACAATGGCGACAGCGCTTTTTTCGGCAGCACTTCCGGTGCGGTTTCTCAAACGATGACGGCAAAAACTTTAACCGTTACCGGAATTACGGCAAACAATAAAATCTATGACGGCAACACAACGGCGACATTAAATACCGCCGGAGCAACGCTTGTCGGAGTTGTCTCCGGTGATAACGTTACTCTTAATACGGCTCTCGCGACAGGAACATTTGATACGGCGAGTGCCGGTCTCGGAAAAACAGTAACCGTGAGCGGACTTTCTTTATCGGGAACAGATGCTTTGAATTATGCTTTGATACAGCCGACAACCGTTGCGAATATCACAAACCCGTTACCAACCACGACCTCAATCAGTCCGTCTTCAAAAAATATCGGTGATACGAGTTTCTCCATGATTATTAACGGTACGAATTTTATCAATGGTTCTGTTGTGAATTTTAACGGTTCTCCCCGAACAACCGCTTACTCTTCATCTACACAACTTACCGCAACCATATTGACCTCAGATATGTCCGTCGCGACTTCAAGTGCGCTTATCACTGTTACCAACCCCGCTCCGGGCGGAGGCGTATCAAACGCGCAAATTTTCTCGGTGGTTACTATCGCCACGCAATTCGTCATTTTACCGCCAAGCAGCGGGACCGTTGATGCTCCGGTTGTTGTTACGGTTCAAGCGCAAAAAAGCGGCGGCGAAATTGATACCGCGTATCAGAATGATGTTACTCTCAACACTGCCGGTTCCGCGACGGGCGGAGGATTGGTAAACATCGTCAATGGCGTGGGGACGCTTTCTCTTTCCGATACCGTCGCTGAAACCGTTCAACTTTCGCTTGTTGACAGCCAGGGTACCGGACTCGCCGTTACTTCGGTACAAAACCTTGTTTTTGCTCCCGGCGCGTTAAAGCAATTCACGCTCAATAATCCCGGCAACATGAACGCGCGTACTCGGCTCGGATACGTACTTACTCGCAAAGATCAATATAATAATTCCGTATTGACGGGAACAACAACCGCTTATCTCTATACTTCCTCGACCGGCACCGGCGCAACGAATAAGTTTTACGACGACTCGGTAGCCGGAAATATCATTACTTCGATTCCTTTTGCAAACGGTTTTTCATCTGCAAATTTTTGGTACTACGACGAAACTCCCGGCACTTTTACCATTACGGCATCTGATAACGCCACCTCGCCTGATGGTGCTGCGGGGATAGCCGATGCGACGAGGTTGGTTACGGTCATTCCGGTAGCGGTGAAGTTTGTTATTTCTTCGGCTGCGACAACCACGGTGGACACGCCGATAACAGTAACGGTTCAAGCGCAAAAGCCGGACAACTCCGTTGATACCGGTTACAACGGCGGGGTAACTGTGGTAACTTCCGGCTCCGCAACCGGCGGCGGGCTCGTTACGCTCACAAATGGTATCGGCACGAAAGCAATAGCCGACACCGTTCCGGAAACCGTGCATCTTTCTCTTTCCGATACGCAGACTACCGGTCTTAATGTGTCTTCTTTTGCGGATGTGGTGTGGAACGCGGGGGTAACAACCCAACTCTCTCTCAATCATCCGCCCGCTCTTTCTGTCGGAAATCGCGCCGCCTATACTGTAACCCGCAAAGACCAATATGGAAACACTACGACTTCCGCCACAACCACGGTATATTTTTACAGTTCTTCCTCGGGGGCGAACAAAAAATTCTACAATGCGGCAACCGCCGGCAGCGTCATCACTTCGCTCGTAATTCCGCCCGGGCAATCGAGCGGTCAGTTTTGGTACTACGATGAATTGTCCGGCTCGTGGAGCATTACCGCTTCCGATAATCCCGTCGCTCCGGACGGCGCCGCGGGTATTTCGGATGCGGTTGACGCGCTTTCGGCAGTTCCCGGAGCGGTAAGCCAATTCACCCTCAATAATCCGGGGAACATGACTGCCGGAACGCGCCTCGGCTACATCGTTACGCGGAAGGATTCATTTGGAAATCTTGTTACCGCAGGAGCGACTTCGGCGTATTTGTACAGCACCGCCGGAGTGCCCGGAGTCAATCGCGCATTTTATCCTGTTGCGAGCGGAGGGAGCGCGGTTGCCTCGGTAACGATAAATAACGGAAGCTCAAATGTTCCTTTTTGGTATTATGAAAATACGCCGGGGAGCTACGTCGTAACCGCCTCTGATAACCCCGTTGCTCCGGACGGCGTGACGGGCATCGTTGACGGAACCGCAAACGTAACCGTTGTCGCGCTGCCCATCGTTGCAACTCGCTTCGTGATTTTAGATCCGCCAAGCGCTACCGTTGACGCGCCGGTAACCGTGACGATTCAGGCGCAAAATGATGCCGGCAGTCTTGACACTTCGGCAACGAGCAGCGTTACCCTGCTCACATCCCTGTCCGCGACCGGCGGCGGACTCGTTACGCTCACAAACGGTGTCGGCACCATTCAAATTTCCGACCACGCCGCGGAAACGGTTGCCTTGACACTCGCCGATACACAAGGTACGGGACTCAATGTTTCTTCCGTGAAAAATATCGTATTTGCCGCGGGGGCGACCACCCAATTTTTCATTGATAATCCGGGCGACATGGCGGCGGGCACCCGCCTAGGGCTTACGGTTACCAGAAAAGACCAATACGGAAATCCTGTAACTTCCGGCATCGGGGGCGTTTATTTGTATTCTTCCTCCGCGGGCGCGAGTAAAAAGTTTTACGACGCTTCTTCGGGTGGAAGTGTCATCACGTTTGCAAGTATACAGAGCGGGCAATCATCCGCTCCTTTCTGGTATTATGATGAACTCTCCGGAACCACAACCGTTACCGTATCCGACAATGCGACTGCTCCGGACGGTGCCGTGGGCATAACGGATACGCAGAGAACATTCACTGTTGCTCCGGCGGCAATCGCCAAGTTTGCCATCAATCATCCCGGCAACATGACCGCGGGTACTCGTCTCGGCTACACGCTCACCCGTAAAGACCGGTTTGATAATCTCGTAACATCCGGAATTGTCTCCGCTTATTTGTATTCTTCTTCGGCGGCGACTTCAACAAAATTTTATGATGCCGCGGCGGGCGGGTTTTCAACTGTTCTCGCCGTATTCCCCGATGGAAATTCAATCGCCCGTTTCTGGTACTACGACGAAACCCCCGGCACTTTTGCGGTTACCGCATCCGACGGCACTCCCGCACCGAACGGAGTAACCGGCATTCTTGATGCGGCAGATTCGGTAACGGTAATTGCGGTACCTATTGTCGCAACGCGATTTATTATACAGCCGATGAATAATTCCACCGTCGGCATTCCGGTAACGGCAACGATTCGTGCGGAAGACAACAGCGGGAATGTTGATACCGCTAACAACGCGAAAGTAACCTTGAATGTTTCCGGCTCCGGAAGCGGCGGCGGACTCGTTACGCTCGCAAACGGCATCGGCACGGTTTCGGTTAATGATGCTGTTCCGGAAACCATAACACTCTCACTCTCCGATACGCAAAATACCGGACTCAATGCGTCATCAACGCGGACAGTGACTTTTAGCGCCGGCGTGCCTTCTCCGGCAAGTATCGGAGGAGGCGGGAGCGGGGAGGTGGCGGTTTACTCAACCCCCGCCGTTGCAAAATTTCATTTTTCAGGAAAGGCTTTTCCGGCGGCGAATCTTCACATTGTCGCCATTGGCGGGGCGGGGACAGTGCAAAAGCAAACCGTTTCCGTTTCGCCGGACGGCATTTTTTCCTTTTCGCCGGGCGGTATTCCTGAAAACACCCGCTCGTACGGAGTTTTCGCCACCGATAAAAACAATCGCTCGACGCAAGTCAAAATTTTTGACGCAAACCTTGCGGATGCCAAACTGTTGCTTGACGTGAACAATATCTTGCTTTCTCCGACACTCGGACTGGTGCGCGGATCGGTTACGAAAGGAGACACTTTGGGCATTTCCGGTTCGGCAACCCCACTTTATTCCGTTGAAATAGAAGTTGATAAACAGCCGGTAACGATTATGGTAAAAGCCGATGGCGCGGGCACGTACAAGGCAATCATTTCCACCGCGTCCCTCGATTACGGAAGTCATACGGTGCGAACGAGGCAAATCAGCCCCTCGGGGGTAAAGAGCGAGTTTTCTCCGCAGGCGGTATTTTCGGTCGTGAACATATTTACTCCAAACATGGATTTCAACAGAGACAGTGCGGTAAACGTAAAGGATTGGAGTATTTTTGTTTCAAGATGGTCTTCCGCCAATCAAAAAATGCGCGCCGAAGCCGACTTGAACGGCAACGGAAAGACCGATGTGCAAGATCTCAGTATTTTTGTGAGAACGCTTAAACCGCGTTAAGAATTTTCACCGAATTTCCAATTGCCAATTTTTAATTTTTTAGCAAATTGAACAGTCTCTGTAATTTTTGCATAACATGGGTTATAATTAAACACATGAAACGTTTCATTTTTCATCTCATCATCGCCACCGCCCTCTTCGGGGTTTTTCCTTCCGCGCTTTTTGCGGGAACGTTTACTCTTCTTGCTGACAAAACCGAATTCGCCATCGGCGATCAATTCAACGTTGATATAAAAATTGACAGTGAGAATGTCGGCATAAATGCGGCGCAGGCAACGCTCGTTTATCCCGTAAGCATTCTTGAAATTACGGGCATTGACAAGACAAGCTCGGTATTCAACTTTTGGCTCGAAGAACCGGCGTTTAACAATACGACGGGAAAAGTTTCGTTTATCGGAGGCTCTTTGAGCGGACTGGACGGAAAGACGCTGCAAGTTGTCCGTGTTTCGTTCAGGGTTGTCGGGACAGGAGAAGCAAATGTTTCTTTTGCTGACGGAGCGATTACCGCAAGCGACGGAAACGGAACCAATGTTCTTTCTCTGATGAAAGGGCTTACTCTCTCGAGCATAAGCAAAAAAGAATCAACTCTCATTCCCTCGCCGGCAAAACCGCTTTTACCGCCCGCTGTCGCGCCGATTGTTCTCATTAAACGACCGGCGGTGCCGACAGGAAAATTGCCGGTGAAGCCAACCGTGAGTGTTCCGCTCTATCCCGTATCGGGATTATGGTATAATGAGCTTTCTCCTTTTTTGGCAAGCTGGATGCTTCCGGCGGATGTAACCAGTGTTGTTACGGAACTCAATAAAAAACCGGTGTCCGAACCGAAAGTGTCCGAAGGGCTTTTTGACAACAAAACTTTCCAGATTTTTGAAGACGGAATATGGTATCTGCATGTTCGCTTTAAAAACGATGTCGGCTTTGGTCCGACAACCAATTACAAAATCGGCATTGATACCGTCCCGCCGCTCCCGTTCACGGTTGTTTCGCAAGAGGGAAACGACACGCGCGTTACCGCTCCTACCATTTTTTTTGAAACCAAAGACCAGCCGTCCGGTATCGCTTTTTATCGGATTATCATTGACGGAAAAGAAGCAACCGGCACTCCGGCGACGACCTACACGCTTCCGTCGCAGGAAGTCGGGAAACATGCCGTTATTGTTTCCGCGGAAGACTTTGCCGGCAATAAAACAAGTACTCTTATCCCCATTACCATTCAAGAACATCCGTTCGTTGTCGTCGGAGCGTTCTCCCTCACTCAATTTCAATTCTTTGCGGGGCTCATTCTTTTTTTGCTCGTCATCTTCGCCGTGTGGTGGTTCTCGTATCGGCGATGGAAACGGCAGCTTTTTCGGAGGGTATTTGTTGCGGAGGGAGATGTCGGACATACGTTTACCTCGGTGGAAAATGACACCGAAAAAATAATCGACATCTTGGAAGATACGCCGGAAAAATCGAAAGACGTGGCGGAGGCGGAGTTTCTCGCCCGAAAAATAAAAGAAAAGATGGGCAAGGCGCAGAAATATGTTATTGATAATATGCGGGAAATTTCCAAAAAATAAGATATGCTGTATAATGGATAAAATAAAATAGCAGATAAACATAATCCCATGAAAATACTTATAGTGGAAGATGAAGAAGCGTTGGTAAAAGTCTTTCAAGAAAAATTTGAAAGAGAGCATTTTGACGTTGAGACAGTAACCAAAGGCGATGCCGTTTTGGGGGCGGTGAAACGGTTTGCGCCAGACATTATTTTGCTTGACATCATCCTTCCGAAAAAGAGCGGACTCGTTGTCCTCAAGGAGCTCAAGGCGAATCCCGAGTTCAAACATATACCGGTCATCATGATATCCAACCTCGATGGAGACGAACAAATAAAAGAAGCATTAAGAAACGGCGCGATAGATTATCTGGTGAAATCGCAGCACCCCATCAATGAAATCGTTGAGAAAGTAAACAAGGCCATTACCCACTTAAAATAAATAGGACTTACACATTTGGCGATATGCTCGGCTTAGGTCTCCGGTGCGCCTCCACCGTATTGATATACGGCTCGTTGCGCTCCTCAACCAAAGCCGTCGCATCTCATCCAAATGCGTAAGTCCTAATAAAAAATATATGCAAAATACAAAAACAATTCTTGTGGTGGAGGTTATAGAAGACGAGCAGAGCCTGCTTACCGCGCTTCGCGAAAAACTGGCGCACGAGGGATTTTCGTTTCTTGGAGCGAAAGACGGTGAAGAGGGTCTGGATTTGGCATTGCAAAACCATCCCGATTTGATCCTGCTCGACATCCTTATGCCGAAAATGGACGGGCTGACGATGCTCAAAAAGTTGCGCGAAAACGAGTGGGGGAAAAAAGTGCCCGTCATCATCCTGACGAATTTCAGCGGCGACGAAAAAATAGCCGCGGCAATGGAAAATGAGGCGCTTGATTACTTTATCAAATCCGACGTTAAACTCGAAGAAGTCGTTTCAAGAATTAAAGAAAAGCTGGGGTAATATCATCTCTAACTAACCAATTCGCTTATCGTGCCCCTCCCCCTCTTTAGAGGGGGAGGTTGGGAGGGGGTGCGATAAAAAAACCGCCCGAGCTCTGGAAGCCCGGACAGTTTAATTTACAGGTGATTGTGTAAGAACTCGATTATCATTTGCCTTGATTCCGCATCGTTCGCGCCGGAAATGACATCATGCTTTCCCGACCGTAGTTTGAGCGTTACATTTTTGTGTTTCAGCGGGTGAAGAGCGGGGTATTGCGCTATCCGGTCTTCGTCGCCATGAAGCAGGAGGGCGGGAATATCCAGCCGCTCCAGTTTTTTGAAAGCAAGCTTTCCCATGGTGTCGATGGACGAAGCCCACCCGATGGGAAGAGTATCCTTGCAAACTTTCGGATTGTAGAGCAGGTAATCTTGCACTACTTTATCGTCCGATATTTCCTGCGCCGAAAAATGCCTCGGCAGGGTGAGTTTCGCAAGCCATGGAGCGATAAACGGAATGCGAAGAAGCCATCTTATAACATGAGCGGCTTTTCTCATCCACCACCGCGTTTCATTGTGTGTAACGTTAAACGCCGTTCCGATGCCGACAAAACAGCGGAGCCGCGAATTTATCGAAGCATCTTTGCGGAGGGCGATGGAGGCAAGCAAAAGCACGGTCGCGCCGGTACTCATGCCGACAAAGGCCACGGAATGATTTTTCGCACATCTTTCGTTATAGTGCCGAAAAACGGACAAGGCTTGGTTCACCAGCTCTCCGTAGTTGAGAATAACATGCGTGAGTTTTCTCGTATTGCTTCCGTGACCCAGCAAATTGGCAACCACGACATTAAACCCGGCTTTGCGAAAAGATTGAATGGGGTGTTTGTGGGCAAAAGCGTAGGCGCCGAAACCGTGGAAAAAGAAAAGCGTTTTTGTTGATTTTTCGCCCATCGCGGGCAAAAATTTGCTGCCCCTTGGTTTTTGGGTTTTTTTCTCCGCGGGCGGCACTTCCCCCGAAAGAGAAAATAACTTGCAAAAAATGCAAGAGGTGAGAGGCGGCGTAAACATGGAATACCTCCAATAAGCGTGGCAATGTATCTGCCCCAAGACTAACGCCTATTTTTACCAGTGTCAAACACTTAAGTTCAACAAGTAAGTGCAACACTTCTGCTAAAATAGAAGTATGCCATACCAA
>OBEQ010069895.1_pt1 | contig 16628 bp, 15 predicted proteins | sample 1670901 | NCBI WGS metagenome assembly OBEQ01 (sample SAMEA104232315, study PRJEB22302) | groundwater metagenome | biome: forest; feature: aquifer; material: groundwater | place: USA | collected 2011-08-07 | depth 5.4 m
AAAACAACTTGAAAGACCTATAAATACAATTCACCTATATGCACATATATTTGATCCTTTTCATTATTACCATGAAAGAGGCGTCCTATTACAAGATACTGCGGGAAATAGATTGGTCTATATAGCAGGAATATTTAGCGAGCAGCATATTTCTGATGAAGAAATTCAATCGATGAAAGATACACACAAAAGGAGCATAGAAACAAAGTATCCCCGAATTCAAGTTATTCAATTTTGGGAATCTTCAATATCTATATAACTTCTGAAATAGTTAACTAATAGCTTTGCAATAATTTACCTTATTAAGACAGGATTTAGCCAGTCGGCGTGAGCGCCGAAGTTGTTGTCACCTGCTTTAGTGATCTTTAAGGTCAAATAATTTACACCCCTAATATCTACTGTTTTAGACTCTGGCTTGTCAAAACGGCCTTTTTCCTTGGATTTAAATAATTCACGTCCGTCCCCTAAGATCGAAAAATATACCTTTGCAGATACGTCGGCCTCTGTATCAAGGCCGTAATCTGTAGTAAAGGTAGAAAATCTCTTTGCCATGTGATACGTAATATTTGAGTCAGCATGAGATCCTATACCTTTCTCATAGAAAAAATAATTGACCGAGAGTCTATTCCAATAATTGGTTCCACGATTTGATTCAACAGTTTTGTTATAGATCGGCGAGAGATAGTCCTGACTTATACCAACAGGTTTAAATGAAGTCAGCGAAATTGGCTTGCCAAGAAGGTATGGAATATGTTTAAAAAATATCGCTGCGACAATACATATACTTATAAGACCTATTAGTCTAATATGTCTTATAAGACTATTTTTTAAAAACCAAAAGATGAAAATAATAAATAAAACTATCTGAATAACCGAAATCCACCAGGACAATCCAAGAGTCCCTGCTTTAGTAAACGATGGAATGACTTGATCAGGATAGTTCCACCCCATAGAAAGATACATGTTTACAAAGAAAAACAATGAGATTAAAATTCCAATAACCAAATCCCAAAGTCCAAACAAGTTCCAATTACCAATTTTCAAATGATTCAAATTTTTTTGTTCAATAGTTTGGTCATTGGGATTTGGGATTCGTTGGGTCATTGGAATTTGGGATTTGGAAATTGATCCATGCAGATAATCTAGCCTATCTTTAATTCTGAATAAAAAGATTATTGGCAATAAAGCCATAAGTGGAAATAGATATCTTTCATGGCTTTGGGTAAGAAGATGGAAAAAGGCAAAAACTGCAAGGATGGACGCGAGAATGAAATTTTTAGCCACTTCCTCTTTCCTTGCAAAAAAGATGAGAACACAAGAAATAAAATAGGCAAAAATAAAGAGATAAAATCCAAACTGTTTTGCTGATAGAATCCCGATAAATAAGTGCTTATCAACCATTTCCATGCCTTTTAAGCCTGATATGATCCACCAGATATTAAATGCATTGAGCGAATACCAGGGAAACCAGTCGGCATTGATAACAATAAGCCTGACTATTGTATCCATCTGATGGCTGATAAAAAAAGGAAATACAATGATAATAAAAGAAATTATAGAGACGATTAAACTCTTAACTAACAAGTTAAACGAGTATTGTTTATAGATGAAAAGATAAAAAAGAGGAATAAAAATGATATTTTGAAACTTCATCATGCACGAAAGCACAAAGATCGCTGCACCCCAATATGGTTTTTTTTGCCAGGCAAGATAAAAAGCGCTGATAAAAAGCGCCACTCCGAGCTGATCAACCTGTCCCCACACCACTCCATCATAGAGTACTGCTGGATTGAGAAAGTAGAAAAGAGCAAGAAGCTTGCCTACATTTTTCGTCATTCTGGCAAGCGAGGAAGGAGCGCGTCCAGAATCGTTGTTAGATTCTGGAGTCGTCATTTCATTACTCCCCAGAATGACGCGAGAAATCCTAATAATTAACCAAACAATCAGCAAATCAGCTAGAATGGTTACCGACTTTATAAGGAACAAATAGAATACATTCCCGTCGACCCAGTATTCGTTAATATTATGTGCGTTACTGAATAGACCATAGATTTTGTTGATAACCCAAAGAATGTACGCAAATCCAGGAGGGTAATTGTAGTTAGTATTGTTTACAAGCCAGACTATCCCTTTATCGGCAACAGCTAATCCCCACCCTTTCCAAAATGCAATATCAGCCTTAAAACCGGCTATGGGAATAAGAATCAACCGGATTAATAAACCTAGGAATAGGAAGACATAAAACATATAGCCATGATAGCAAATTTCGGAAGATCTGAGACTCGGATTATTCAGATAGACCGGATATTCAGATTTATTTTCCGATTTTTTGGTGGAGCTGATTCTCTGAGTCTCTGGTAAATCTGAATGTTATTTCTTAACATTCAGGCTATTCAAGATTCGATTAAATACCGTTTCGCCTTCTTTGGGAAAGATATTGTTTGCATGTAAAACTTTATCTGGGTTATTGGGTAACACAAAGAAATAATTATCTGTACCAACAACATCATCTTTATTGACGTAATTAACTTTCCAACCTTTTAATCCTTGCTCATTCTGAAAAACTTCAACATTTTTTACTCCCTTTAAGCCTCCGAAATAGGTCCAGTAATTTTTGACAAATTGTTCAGGCTTACCTCTTAATGAAGCATCATAATTGGAAATCTTTTCAACCAAAACCATCAGATTAAACTGAGCTGGTACATCTGAAACATCAAATGTCACCGTATCATTTGCATCACCAGGAAATATAAGAGGAATCATACCAGGAGGGTATTTAAAGGTATATTGACCTTGAGGACTTGTGAAGTCTGACCAATCAGAAGAACTCGCTAACTGTGCATAATCATAGGTTGGTTTTTTTTGTTCTTGAGGTGCTGGAGTAGTTTCATTGCCGGTATAGTTTATACCAGCTGGAAAAACAACCTGCCCTTTGCTTTTTTTACTAACCCACCAGTAGACTCCTCCGACTAAAACTAAAAAAACAACGAGGATTCCGATACTAAGAAGTGTCAAAGCATATTTACTCAAGAAATCTTCTTCAGCTGGTTTTGTCTCCATAAATGAAACACAATAAAATTATAACTTAAGAAATATAAGGATAAGTTTTACTATAGCGAAATTTAAATTTACTGTCAACTATTGTTAACCTTAAAAATAACCGAATCTTTATTTTTATATACCTCTTTTAAAAAGGGATAGCGATAAAGAGCCTTTAGTTCATACCCTTCTATCGATGTCCACATAACTAAACGTATACCATTTTTCTGTAAAAACTCTTCAGCCTGTTCATTTGTCATCGCACCAAGGTAAAAGTTGCTTGATGTTATATTTTTATCCAGGTAGTTAATCGTAATATTGTGCCTCCCCACATAGGTTTTCCTGGTAGTAAAAATCGTCACTACGCAGCCTAAAAACTGAGAAGGGGTCGTCAAGACATTCCCCCGTTCCGGTACCTTATCTATATATTTAAAGGCATCAACGACACCTATCGGCAGATAACTTATGGGCGAATCGATATTTTTGTCATTAATAATAGTTTGGAATGATACAATATTACTCGGTAGAGAAAAAAATAAAACGAATAGTCCAAGAATTAATAGGTATCTTGTTTTTTTAATCCACAAAACTGCCAAAACGGCAAATAGCACATAGCTTAAAGATGAGAGAAAGCGCGTATTTGTGGTACTGAGTAAAAGTGCTAGAGGTGAAAAAAAGAGAGTATAACTTCCTATTACAAATGATAAAAATACGAGCCTTATCTTAGTCAAATGTCGTATATAAGTCACTATCCCTAAAAAAGCTAGTAAAAAAAGTGGACCATGTGTCAAGACAAACTGAGCTATCTTTGGTTTTTCTTGCCAGGCTTTCTCAAATCCAAAAGCAATAGAGTAATAGGTAGTCAGTAGATAACTTCGTATCAATAGTCCTGCAGCAACAAAAAGACTGAGGAATATGAGGCTAAAAATAACTATTCGTCCTAATTGTTTTTTTTCTCTACGAAGAACGCTTTTAATAAATATGAACAACGATGATAAACCTATTGCACAACCAATAAGAAGAGCTGAGGATGGCGAAAATGTGAGAAGAAAAATTGTCAAGAAACTTATCAATATTGTTTTTATCAGTAAAGACCGGAACGAAAGTTTATCTAGCCTTTCCCAGATATTACCGATCAATAATAAAATTACTTTCACTATGATATCCGCGCTGAGGTGGTACGGGATGCTACCAAATCTTTTCCACAATACACTTTTATCGCTCCAAAAATCAAACCGAAGGATGCTAAAAGTAGAGCCATTTTTTATAATCTGAAAGAATGGAGCTGCAAACAATGTTAATACATATGCAACAATCTGTTTGATAAATGATTCGCCTTTTAATAGTTGTCGAATGAGTTTAAAAATAAGAAAACATAGAATAAGAGTAAGGATAAAAACGGTCAACCAATAGGTAGTAATCGGAGACAAATGAAAAAGTCCACCTATTTTTCCAAAAAATAGATTCTGCCACATCCCAACAAATGTTTTGGAGTTATCTTCTAAAGTGAGCGGATTCTCCAAGAGCCATTTGCCTTGCATGCCCTGAGCTATTGCTTGGACATATTGAAAGTAATCTAGATAATAGTGACCCGTCCACATGTACATCATTCCAGGTGGTGTTTTTGCAAAACCTATGATGACGTGTAGAATATTTATCGTAGCAACGATGAAGGCAACGACTCCAACGATCAAGACTTTATTCCAGTTGACTGTTTGTAATAATTTTTTGAATTTAATTTTCATAAAAAGTCATATCTACATTTTATTATAAGTAATGAACCAAAGGAGCTACCTTTTTCCCGCATTTCTTTACGGAATATGAAGTTATTTCTTTTGTTCGAGCCAGAAATTAAGCATATCAATAAAAGCCCACAGGATATCTCTTTTCTTTCCATGATTTGCCTTTCCGCCTTTACGCCGATAATAAGGTAGTCTTACTTGTCTGATCTTATATCCCTTTTCATCCGCTTTCAAAACGAGTTCTTGTGTCACAAAGGCGGCACTTCTGGACTGAATAGATAGATTATCTATTAGCCGTCTCTTATATACCTGGACAAAATTGAGATCCTTATAACGAAAACCGAAAAAAATCCCTCGAAGTAAAATATTTCCCCATGAGGTGAGCTTGCGCCAGAAAGAGTAGGCCCTGCGATTCTTTCGGACCGCTACAACAACATCATACTCCGGAAAGTGCCGAAGTAGTTTTTTGAGATCTGTTATATCAAATGGTCTATCTGCACCATTTTGCATTATAAGTTCGCCCTTAGACACTTCTAATCCAATCAAGAAACTGATTCCCTGGCCAAGATTTATGGGATTGTGAATAACTTTCACTTTTCTATCTTTTCGAGCCAACCTGTCGGCTATTTTTGGACTTCTGTCCTCACTTTTATCGTCAACTAGGATTATTTCATAGTGAGCAAAAAGACGATTGAGAGTTTTTTTTGATAATCTGACAGTTTTTTCTAAATTCTCTTCTTCGTTATAACAAGCAATAATGAGACTGAATTGAGGATTTGCCATAATTAAATCAAATAATCAAATCCGACAAATGACAAATAAATGAAGTAATGTCTCAATGTATTAATTCTTTCAATCATTTGAATATTCAGTCATTTATTTGCTTATTTGTCATTTGAAATTTGCATATTAATTTATCTATATCGAACGGGTCTTTCTCCACTCTTCATCGACTTTTGGGCTAATGTCAGAATCTTTACCACTTCTAACCCTAGATCTGAGTCCGCAATTGGTTTTTTACCTCTTGCAATTGAGTCAATGAAATCTTTTACAACCCAAATCAAGGCTTCCTGTAGTTCAATCTTCGGAATATGGATATCTCCGCTGCGATAATCCACCATCCATGTAGCTGTATCTTTATTCTTTTTAAATGCGTAGCCTGAGTCATACACTTTTATCTTTTCAGTCGGCTCCACGTCATCATAGACAATCATTTTTTTGGTACCGCCAATGAGAATTCGTCGAATTTTGACGGGTGAACTCCACGAACAGTTAAAGTGTGCGACCAATCCAGATGGATATTTAATCGTGATAAACGCTATATTTACGATGCGATTTTTGGTATGAGATACACCGCTTGCCTGAATTGTCTGGGGCTTTTCGTCAATAAGATAACTCAATATAGATACGTCATGTGCAGCCAAATCCCAGAGAACATTGATATCTTGTTGAAAAATGCCTAAATTTGTTCGAGTCGAATCAAAATATCTTAGTTTCCCAATCTCATTGGTCTGAATTAATTTCTTAATTTTTTGTACCGCATCCGTGTATAAATACGTATGGTCAACCATCAGTACTCTTTTCTGTTTTTTAGCTAGACTTATCAACTCTTTGGCTTGAGAAAGAGTGAGAGTCATAGGTTTTTCCACCAATACGTGCTTTCGTTGCATCAAAGCCTTTTTTGCTAAAGAAAAATGACTTACAGCCGGAGTTGCTATGACAACTGCTTCGATTGAATAGTCTTTTATGATACTTGGTGGATTTGCAGTTACTGAAATCGAAGGATACTGTTTTTTGAGAGAGGCAAGGCGTGCAGGTTTTAGATCAGCAACCGCTACAACTTCGCAGGACGTGTTGCTGAAAAAATTCCTTACCAGATTTGGTCCCCAATACCCATATCCGATAACTCCTATCTTAAGCATTTGATGCCCTCTATTATAAATAATAAATTCCAGAATATTGTACAATCGAAGAAATGAAAGAAAAGTTATTTATAGTTTTACTTCTTTTTATCTCTACTTTATTTCTTTTTGCAAGCTACATACCAAACTTTTATGAGGCATCAGTCGTTGATATTATGCCCCAAGATAGAATTATGCTCTGGGGAGAACACATCTATACCTATGACTATAATGTATATCTTAGTAAGATGAGGCAGGGAACCGAAGGCAGGTGGAGTGTAGTCGACAAATACGATAATCACCCCAAAGATAAAGGAGTTTTCCTACAAATGATTTATTTGATATCTGGAAAAATTGGTGGAGTACTACATTTAACCCCAATCTTGACATTTCATTTACTGCGGACAATCGTCAGTTTTCTCTGGATCCTCGCGATTATTTATTTGAATGTATTTTTTCTCAAAAAACCTAAGTGGTATACAATTGGAATTCTGTTGTCTCTACTCGCCGCCAGTTTCCCGGTTTTTTATAAATATCAAGGCAGCACCTGGGTGGGCATGCATATGTCCTGGTGGACCGAGATGGATGTACTGAAGCGGATAAGCTATATTCCGCATTACACTCTGAATTATATTATTGTAGCGTTACTATCGGTACTACTCTATAAATTCGAAACAAATTCGAATGACAAAAATTCAAACTCTAAAATCACCTCCCCTCAAATTCCCTCCTTAGTTAAGGAGGGAAAAAAGGGGTGGTTAAATGTTTCGAAATTTGGATATTATTTGGAAATTGGAAATTGGAAATTGGAAATTGACATAAATTTCATTTGGATATCCGTAATTTTATTTGTGTCATTTTTTATCCACCCTGCGGGTGGGATTCTCTTTTTCTTCTCGTGGTTTTTGTTTCAACTCATCCTTTTCATCTGGAATCCTTCTTCTCAGATCAAAGGTCTAACGTCTAGTATCTTGCAAACAATAATTTTTATTCTTGTTGCTCTCATTCCCCTTCTCTACCTTCGTTCAGTCACTTCAACTTATCCGTGGAAAAGTCTGACTGATTTTGACCATTTCAACCGCATTGGAGTGGATGTAAAAGAATACGTTTTATCCTTAGGTCCTATCTTTTTCACTGGAGTTTTAGGAGCTATTTTAGTTTTAATTAAGAAGGAAAAGAGGTATTTGTCTCTTGTTACCTGGGTTTTGGGAGCATTTGCCGGTATTTATATCTTCAAAAAGCTTCCGTTTCAATCTGAACTTCGTTTTGTCCAGACAGCCAATCACATTCCACTGGCAATTCTTACAGTTTACTTTTTTAAAACAGTCTATGATCGTTTTAAAAACAAATTTGTCTTATTAGTCATATTAGTTTTATGCGTTGGAATTATGTTACTTGGAATAGTCCAGTCATATTTTTCAATTCGAGCCCAGACAGATTTCATTCACCAACGTGCAGTCGCGACCCAACCACTTGTTCCCTATCCTTCTCAAGTCATGTATCCGCTAAAAGACTTTTGGAACGGTCTCCTATGGTTAGAAAAAAACACTTCACGAGACGATATAGTTTTATCTCAAGTTACGGCCGGCAATTATATTCCCGCATATGCAGACAATTTTGTCTATATTGGACATAATCCCGAGTCACCTCATTATAATGAGAGAGTCAATAATGTCAATCAGTTCTTTTTAGGCACAATGAGCGAAAAAGATGCTCATGAATTTTTGCAGAAGGAACGTATTAGTTATATTTTCTACGGCCCGCAGGAGAAAGAAAAATCGCTAGAAGATATTAAGAAATATCTGTTTCTTAAAACTGTTTTTAATTTACCTTTTGTAAAAATTTATCAGGTAGAAGAAGAATAAAATTCATTCGTATCTATATTCATACGATCCACTACTATTTCCTTCTCGACCAAGATTATGGCGGTGAACTGGAGTTTTTCCGAGGGTAGAGTTTGGAATACCTGGAACTATTTCTCCTTCTTTTACAAAGCCCTCAATAGGACCGTGCTTACTTTCATCATATAGTTCGTTTGAACGACCTGAAACGTATGGTCCGTTTACGAAATTTCGATAAGTTTCTTTCGAGGGCGGATGATCATGATATTCCAAACGCTGTCCGTTTATCCTCACATAACCACACATCATAAGAATCGACGGAACAGACCATGCAACATTGACAATAAAGTTTATAAGAGGCTTTTCTTGACTATAAATTTGTCTTAATATATTGGGATTAGCCATGATTGAAGGCCATTTTACTTCTTCTTCTTCTTTGCAAGCGTATATTAAAAATTGACAAAACTCCGCGATCGCGAAAAAATGTCAAGGCTGGATCTAATATAATGCTGATAGAATTATCCCATGAATTGCTTTCTCTGTAATAAAAGTAATTTCGAACTTCACTATTCTTTGAAGACCAAAAATATTCTTCGTTGTAAAAATGATAGATTATTTCTTAGTAAGGAACTGTTTAAAACCGTTCCCTACGGAAAACATTATTTTTCCAATTCGCCCAATTTGTCTAATCAGTCTTATTTCTTAAAAAAACTATTAACTATTAAACGACTAACAAATAACGCATCTCCTCATATTTTAGACGTTGGCTGTGGATGGGGTGATTTTGAAGAGGTTTTAGAACAAGAAAAAATCCCGTATCTTGGGATCGATGTAAACCAAGAAGCGATCGATATTTGTCGAAAAAAAGGGTTAAATTGTACCTTGAAAAACATTGATGAATTAAATGGTGGGTGGCCGAAAAGGAAGGGATCCCGACAGCGCGGAGATCTGGCGATATTCGCCGCCACGTCGAGCACTGGCGGGAGGGAAATTTCGGGCAGGACCCGCGATAATAAATTTGATTCAATAACCTTATTTCAAGTGATTGAGCATCTCAACAATCCAATTCCATTACTACAAACTGCCAAAAAACTCCTTAAACCAGATGGAATATTACTCATTACAACACCCAACAATGATTCTCCCCTACGAAAAATCCTCGGTCCTCGCTGGAGTGTTTATAGTGAACCAAGTCATTATGTTTTTTACAATAAGACAACGCTGCAAAAGACTTTAGAAAAAGCTGATTTCAAAAATATTCAGGTTAAAAATGATAGCTTGCGCTTTCTTTCTATCCGATATATCCTTGCCCGTTTGAATTTACTAACCCCTAACCACTATAACCTAACCCCTAACTTTCCTCTTCCCACCGATCCTTTCGGTGATATCGAAGCTGTAGGATATAATTGATCGTTTATAATTGAAGGCGGGTGTCGAAGAGGAAGGGATCCCGACAGCGCGGAGATCTGGCGATATTCGCCGCCACGTCGAGCACTGGCGGGAGGGAAATTTCGGGCAGGACCCGCTTACCCTTATGAAAAAAAAACTAATTACATTGGTCGTCGCCTGCTACAACGAACAAGATAACATTCTTTCGATGCATGAAAGGATAAAAAAGGTCTTTACCAAGCTTCCTCTGTATGACTATGAAATAATCTACGTTGACAATGCATCTGTCGACAACTCGGAAAACATATTGACCAAATTAGCCAAAAAAGACAAAAAAGTAAAAGTAATCTTGATGAGTCGCAATTTTGGCACTCCCCAGCCGAGTTTTATCGCAGGCCTCGAGCATGCAACAGGCGATGCAGCTGTCCTTTTGCACGGAGATATTCAAGATCCTCCCGAAGTCATTCCTAAGTTTATACAAAAATGGCAGGAGGGTTACGATGTTGTATATGGAGTTATTAAACATCGAAAAGGATATAACTTCATCTGGAACTTCTTTTACAGATTCTTTTATTATCTGTTGCACAAACTTGCCTACATTAATATTCCTTTGGATTCTAGTGATTTTTCCTTGATGGATAGAAATGTTTTGGCAGAGTTTCTTAAGATTGAAGAACATGAGTTCTATATCCGCTGCTTGCGTGCGTATGTTGGCTTTAAGCAGATAGGAGTAACATATGAAAGGCAGCCACGAACAGGAGGTACGTCGTCGCAAAACTTTATCTCAAGCGCTGGTTGGGCAAAAAGCATCATTATCAACTTTTCCTTCAAACCCATCAACTGGATCACCCAAATCGCCTTTATTATTCTATGTTCTTCTTTCTTATTATTTATCGTTGAATTTATCTCAATTTCTTTATTTAAAAAATCTCTATCCGGAATTTCTATTACGGTCATCCTTATGCTATTTTTAGGCTCAATCCAGCTCTTCTCACTTGGCATCGTTGCAGAATATATAGGCAAAATCTATCTTGAAGTAAAAAAAAGGCCACGCTATATCATCAGGAAAATATTAAATGAATAAGTACAATAAAGAATGCTCATTCTCTCTTTATTTATCACTAACCTCTGGATCTTACTCTACAACGAACTCCTTACCCTATTGAACTCGCTTTTTCCTGCAAAAACAGTGACAGATTTTATTAGAGTTGGAGCCTCACCTGAGCCATTTGAGATCTCGCTCTATCTTTTTCTAACGTTAGTTTTCATCTTTACCCTCTATCTCTTTTACAAATATATGCATAAAGAGAACGTGGAGAATGGTTTGAAACCATTGCCTACACACATTATTAAATCGGCCCTCATTTTGTTCCTCATTATTCTTTTTGTAAGTAATCTTGGAGCTTATCCCATGACCCATAGCTACTTTCCCTACTCCACTTCAGAGACAAGTCTCACATATCGTTTATTTTTTCTTGGATATATTTTGGTAGCTCTATTTTTAGTGCTTGAGGCCTTAATATTTGACAAAGTTGGGAAAAAAAATCGCGCTGTTGGCATCGTTTTTTTCATTTTTCTCACTACTTTTGTTGCAGTAGTAACTTTTGAACCTGGATTTCCTATCTTTGGACATGATTACTCATATTTTTTTGGCCCAATTTGGGAAATAGTTCACGGGAAAACCATTTATACAGATGTGCCTTCGCAGTATGGTTTTGCCTCGACTCTTTTTTTTGCTTTGCTCTATAAATTACATGTTTTTCATCCATTTTTTCTTCCGGCTATTATCTGGTTGTTTTATGTCACTGAATATATGTTTTCGTTTTATATTATCTACAAAGTCAGCCGATCGCTGACTCTTGCCGTCATCGGTTTAATTTCACTTATTACCTTAAACTACTTCTCCATTTATCATCTGCCAGCTAGTATACCTCAGACCGGTCCGATGAGATTCCTGCCTCTGATTCTTGCTCTTTTTCTTCTCTATAAATTTAAATCGATTTATTCTAAGAAATTCATAGTTTTAATTAGTCTCTTGAGTTTCTGGGTACTTGACAGTGGTATATCACTCGTTTTTGCATATCTGTCGACTCTGTTCTTATTATTTATTTTGCAACATATTAGTTTTAAAAACGCTGCAAAAGCTTGTGCCTATTTAGGGACATTTCTTGTTGTAATTTTTGCGCTTATCAACTTCATTCATCTTCTCTTAGGCTATAAATGGATCAATATTTTCCTGGTTTTTGCGAAACTCAGCGAATATGCAAAAGCAGGATTTGGAATGCTTCCCATTGATTCATTAACCTATTTTTGGATCGTAATTTTGATTTATTTTGCCTCAGTAATCTATATCTTTAAGAACTACCATGAGAGAGAAAGTGAAGATGCCCGTTTTATGCGACTAGGGAGGACCACACAAAGCGGGGAGGGTTCCTTCGGAGCAAAAAAACGTGGTATCGAACTTTCTCTTTTATTATTCTCAGCTAACCTTTCTCTTTTTGCTAGTGTCTATTTTGTGGGGAGGAGTCATCCACATAATCTGTTTCACATCTCTATCTTCCCCATAATCAATGCATTTCTCCTCTTTAGCCTATTTTTGCACAAAATACAAAATGCGCGAATCAAACTTCTTGTTTTAAGCGTTCTTTTTATTCTTTTTATCGTCTATCCAATCCATAATCGGCAAGAAATCATGACTAAGACATTCATAACCAAATTTAAATATCTGGAAAAAGGCTACGGCTTTTCTCCCGCTTGGGCTCAAATGTTAGAAGCGAAATATAAACAAGATATAGCTCTCATTTCCAAAGAAATGCCTGATAAAAAGATCGTAATTCTCTCACCTGACGATACGTATCTTTTTTATCTAACCGGCAAAGAAAACCTGATGGATGACAATTCCCAGTTTACAATTCTCACCCAAAAAGACATTAGCACTTCCTTGAAGAACGTGTATGAAGCCTGTCCTGCTAAGATAGTAGTTGACTGTACAATCTATAAAAAATGCCAGGATTCAAAACCGTTTACTCAAATTGCAGGCTTTTCCATCCAGCCAGTTCTCCTTCAGGATATTCAGACTAAGTGCAACGTCTCGTATAAACCTGATAAATGTACCAATAATCTTTGTATCGCCACTAAAAAACTATGATCCCACTCTGTCAGGTACCCGACTGCTGTACCTGACTACGTTAGGGATTAAATTAAATATGATTAGAACTATTAATACCAAACGAAGCTGTTCGTTATTACAATTAAACAGCGAAGTGGTATGAAAATAATTCATACAGCTTTTTACACCATCGGCTATAGCATTATCATTTGCCTTTCGCTTGTAGCTTTTTCTATCTTTAAACCATTTACCTATATCGATAATGATCATTCCTACATTCATTGCTTTAATGATTCCATTAGCTATGAGACAAGCCCCAACCTCATATTTGCAGTTGATAAAAAGCTTGATGCATTTAATGACGAAAAAGCACGCAAACTTTGTCAGTACAAAATCATCAGCGACTATATTAATTACTATAAAAAGCCAGCGCAAGTCAACTATGAACTTCTACCTGCGTATGCACAGAAGTCGAGCTGGCCAGCTGCAGTATTTGCATTTTGGTTGACCTTTATCCTCGGGTCTTTTATTACTGAAGCGATCGGCCTTAGTTTAAAACTAGGAAGAAGTTATTTTGGTACACGCTTTATTGCATTTTTAGCATCAAGTATTGGTTAATATGGATGTTCTCAAAATAAATTTAATTTCGTATATCTGTCATTCTGGGGAGCGAAGCCAGGTTCCAGACGGTACCTGGCGAAGCGACTCCAGAATCGTAGTTAGATTCTGGACGCGTTCGTTTCACTCTCTTGCCAGAATGACTTTACTAATCAAAACCTGACATAAAGATGAAAAATGTATTAATTTTAATTGCAACAATATCATTTGGCTTTTTCTTATACATTATTTTTTTCCGCAAACCAATCTCTCAATGGTATTGCAGAAAACAGATTAACTTTAAAAAATACTCTTTTCAACAAGCAGTTAAGAAAAATGGAGCTCCGGAAAAGGTTGAAGTGAGTAAGAATCTAACACAGTTACTCGAAAAAATGTATGAAAACTGTCTTACGCATTGATGACTTTGTCAACAATATAAACTGGGCGTCCTTTTGCTTCCTCCATGACAATATGAATATACTTACCTATAATGCCTATAGCTAAAAGTTGAACCCCAGCAAAAAAGACTACTGCTAACATTATCGGAATCGAAGTATTGACACGATTACCATTACCAAAAACACTGAAAAGATACCATAGGATACCTACAAATGAAGTAAAAATTACCATAAGTCCACCATATAAGATTACATCCAAAACCAAATAGGAAAAACCGAATAATCCCCGTTCCGCATGCTTGATGTAGTCTAAGAAATGATAGGACGTTTTTCCTCGCATCCTTTCTTGCCTTTCATATGAGAGGTAAGTCGTTTTGAAACCTACCCATGAGCGTAAACCTCGATAAAAACGGTATTTTTCCGGGAGTTGTTTTAGAGCGTCTATCACCTTTTTATCAATTAGTCCGTACGACCCAGCGTTCATTTGCATGTCAGTATTTGATATCTTGCTAAATACCTCATAGAAGATTTTACGCATAAAAGTTCCAACGATATTGCCTTTAACACGTGTCCAACTTCCTAAGACTTCTTGATATCCTTCCTCCCATTTTTTAATAAATTTTGGAATTAATTCGGGTGGATCTTGCAGATCTCCTTCAAACAGAATAAAAGCATCCCCCTTTGCATAGTCTAAAGCGGCTTGAGGTGTAGCTTCAGGACCAAAATTTCTCGATAAAAAGATTCCTCTTACTTGCTTATCCTTTTTTGCCAGATCCATGATTTTATTCCTGGTTTTGTCCAAGCTGCCATTATCTACAAAGATATATTCAAAGTTATATTTTTTAATCTTAGTAGTTTCTGTTTTAAGCGAGTCGTAGGCAGATTGAACGTTGAGTTCTTCGTTAAAGCAAGGAATGCCTATTGAAATTAATTGTTTAGCCATTGTATGTCAACGTTACTCCAATTTTTCTTGTACCAATTGTATAATTCCCTAATCGAATCGTCAATATGGGTAAACTTGAAATCTTTAAGTTCTCCTAACAATCTGCTGTTATTACAGGTATATTCCTTATTCAAAGCTTTCTGTTTGACTCTCAATGGCAATGAATACTCGTTTAGTTTATTGATTTTTTCTGCAAGAGAAAGCAGGCTTATTCTTTTTCCGCTTCCCACGTTATAAAATTTATGTTTTGGCTTTGTAACAAAAAAATAATCTAATATGGTTATAAAATCATTGATGCAAAGATAGTCAAAATAGGCATTCTGTCTAACTGTCAGTGGAAGCTTTGCAATATATTTACAGAGCATATTGGAGATAAAGCGTAATCTATAATCCTCATACGGGCCAAATATGCCAAAAAGTCTCAAACAATAGACATTTTCTGCTTCTTCAGTGAGCTGTGAACAGAGATATTTAGAAAAACTGTGCTCGTCTTGTGGAATATGCTTAGCGAAATCTGTCTCTTTGACTAATTTAATTCCCCGAGACTTATCGTATTCCGCACCAGTCCCCGTGTAGATCATTTTTTTGAAATGTCTTTTATTTTTGAGGAGATTGAAAAACATTACAAGGTTTGTTTTGAGTATATCTGGAGTGTGAGTATCGCTTCGCTTTCCACCTCTATTCGCAAAATGGAGGACAACATCAAATGGTCCATTATTTTGGAAATATCGATTAACTGACATTCTATCGGTGAGATCTAATTGTTTATGAGTTGGAGAAAAAATAGAGTACTTGATTTTTCTTTGCTCTATGAAGTTTTTTCCAATAAATCCGCTCGCTCCGGTAAGAAAGATTTTAAGCTTCATAACAAATACTGTGATTCTATCAAATAAACAGTTGAAAAAATCAGGTGTAAACCTGATTTTTGTAGTATAAAATCACATATGAAATGAACTTCATAAAAGGGAAAATAATTCAAAATCCTAGTCTTAATACATTTATCAACCTGTTTAATCATGTGCTCTTTTTTACCAACCTTTGGATTATTTCATTTAACCACATACTTCTTTTTCTCAATTATTATTTTCCACCAGTTGTCAAAGAGCAGTTTTATCGTCCAGCTGCAGCCTGGCCCGAACCATTCGAGATGCCTATTTATTTAGTGCTAACGGTCATTTTTGTTCTTATTATGTGGGTCAGTAATAAATTAAAATTGAATTTTCCCTTCCCATTTTTATTACGCTTTATTTTCCTGTGTTTTCTCCTTGCCCTTTTTATAAGTATGCCCACAGTTTTCCGGGACATGTTGTGGAGCAGACCTACCTGCCTAGAGAAAAGATTTATTATGAACCCAGCGATCAGGGATTCGAGAACCAAATTAAAGAGCGGTTATCCCGGATTCGCCGGAAACGGAACTCATAATTTTCATATTGACAAGGTGTTGGGAATATTTTATTATTTTAGTCTGTATTCATGACTAAAATAGTCAAGATTTTGGAGGGAATAGAAATATGTCAGCGAAGAGTTTGTCCGAAGCAGAGATTTCTGAAGTAGCCAAGCGGCTTGAATCTCAGTCTGCGGAAGCTGTTCTTCGGTGGGGAATTGAAACCTTTTTCCCCAAGATCGGGTTTGCCTCCAGTTTCGGAGCGGAGGATGTGGTGGTGATTGA
>OBEQ012048557.1_pt1 | contig 16628 bp, 20 predicted proteins | sample 1670901 | NCBI WGS metagenome assembly OBEQ01 (sample SAMEA104232315, study PRJEB22302) | groundwater metagenome | biome: forest; feature: aquifer; material: groundwater | place: USA | collected 2011-08-07 | depth 5.4 m
CACGCCGCCAGCGTTCATCCTGAACCAGGATCAAATTCTCAATATGTAATGAAGAATTGACGTTTTTTGGTTCTCACTATCACGAACAAGTTGTCAACGTTCAATCGCTTCATCCGCTTCCACGGCGATTCAAAAACAGGGGCCGGAATTCGATCCCTGTTTCGTGCCTGTGGAAAGTGCATCAAGAGCTCTGATAGTGTACGGCGGCTACGGACGCTTGTCAAGGGCTCACTCCCACCTTGCGCTCAAGCAATTGTGCGGCCTTTTCAAGCGTACCAACCTCAAAAGAACAAAATAAAAAAGCGCCGGTCAGCCGAGTGGGGAAACTCGACTGCCGGAGCGGATCCGGGTCTTGCCCGAACGATCCACTACACGCGAGGCCAGTCGACATGGATCTCGCGGACGATCTGATCGCGTTCGTCATCCGTGAGTCCGATGGTATTGGCCATCTGCACGACACCGGAGGCGTACACTTTGTCGGCCCACCGGTACGCCTCGTCGAGCATCTGCGCGGGAGTCATCGAGACACTGCGCTCATGATCCCGCGCGATATCGCTCCAGCTCTGGGCAATCGCGATACGGTAGAGCATCAGTGCCGCCTTGATCAAATCCAGGACACTGGCTCTACTCACGATGAAATAGAGCTCGTCTCCTCCACCGCCCTTTTCGATCACCTCTGGTTTGGTGGAGGCCGATGGAACTAGATCCTGTTCGAGGCCCTGCGCCGCTAAGTACTCGGTCACGAGCAATCTCGCGACGGTGCTCATTTTGCGACCCGTATCACGGCAACGACCCCTGAACGCCGTATAGATCTCTTCATCGATAAGTACAACCACCTGCCTATAACCAGGACGACTCGACATGTTGCCTCACTTTCACGCGAACTACAAGTTTTCAGAAGCAAGCTTCACCATCGCACATCTGTTCAATCGAGCGCCATCATACGCCCGCTAATGATAACGTACAGGGGCGGGATGGTGATGACGTTCTCGGAGCCGCGGAAGACCCTCCGGGATTCGAAATATTGCTCGATATCTATCTTGCTCATGCCGAGTCGAAGTTGGTGCTGACCAAGGACCTCCTCGAGCCTATCGAGGTCGTTGTCACTCACCTCTTGGTCTCTTTGAAGCTGTTCCCGATTAGCCTCGAGCAACATCCCAATGGTCCAGTAACCATGCTCGAGTAGGGCATGGAAGTACTCACCAGAGAAGCACACCCCTCCCGTGATCGCGAGCTCGATCACTTGGAATGATGTATCCGCGACCTTAGGGAGGCCGATAAAACATGGCGTATGCTCACACGTGCATCGCGGTTGCATAACTGCCTCTCAATTCTCAAAGGGCTAAGGAGTACTTCTCCCTACGGGCGACAGTATTGCACGCACGAGGCCCCTCGACAAGCCTCGTCTGCCCGTCGTAGTCTTACGTATCCGAGAATGATAGCGAATACAAAAAAGCGCCGAGGTCGGCACTCCTGTCCCCAACTCACGATGTGCTTACGCAGCGACACCGAATTTCTGTTCGAGCACGTCAACGCGTTTTTCAAGCGCCACAATCTCAAACCGATATGCGACGTTATCGAGCCGGAGCTTAATATCTTCCTGTCCACGTTCAAGAGTATCCAGCCGAACTTTTACCTCATCAAACCCAACCTTAATCATCCCTGCCAATTCGTTGATGGTGACATCTTTGCCGTTTGTTGTTTGATCCATACATTGTTGAGTATATGCACGCGTAGCCACCATGTCAAACACGCACGAGATCCTTCGACAAGCTTAGGACGACGATCGAGCGTGTTTTTTTCGCCACTCGGCAATGCTCACGTGATTTCCGGAGAGCAGCACCTTTGGCACCTTGAGAAGCTTATCGCTGTTAGCTGTTAGCTTATAATTCAGCGTCTCGGGTCGAGTGAACTGCGGATATTCAACATAGCCGTCGGTTGAGTGCGTTTCTTCTGTAAGTGAATCTGGATCACCGAGCACGCCGGGGATGTGGCGCGTGACGGCGTCGATGACAATCAGCGCAGGGAGTTCACCGCCAGCGAGCACATACGGCCCGATTGAAATCCGCTCATCAACGAATTCAAACAGTCGCGCATCGTAACCTTCATAGCGACCGGCAATAAACACCAGCTGACCATAGGTCGCAAGCCTCTTCGCCAGTGTTTGTGTCAACTGTTTTCCCCCAGGATCCATGGCAATCACGCGCACACGTTTCGTCTTCTTATTTCGGATCTTCTGAAGCGCCGCCACAATAGGCTCTACTTTTAAAATCATCCCCGGCCCACCGCCATACGGGCGGTCGTCAACCTTGTGGTGCTTATCGCTGGTAAAATCGCGCAAATCGTGAACGCGAAACTCGAGAATCTTTTTTTTCTGCGCGCGTTTTAACAGGCTCTCGTTCAAATACGGAGGGAATAGTTTTGGGAAGATTGTAATGATGTCTATTCTCATAAAAATCTGAGGAACCCAGAACGACAACACCGTGATAGGTCTTATCCTACCACGGTGTTTCGAGGTTGGGCAGAGCCCTCCCTTATATCTTCAAGTCATCGACCGGATCGGTCGGCACCTCTTGCGGCGACCCGCCGCCAACCGCAGCCGGAGCGTACTCGCGACGCGGGGGGCGATGCGACCCTTCGGGTTCGTAAATTTTGAGGTTGAGCCGGGCGTTATTCTTTGCACCGACGATGCGCAACAGTGTGCGCAGCGCGCGTGCGGTTGAGCCTTCCTTGCCGATCACATACCCCATATCGGTCTGGTTGATCTTCAAGGTGAGCAACACGCCCATCTCGTCTACCGTTCGTTCCACTGCAACATCATTCGGGTTGTTCACGATCCCGCGAACGATGTACTCGAGGAACTCTTTATCATTCACCACATCAGCCATACAAGAACATCATGTATTGTGTTTTCTTCTGCCTGCCCTGTCGACCCATGCTTCCCTGATTCGTAACGAATCGGATCATCATGCAGCTCGGCGATTGTATTTCTGAAGTATAGCAAAAGAACGAGCAACGTCAACTTCCTTACAGCAACCCGACAATGAGCAGCGCGACGATATTCACAATCTTGATCATTGGGTTAATGGCCGGGCCCGCGGTGTCTTTGTAGGGATCCCCGACCGTGTCGCCGGTGACCGCGGCCTGGTGGGCCGGAGATTTTTTTCCGCCATGGTTGCCTTGCTCAATATATTTTTTGGCGTTGTCCCACGCAGCTCCACCGGTGGTCATTGAAATGGCGACAAAGAGGCCGGTCACAATGGTGCCGACAAGGACGCCCGCCAATGCCTTTGCCCCAAAGATGAGCCCGACGAGCACCGGGACAACCACGGGTAACAGCGACGGCACAACCATCCGTTTCAATGCCGCACGCGTCACGATGTCCACACACCGCGCATAGTCTGGTTTATTTTTTCCTTCGAGAATTCCGGGAATCTCACGAAACTGACGACGCACTTCTTCCACGACCGCGCCTGCGGTTTTTCCAACCGCATTCATGGCTTGCGCGCCAAAGAGATACGGCAGCAGGCCGCCGATAAACAGCCCACCAATCACCAATGGATCGGAGAGTAAAAATGATGTTGCGATACCCCGCGCTGCAAGCGCATCGGTGAAGGCACTAAAGAGCACGAGGGCCGCAAAGCCTGCCGAGGCGATGGCATAGCCCTTCGTGACCGCCTTGGTTGTGTTGCCAACGGCATCAAGCGGATCAGTAATATTGCGCACGCTCTCGGGAAGCCCGGCCATCTCGGCAATGCCACCGGCGTTATCGGTGATGGGCCCAAAGGCATCAATGGTCACAATCATGCCCGCAAGCGAGAGCATGCTCATTGCCGCAAGCGCCACCCCAAACAGTCCCGCGTGGGCATAGGCGAGCAGCGACCCCGCCACAATCACAAGAACGGGTGCTGCAGTGGAACGCATCGACAACGCGAGGCCAGCGATAATGTTCGTGCCGTGTCCCGTTTCAGAAGCCGCCGCAAGCGAGCGCACCGGGGCGTATTTTGTTGCGGTGTAATATTCCGTGATGAGCACGATAAGGCCGGTGACAACGACGCCGATGAGCAAGGTTCCAAAGACCGCGTTTGGAGAAATAAGGGTGCCAACAAAAACGTTGCGCATGGCGTAGAAGCCGATGATCGCAAGCACGCCGGTCGCAGCCAACCCGCGGTAGAGCGCCGCCATGATCGCCTTGCCGCGGAGGCGAATAAAGAAGGTGCCGATGATAGTGGCAATGAGCGACCACGCACCAATGCCAAGCGGGAACTGAACAATCTTCTCGGCAAGCGCAATGGTATCCATCGCGGGAATGCCGACGGTCGCAACAAGCACCACGTGCTTTGCCAGCAGCATTGCCGAGAGCATCGTGACCACATAGGTTTCAAATAAATCTGCTGCCATACCGGCGCAGTCGCCGACGTTATCGCCGACGTTATCGGCAATGACCGCCGGGTTTCGCGGATCGTCTTCGGGGATGCCGGCTTCAACTTTTCCCACCAAGTCAGCACCAACATCGGCTGCCTTGGTATAGATACCGCCGCCGAGTCGAGCGAAAATCGAAATCAATGATCCACCAAATCCAAGCGCAATCAAGGCCTGGAGATCATGTGTCGCTGCATAGAACCCGGCAACACCAAGGAGCCCGAGAGAAGCCACAAGCAAACCCGTCACGGTCCCGCCATTCACCGCGACGGCAAACGCCTGCGCCATGCCCTGCTTTGCCGCCTCGGCCGTGCGCACGTTTGCGCGGACAGAAACGATGATACCAATATATCCAGCAGCAGCGGAAAGGAGCGCGCCGAGAATAAAGCCGAGCGCCATCCGCGGCGAAAGGGCATACCCAAGAAGCAGGGCGATCACAAGGCCAATGGGAAGAATCGTGAGGTACTCGCGCCGAATATAGGCGTTGGCGCCTTCGGCAATCGCCGCAGCAATCTCTTGCATCTTGGCATCGCCCGCGGGCAACTGCAGCACCGACCGAACAAGATAGATGCTATAGAGCACCCCAATGGCGCCAGCAATAAAAGCAAAGTTCAACATAGTTCTTAAGAATAAAGGGCAAAGAATAAAGAATTACGCACGCATAAACTGCCCGCAGTATAAAGAAACCACTTCTTTTTCGCAACTATCAAAAATTGACATGCGAGGAGAGCCACGATAGGATCGCAGGAGTTCCTTTCATTCCTCCGACCACGGTCGGAGCATTCTCCTGCTTCGGCAGGACGTTCAAAGGAGTCGCTCATGTCACGTCAATCACTGGTGTTCATGGATCTTGAGGACATGTTCATCCTCGAGGAAGCCGTATCGGCGGTAGTGTACAGCATCCTGTGCGAGCGGGGTTATCCGGAACCGCTAGGCGAACAGCTCGGGGGACCGCTCCTCATGAGCTACGAGACTCGAAAGAGTCTTGCGAGTCACATGCCGAACACGATCGTGATCAAAGTTGAAGAAGCGTCCGGGAAAGAGCTTCAACCGATCCGGATCTTCGACCCCTACGCCACTGTCGGTCAGCCCGAGAAAAAACTCGAGGTCAACGCAATCGAAGGCTTCAAGGTGGGGCAGTGCGTCACACAGTTGCAACGCATGATCACCTCGCGCCTTGCAGCGTCGCCGAGGCTCCGATGCATCATACCGGGAAGGCCCGCGCACACTGACAAGGAGTACCGGGTGACCGACGGCCTACTCTTCGACTTCCCCAACGCGCGCTTGGGCGAGAACGTGGAGCAGACCGTGCTCGCCGTTGCCGCAGCGGTGATCGGGAAGCCCATGGGATCCATTACCTTGGATCTCGAAATCGATGACTTGCACGCCGGCGGGGAGACCGACTCTACGGCGATGAGGCTCTGCGGCATTCATAACGAATCGCTGACGAGCCTTGGGGGATCGTCGCCGGTGAGGCTCCACAGAGTCATCGCGCAGATCAACAAGCTCCGCGCCGCCACCCCCAAGAACACCTCTTCGAACGCATAGGGCAACACGTCCGAGCCTGCTCGCCTCGATACCTTTCGAGTTGCGAGCAGGCCTCTTTTCTTTTCATACCAAGCCGCCCTCACTCAATTCTTGGAGTCAGGTAGGTTTTGTATCATTGTGTTAACACATGAATACAGGAGCTGCCGAGAGAATTCTGCCGTACTCTCTGGAATTTACTTCGCAGGAGTGAGCGGCGCCTTGCCTTTGAAGAGCGCGATAATATTTTCTGCGGCGATGAGCGACATTTCTTGTCGAGCTTCGATGGTCGCCGAGGCAGTGTGTGGGGTCAGAATCACGTTTGTCATTTTTGTCAGTTGAAGGTGATCGGCAATATCGCAATCAAGGGATGGCTCACACTCAAACACATCAAGGGCGGCGCCGGCGATGCGTTTTGCGGCAAGCGCTTTGAGCAACGCCTTCTCATCCACCACCGGACCGCGGGCAGTGTTGACCAGGAACGCCGTACGCTTCATCCCCGCAAACTGTTTGGTGCTCATGAGATGCCGTGTTGCGGGCAAGAGCGGAACGTGCAGCGAAACAACGTCCACCTCTTTCAAGAGTTGCGGCATTGTTCGGTACTGCGCAGCAAGTTCCTTCTCGAGCTCGGGCTGCCGATTCGGGTCGGAGTAGAGCACCTCCATCCCGATGCCTTTAGCTTTCCGTGCGGCGGCAGCGCCAATGCGGCCAGTGCCGATAATGCCGAATGTCTTGCCGGAAAGCAGTGTGCCTAACAGCAACATCGGCTCCCAGCCTTTATATTTCCCTTCCCGCGCAAAGACATCCGATTCTGCCACGCGATGCGCAAGCGCAAGCATGAGTGCCACCGTGTGCTCGGCCACACTTTCGGTAATGAGCGGCCCCGGGGCATTGGTGACAACGATACCGCGCTGCTTTGCTGCCGGAAGATCAATATTATCAAACCCGACGGCGTAGTTTGCGATCATTTTGAGCTGCTTGCCTGCCGCATCCATGACGCTGCCGTCAATTTTATCTGTAAGTAGCGAGAGTATCGCATCCGTTCCTTTGACCGCTCGGCGAAGTTCTTCCGGTTTGAGCACCCGATCAGCCGGATTCATCTTGACCGCAAGACCCTTCGTGCTCTTCAGTTTTTTAATACCTGCATCGGGAATTTTGCGCGTGATGTAAACAGAAAACATAGGAGAAAATATTAGCAAGGTTTCCTTAACTCAATGCTCAATAACACGAATTCGTTTCAATATGGACTGTTCGGGGATTTTTTTCATAATTCCAGTCTTGGCGCCCATTTGGGCGACAACCGAACCGGAATTGTAGAGACCGAGGCGCAACGCCATGATAGGATCGTTCCACTGCATCATCCCAGCGGTGAATGCGCTGCCAAAGGCATCGCCGGCGCCTGTGGCGTTTTTTGCTTTTGGACCAATCGATGGGCCGTGCCAGCGACCGTCTGCGCTAAAAACGCTTGCGCCACGAATGCCGTCGGTGACGACGATAATCGGGAATGGCATTGCCCCCACATCTCCGCCCGTCAACATCGCCGCCTCTTCCTTATTGAGAATGAGAACCGACACGGGAGGAGCAAAACGCGCGAGTGACGCAAGGCCCCACTCGAGCTCTGCTTTGCCAGGGTTCCATGCCACGCGGACATTCTGGGCTTTGGCCCAGCGCATGAGCTTCACAATATACTCGCGATCTCCGGCAAGTGAGGTGAGGTAGAGCCAGCGCGTTTGGATGCTTGACCACGGGGTTTCGTTCCAGTGAAAATCATGACTGGCCCCTCGATACACCAAGACGGTACGCTCGCCATTTTTTGTCAGCAAGATACTTGAGTAACCGGTACTTTCTTTTGCAGTACAGACGATGTGTCGCGTGTCAACACGGTTCGATTTGAGCGCATCGATGACGTGACCGCCCGCAGGGTCTTGCCCAACCCGCGTCACGGTGCCCACTCGGAATCCTGCGCGCGCAAAGGTCACCGCCGCGTTGGTGGCACCCCCTCCAGTATCAAATGTAATACCCGCAAGCTCGCTTTTGGAACCAAGGTGAAACGCCTCACCTCTGTTGGCGGTGATACGCTTCTCCCCAAGATCTTCTTTCCATTCACGGGTGAGCAAAAATACGTCTTGCGTTGCTCCCCCAACCGTGATGACATCGTACTTCATAGTGAGTCATTATTTCTTGCGCCGAAGAACACGCCCGACTGCCGCCAGAATATCTTTGACTCCCATGCCGTATTTTTCCAGCAACTCATCGGGTTGACCGGATTCTCCAAAACTGTTCGGCATACCCACAAATTCCATCGGCACCGGGGCGTGTTGGGCGAGCACTTCGGCAACGGCCCCACCTAAGCCCCCGACGATTTGATGCTCTTCAACGGTCACAACGGCGCCTGTTTTTTTTGCGCTCGCTGCAAGTGTCTTTGCGTCAATTGGTTTGATGGTGTGACAGTTGATGACCTCAACATTGAGCGCCGGGTAATTGGTAATTGGTAATTGGTAATTTTTGGCGAGCGTCGTATTGCCTGAGAGGATTTCGGCAGCGACCAATGCTTTGTGCAATAGTGGCCCACACCCAATAATGGTGACATCGCTGCCCTCGCGAAATACTTCCGCTTTGCCAATTTCAAAGGGCGTTTTCTCGGTGGTGAATACGGCCGTTTTCTCGCGCGCAAAACGGAAGTAGACCGGCCCGGGAGTTGCCGCAACCGCCATCGTTACTTTCTTCGCTTCAATAGCGTCGCAGGGAACAATGACGGTGATATTTGGAATGGCGCGGACAATGGCAACGTCTTCGAGTGCCTGGTGCGTTGCGCCATCGGGGCCCACCGAAATACCGGCGTGTGCTCCGGCAACTTTGACCGGCAAGTTACTGTAGCACACCGAAACGCGCAACTGATCCCAGCAGCGACCCGGCACGAAGACGGCATAGCTTGAAACAAACGGAATCTTTCCCGCCGCGGCTAACCCCGCAGCGATGCCCATCATGTTTTGCTCGGCAACACCGCATTCAATAAACCGCTCGGGATATTTTTTCCAAAACGGCAACACACGGGTCGAGTCTGCAAGATCACCCGTCAGCACCACGACATTCTGATTTGTTTCTCCCAAGGCAAGTAGGCCCTCGCCGTAGCCATTGCGCGTCGGCACCTGGTCGATGTCTTTCGAAAATACCTTCTTGGAAAGATGGAGGGCATTACTCATATTGAATCTTTCCTTTCAAGCTCCGGAGCTCGTGGAGCGCTTGCCTGGCTTGGTCGGCATTGGGGGGCTTGCCGTGCCACTCGTATTCAAACTCCATAAAACCAACACCGCGGCCCGGGATGGTGTGGGCAATAATAACGACGGGTTTTTCGTAGATCGTCCGGGCTTCTTCGAGGGCATTCAAAATCTCCGCCATGTTGTGCCCGTTTACTTCTAAGACATGCCAATTGAAGGCTTCGAACTTTGCTTTCAGCGGCTCCAAGGGCATGATGTCCTCGGTCATACCGTCAATCTGGATGTTGTTGCGATCAATGATCGCCGTGAGATTATCGAGTCGGTTTTTACCTGCAAACATGACTGCCTCCCACACCTGACCCTCGTTCAGTTCGCCATCGCCCAAAAGACAAAACGCTTGCCACTTCTTTCTATCCATTTTTGCAGCAAGCGCCGCGCCGATTGCTTGCGACAACCCCTGCCCGAGTGGGCCGCCGGTGTTCTCGATGCCGGGAGCCGCTCGGCGATGCGGATGGCCCTGCAGGGGCGAGCCAAATTTACGCAACGTTTTCAAAAGCGAACGCGGAAAATATCCAGCGTTCGCCAAGGTCGCATACCACACCGGGCAAATATGCGCATTCGAGAGAAACACGCGATCCCGATTCGCATCCCATGGCTTTTTCGGATTCACATTCACCACACCGCCAAAGTAGATGCCGGCAAACACATCGGCCATCCCGAGCGGGCCCGCTGAATGCCCGGAACCGGCCGCAAGCAACATCGCAATAATGTCTTTGCGAATTGCTTTGGCTTTAGCTTCGAGTTGCTTGATGGTCATACCTTACTTCACCTGCTGATACACCTTGCGGTCAAAGCATGTACGACCTGCGCCGTGGCTAAACGTGAATGGTTGCTGATCGCCCGGAAAACGACCAATGGCAGGGATCGATTTTACGGGGTAGATTCCTGGCTGCGCATCTTGTCCGCCGTCGCGCGCAAAGGTGGCACAGAGTTCGTAGTCCATGGCGCCTTTGGTCGCATACTCATACGGGGTAGCACTCTCTGGATCAACCAGGGAGCTGACATACCACGGGCCTTGTTGACCAAGATCGGTGATTTTTGTTGGCAGTGCGCCACGTTGGTCATAAAAACTCTGCACAGCATTCGCAATGCTCGACAAATCTTGGACGCGCTGATTGTCAAACCGCTTTGCACGCTCTACCCAAGGAGCATCAGCGATGAAGAAGGTCATGCCAAGTGCCAACAACACAACGAAGCTCAAGGCTTGTGTAAATGGACGAGCGCACCGTTTCGTATTCTCTTCCGGATCTTTCGCATCGCGGAGATAGTACAAAAACACTCCACCACCGATGAGCAGCACCGTGAGACTCTTCAAGAGAAAGCGGACGGTAAAATCACCGCTTAAAAAGTAGTAGACGAGCGTCGCAACATCAATAATGACGGTGATTGAAGCAATGAACAGCGTGAGATACGTGAGCCACTTGCGCATGCGCGATTCCCAACGCATGGCGCCTCTTCGAAGCTCGCCGTTGATCCACCGCGCGAGCAACAAAAAGACCGGAAAGGTGATAAAGAGAATCGCAAAACTCAATTTGAGCGTGCCGCTTTCTCGCTCAAATGTTACCGCGCCATCGGCCAATCCCGGGACCGCAAGCGGAAAGGCCACGTTAATAAACCCAAAGATCAGTCGCCCAAGACTCGTCACCCATGTGTACAAAACGACGAACTGTAGGAGATAGGCAAAAAAATCTTTCGCCCCGCTTTGTGGTTGTTGCGATAAACGCTCTTCACTCATATATTTCAATCGTAATTACTAATTACCATTTATCCCGCCACAGCGGGACCCCGCCAAAGGCGGTGGCTGATTACCGTCGTTACGGCTTCACCGTTTGCACGGCTTGCACGCAACTTTGGTAAGCGGCCTGGGGATCGGATGCATGGACAATGGCCGACCCGACCACGAGGTGTGTTGCTCCTGCGGACACGATCGCCGGGATGGTCGCAGGGTTCACTCCGCCATCGACACCCAGCTTCACCGATGGGTATTGCATATGAAAATTTTTAACACGCTCTGCCGTGGTGGGAAGCATCGCTTGGCCCTGCGCTCCCGGATTCACCCCCATAAAAACCAACAGCGGGAGTGTGGTGGCGTACGAGAGGATCGCGTTGATGTCGGTGTTGGGGTCGACGACGACCGCGATTTCTTTCCCCGCCTCTTTGCCGGCGGCCAAAACGCTCGGAATATCTGCCTTGCTTTCGGCGTGCACCAACAGCGTGCTCACCTGCGGCAGTGGCTTCACCCAGTTGAGCCACGGCATCGGGTCGTCCACCATGAGATGGAGTTCGTAGGTGTAATCCACGGGCAGACGACTTAAATCAGACGGATAGAAGGAAACCTTGCCTTTCACAAACGACCCATCGAGCACATCGAGATGGATGCGCGGAAAAAACGAAAGCATTTCCAGTCGTTTGAGCGCTTCCGTGAGCGTTGTTTCGAGGACCGCAGGGACAATGAAGATCATAATGCCGCCACCTTCTTCAGGCGTCGCTTGTGCCGAGCGGCGCCGGAGAACTTTGTTTTTAACCAAACCTTGAGAATCGACTCAACGGGATCGAGTGTCCGGAGTCGAGCCGGAAGACAGAGCACATTGGTATCATCGTCCGTACGCGCCGTTCGCGCAAGCCCCTCACTCCAGCCGAGTGCAGCGCGCACACCGGGAATTTTATTCGCAGCCATACACATGCCGACACCGCTACCACAAAGCAAAATCCCGCGCCCTTTCTTTGCCACGACGGCGCGTGCAACGGCAGTGGCATACTCGGGATAATCATCGTTGGGGACCAATTTCCGCGCTCCAAGGTCGACAACCCGATGATCCCACGCCGAGAGCTTCCGTTTCAAGAGTTCCTTCATTTTATAGCCTGCGTGGTCGGCTCCGATGTAGATGGTCATAATTACCCGCCTGCCCGCTTCCTCGTGTAGGGCTTCGACTGGACGGAAACCACCTTTTCTTTGTTGACCATCTCGAGCACTTTCTCGACTAGCCGTTTCGGATCTTTATCGTAGACAATCTTGTTGAATTTCCGGTGGGCGCGGGCAACAATCTCTTGAATCATATCCGCCATGCCGCCGGTGTCTTCGAGTACGCCAATGGGCTTCTGATCTTCAAAGGCAATGGTGAACTCATTCAACGTTCCAATGCGACCGCACACAAAAAATACTGCGTCCGACGAACGAATGAGCAATAGATTCCTACCCGAGTACTCAAACCCTGTGTAGATAATGAGATCAAAGTAGTCGGTCGGGAGTTTATAGCTTTTGACGTGCGCCAACTCGCTTGCAGCCGGAGAAAGACCGATCGAAATGCCACCCTCTTCTTTGGCGCCAATCGCGGCCCAGTACGGAATCCCGGTGGTCGCACCTGTCACGAGTACTCCATTGTGTCGAACAATCTCTTTGCCGAGCTCTTTGGCCTTCTCCAGGGCATCCGGGCCACAAAACGGCGTCTCGGCAGAGCCAGAAACGCAAAGCTTATATTTGAGGTAAGAATTTTTGAGTGGATCAGGCACAACGAAAGTATCAGGGGCTCGTATACGGTATTACGGGGATTGTTTGAGTGAAGTATACGTGAAATCCAAGCGCTTAAGAAGCGACAGTCAAGCCGGTGTTTGTGCGCTTTGGATAGTTGAACCAAACGATGATGAGCAGGAGCACAGTGAAGACGAATCTCGGCCGTGGAAGCCCAGTGACCAAAAGCAACAGTGAAACGAGGACCGGAGCAGTGATTGCATATAAACCAACACGATAGGCCGCCCCATAGCTGACGACGTACCCCTTAAGCTTCAGTACAAGCCAGATCAGCAGCGCCGCAAAGAGCAGATAGCCAAGCTGCAAAAGAAAGACAACGAATGCGGCAATGAATACACCGGGAATAGGCAAAAACGGTATCCAGAAAAAGTAGGGCTTGATCGTTGTCGCGAACTGCGCGATGACCGCATGGGTGAGAACCCCATCGGGAATTTTATTAAAAGGAATGAGACGGAACGTTCCGTTCTTATCGGGAACAATCGCGACATCTTTTCCCAAGAAAATAAGCGCTCCTTCTCCTGAATTGAGTTGAGGGACGGTTTGCGCCGTATCGATCATGACGAGCGTACAGGGTTTGGCGGTGGGAGCGCCTGCTTCAGCGTGAGGTTGAAATGAAACGGGACAAGGAATGCGCACCGGTGAAGGCTTATTCATGGAAAGCATGCCGCCTTTTAATGTGAGAACAAGATCGGGAGGATAGAGGCCGATCGCCCCATCAACGACACCACGAATACCGTTCGTCAGTGTCGGGCCAATCCACGCGAAACCCACAAGCCCTGCAACAAGGGAAACAAAAAACGCCAACGTAAAAAAGTAACCAAACGAACGCCGCGGTAGCTCGCTCAAAACATCGGAATAATGAGCCGGGCCGTAGATGCTTGAAGCGATGTGGCGGAAAAATTTCTTCATAATGAATACTACTATACGCTCACACGGGCGATCTCACAACTCCACACTCTCCCCATCTTGCGGAACTGAAGCCGGGATGCCGAGACGGTCGCGGACTTCTTGGACAAGCGCCTCCGCACCTTCGCGCTCGCCTTGGACAGCGTAGACGTGCCGCACGGGTTGGGCAAGATCGCCCAAGAACGACAACAGCTGCTGGTGATCGGCGTGGCCCGAGTAGCCGCTAAACACTTCCACGCTCGCGCGGACATCGACATCCTGGCCCGCAAGATGCACTCGTTTGGCGCCCTCCGAGAGTTCTCGTCCTGCCGTTCCGTGCACTTGATACGACACAATGAGCAGCTGATTCTTCGGGTCGGGAAGATAACGCTGTTCGTGGTAGATAATACGCCCGCCCGACGACATCCCGTTGCCCGCGATGATAATTTTTGGCGGCGCCACACGCGCAATGGCATCCGACTCTTCTCGACTGCGGGTGAGCTTCAAACCAGGAAATTGAAACAACGCGTCGCCACGCATCATGCGTCGCTTGCCCTCTTCAGAAAAATAGTCGCTGTACTGTTTATAAACCCCAAGCACCTCAATCGCCATGGGGCTATCGACAAACACCGGGATGCGCGGAATGCGCTGATCTTCAACAAGAACATTGAGATCGTAGAGCAGCTCCTGCGTGCGCTCCACCGCAAAGGCAGGTATCAAGAGCACCCCGTTCTGCTTCACCGTGCGCTCCACCACCCGCTCGAGGATCCCGAGGCGTTGCTCGGCATGCTCGTGGGTGCGGCCCGCGTAGGCAGATTCGATGATCACATAGTCGGCGCGCTCTTCAATGGCGGTCGGTTGCAGCAGCGGCGATGGCGAGTTACCGAGGTCACCAGTGAACAAGAGTTTCTTCCCTTCGACATAGAGTTCCACCATCATCGAGCCAAGAATGTGTCCGGCGTCTTGGAGCGTGAATTCGATGTCGCCAACGCGTCCCTTCTGCTTATATGGAGTCAATTCGAAAAGCCCCAGAACGCCGCGGAGATCGTCTTTGGTAAAGAGCGGCGGCTGCCCGCGACGACCGCGCCCCCGATGCATCATCTCTTCCCCGTCTGCCAAGACAATCTCCGCGATATCGCGAGTTGGTGGCGTACTAATGACGCGCCCACGAAACCCTTCTTTATAGAGCTTCGGCAGCCGACCCGTGTGGTCCAGATGCCCGTGCGTGATAAACACCGCGGCGATGGTCTTAGGATCATAGCGAAACGGACGCTCGTTCCAGCCCGCAGCTTCACGCCCGCCTTGGAACAAACCGCAGTCAACCAGCACCTTCGTTGTTGCGGTCTCGAGTAAATAATTGGCACCCGTCACGACACCTGCGCCACCCAAAAAAGAAAGTTTCATATCGGTCATTTGTTACGTCCCCACAATACCTCGACACTGTACTTCAATTATGCTAGCATATACTTTCTTTGGCAAGCGAAAACGCTTGACCAAGGCGTTCCTCGAAAACTGAAAGAGTGCTCGAGCAGATAGAGAGGAGAGTGGGCCATGAGAAGAATGTTCGTACCGACTGACCGGGATGCAAAGGTGGCGGAGGAAGTACTGCGGAAGCTCGGGACCGATGCGTTGAGCAAGGACTACGGATTCAACCTCTTGGACTATGGCGAGTTTTCGGCACTGATTGCCGATACTGGCGCAGACTGCGTCTGCCACGAAGTTGCGGACGTGAGGAAGACCCCTCAAGCGTCTGAACTCCTAAATGTAATCATGCGCCTGTGTCCATCGTGGGGTGCGCGACTGGACACGCTGATGATGAAGTCAGACGCCTGCGTCTTCTTCCCGGGTCGGCAAGTAACCACGGCATATCTGTTCCCGATACTTGCTCACATCATCGACAGCAACCCGACCGATCCGAGAGGCCTCCGGAAGGTGGCACTCGTGGGTTGGCAGACGTCCGCGTTCGGAGCGGTCATCAACTTACTCGGAGCCCCCGAAGGGCGCGAGCGATGGCTCCGGAGCTTCCCCAGCCTTGACGGCGTCGTGGAGTGGTTCACCTATGGTCGTCTCGTAGAGCCCAGGAAAGACAGACGCCGCGGTGGTCCGAACATCATCGACACTCAGGGAACCTGGAATCGGTGAAAAATCCCTGCGGAGGTTCGTCTTTATGGAAAAGATAATGAACGCCGTCCATAAGTTGGGACAATACTTTTGGATAAGCGACGGCATCATTGCAGCCGTCCTGTGTGGCGCGATCGTACTCCTGGCACTTGCGTGCAGGCGCCTGTGGAGACTTCTTCGCGATGCCGCGAAGGACACATCGTGGTAGAGGAGGGAGAGCCTTGAGAGTACTCGTGGAGGGTGATCTTACCGGAGAGGGATCCATCGAGGCAGCGCAGCGTCTTGTCGCGCAGTGCAAGACGTCCCGAGTTGAAATCAACACCGGGGACACTGGGAAGATCGTCCGCATCGTGACCGAAAGCGCAGTACGGTGCTATGTCTACCGCGCGCGCGACGAAAAGCCAAACGCGCCGGAGATCTTCAATGGCGAAATCGTTGATTGTCGCCAGGGCGTTCCGGTAGCCAAGAAGTCCACGAAAACCGGATCCCACGAAGGACTCTCCTTGGCGGTCCGGATTGCGATGCTCATCAAGGATTCCAGTGGGTTCTTATTCTTCCCAGGCGAAGAAGGAACGTTGGCGGGACTCTTCACGATCCTGGCCTTTCTCGTGAGAGAGCACCGCGAGAAGGGATCGTCCCTCGGCCGGCGGGTCGCACTGGTGGGTTGGGGACCCAACACCCTCATCAACCTCGCGAGCCTCTACTTTCAGCCCACCGACATGAGCGCTCGGTGGGTCAAAGAGTTCGGCCTCGGAGAAACATACGAGGCTCTCTGCTGGCTCGCGAGAGAATCCGGGCGCAGGGACGGCGCCGGAATCGGTACGACTAGCTGCTTCGGCCGATAAGACGTCCGAAGCACGCGTGGAGCG
>OBEQ010981257.1_pt1 | contig 16623 bp, 11 predicted proteins | sample 1670901 | NCBI WGS metagenome assembly OBEQ01 (sample SAMEA104232315, study PRJEB22302) | groundwater metagenome | biome: forest; feature: aquifer; material: groundwater | place: USA | collected 2011-08-07 | depth 5.4 m
GAAAGTGAAAAATCAGTTCTTGAAGTATCAAAGCCGTGTTGCTGAGCGGTTTGACGACATAAAACAAGGGCATCTTGAGACTGCACGGCTTGCTGACAAAGACGCATAAAGCTTTCTTGTCGAAGCGGGTAATAAAGCCTTTCCATTTCTGATTTAAAGGCAGGATTAAAGTTCAACAAACCCGGTATTGCTTCATGGCCGAAAGCCGCTAACTGGCGCAAAGCCAAGTGTGGGCTTTGCAATACTATCCATTGCAGTGCTTGTAATAGGCCATAACAAATTTCAATTTCTTTCTTTTCCGCTTGCGTTTTTAAGGTGGTTAATAGCGTGGTGAGGAGTGATAAGCCTGCCTCCAATTCTTTGCTTTGGATGTTCAATAGCAAGGTCGCCATGGCGCGGGCTTCATACACATCGGGATACCATTTTTTACAAAACTCTCCAATGGCTTTGAGTGCAACCCCAGACAATCCCCCTATTGACTGACTTGCCGCCGCAGAGAAGAGGGGGAGAGCCAAAACATTTGAAGAAGGCAATACGTTTAACAAGGTTTCTATGCCTGTTTTTTCATAGTTGGCTTGGTGATATTCAAGCTGAGTCACGGTGTGACAATGAAAGCCCGGCTGAAAGATAAGCAGCTTTTGAAAACATGCACGCCATCGTGTTTTAGTTTCTTCTGAGGGGCCCGTGTAACGCGGTTGTTGGCTGCTTTCTGTTAATAAAAAGCGACTGTTCGGCATGAGGCGATAAGCTTGTTGACGCACAAGCTCGTTTAATCTAGAAAAATCATGAGCAAGTTCTTGCGCGACGGTATGAAGTTCAGGCAGTGATTCAAGGCTTTGTTGTACCACCCCATCCAAATAACAACGTAAGAGTTGCAGCAACGGCAATGTCAAAGGTAAATAATCAGGTTCTGCCAATCTTACTTCTGAGGCTTCGATCAGTTTTACCAAGTCATCTAGCATGACGCTCGGTCTTTGGTAAGCAAAGCGTTGGTACTGTGCGTAAGAGAGCATGTGCTGCAAGCTTTGCAGTAACTCTCTGACAGGCCGCCCTCGTTGTAGCGCTTCTTCAAAATTTGTTCGTTGACGCCAGCCTTCATAATTCAGCAGTGCAAAAATAAGTTTTCGGCTTTGTATTTTAAACTGATACGTTGTTTTATCGTCATCGCTTGAGAGACGTGTTTGCGCAAACGTGGTGACTAAAGATTGAATGGCGGGTAATAAAGTAAAAGAAACGCCCGCGGCATCGGGTGTTGATCCTGCGTGTACTTCATCGATGCGTTCCATAAAATTATTGATTGCACGCATGAGGAGGGCAGGGTCACTCAGCAAGGCTATCTCTTTTTCAAATAATCTGATTGATTCTGGTGTGAGGGGGGTGTGTTCTTTGGGTGGATGCATAAAGTCTTCTTTGGCTTGAAGTGGGCGTCACTATTATACTCACCCAATATGAGGTTGGTCTAATTTAAAACAGTTTTAAAAACCCCTTTGTATGTGATCCAGATTAACCTCCGCTTAATTCACGCTGTTTAAAGCGTGGATTTCTCACTTATTTCAAAGGGGTCGTGTTATTTATCCTAAACTTTTCTGATGAGTCACATGATCTTTAGAAGAGCGCCATGACAGCAGAACATCCCACAGAGATTGAAACAATAATAAGAAAGCTAAAGGAAGATGATCCCAGGTTAACCTCTCTGAAATTACACAACGATGGCTTGCTTAAAGAGACGGAAGAAAGTCAACAAGCCTTATTCGATGCATTGAAAGAAAGCACGCACTTAACAAAAATTGAATTTTTAGCAGTTTGTGATGATGCGGCGGGTCATGCTTGTGTAGAGAAAGTAAAAGCACTCCTTAAAATCAATGTGGCTTTGACGAAGATTGTTCACAGCGGTGTTTTTGGTGAAAGCATACTGTTGAGCAATCCTGAAATTAGGCGTCTTCTTATAGAGAATCGACGTTTGGTCACGGAAATGGATGAAGTCCAGCAACGGCTTGATAAGATTAAAAATGATCCTTATTTAGGTGATCATGAAAAACGGCGTGATGTAAGAATTGCTGTTCTTGAAGCGTTTCATGCTGCAAAAAAACAGTGGTCACATCGTCCTGCACATTATGCTGCTTCTTTGTGGCAGCTTGCTAAAAATGTCACTAACGACGCGATGGTTTCGCGCTTTTATCATCTTATCCCGCCTGACACCGTGTATTACAGCAAAGCGCGCGCTTGTCTTTCAAAAGATAATTTAGAAAAAGCTGAGAAAATGTCTGAGTTGTTTGCGCGACCTGATCCTGATAACGACGCGCCTTCTCTGAGCGACTGTTTAACACACTATTTGATGGCGTTTTATTATCACCATCAAGCTGTGCTTGCAGGGGGAGATAGCCATGCTTTTCGTGAAGGAGATTGGCGCGAAGGGATGCGTCAGATTTTTCTACGTCAACAATCGAGCAGATTAGAAAATAATGTCGAAGATGATTTTTTCACAAAATTTTTTAATCAACTTCAAAGTGAGTTAAGTCAACACGCTCAAGATAACCATGTGGCGCAGGTAGCGGTGTTGGTGTCTGTCTTAACAATCATGTTAGGGAAAGTAACGCTAAAAGAATCCGAAGAAGAAAACGATTTAAAAGCAGTACTGTCAGAGTTTGAAGAAATAAAAAAAACAAAGGAAAACGAGGCGTGTTTAAAAGCGAGCTTGAACCAGATTTTGAAACTTGCAACCGAACACATCAAGCCAACACTGAATGAGTCTACAGCCGCTGTTCGATTGACCGTGTCTGATAAAAATAGCCGGCTCGTTCAAAAAACAGTGTCTTCACTGCTTGGAAAAGAGGTCTCTGTAGGAAACGGTGAAATAAATATTTCGGGGCCTGAGGTAGAATTTTTGCTAAAAAGTGCGGCAAAGATGACGACACAACAATCTTTAGTGCGCCTGCCCGCTTTTTATTGGAAGAGGTGGAATAAGGCCGTGTCCCTTAAGTCAGAGAGAGCACCTTCTTTTTTTGGTGGAAATGTCAATGTAGATAGGAATACAACATTTCTAACATCGGCAAAAAGGCTATTACAAGATTATGCGGGTGGCACAGGCCTTGCCTCAGGGGTTGCCCGCTTTTTTAAACATGGCGTTCGTCATCACCATCGTGAGGTGAGGCTTATTATTAACGATATAACAAGTGGCAGCATCAGCACGCCGCTGGCGTTGTTAGAGAGATTGAAAGAAGTTCAACTGGTTAACCCGAAAGGGGCTTTAGCAAGACGTATTCAGTTGATTGCGATGAAAGCGTATGCCTGTAGCAACGACTCAGATAAAGGCAGGATCATTGATATATTCACCCGCCCGCCTCAACCTAAATCGACGCTACATCATGATGTGTTGTGACTTACATTTTTCCCCTTGCAGCCCGTCATTGTTTTTCTTCTTTTGAGACCCGTTGCTACGAGCGAAGAGAAGATACCCCCCTTGCGGGCCGTCATTGCCCTTTCTCCCCTTGCGGCCCGTCATTGCGAGCGTAGCGAAGCAATCCATATTGTGTTAGGCGATAAAACCTCACATGGCGGCACCGTTATCACAGGGGATGATGTTTTATCAATTTGTGATAAACCCGCGGCAAGGTTAGGAGATAAAGTCACTTGCCCGCTCCATGGCCCCAATGAAATCATCGAGGGCTTTCATACGGTGATGCTTGAGCCCAATAAAACACTGGCCTATGAAGGCTGCAAAACCGCCTGCGGCGCAACGTTAATAGCCGGCGAACAAACTATTGTGACGGTAGATACCGCATCGCTTGAGTGTCTTGTTTTTTCACCCGAAACAAAAAGCGATCCCTCTCAAGAACAATCCACAGAAAAATTAGATGAAGCATTTATTTTGTTTGTATCCACCGTTTACGGCGAAGCAGCAGGGCAGAGCGAAGCCGCCTGGCAGGCAATTGCTTCTGTTATCAAAAACCGTCAAAACAATCGTCGATTTATGTATGGACAAAAACATAGCAAGGTTGTACCGACTACTGTTTCTGAAGTCATTAAAACAGGTCGATTCGATGCTCAGTGGAGGAGAAATAATGCATTTCGGCAAGCTGAAGCTTATTTTTCTGGCGGGGAAAAACCTAACAAGGTTTTTAATTAAGGAAAGCGCGCTTTCCTTAATTAACCCCCTTCTTTAATAAATATCTTTAAGTTAAAGTTATCTATAATAAAGGAAAGAAGGCTTTCCTTTATTAGGAGGGGGCATGTCAGCACATCCAGAACGCATAGGTGAGTTTATACATAGTTCAGTCACAGGCGAGCGATATAGCGCTTATGTGCCAAAACCATTGCCACCGATGCCGCCTATAGAAATGGAAAAAATATACCCGTTGTTAGAGCAGGCAAATATAGCACTTGGGCGGCTGGATGGCTTAAGTATTATTTTGCCTGATCCTTCTTTATACCTTTACATGTATATCCGGAAAGAAGCTGTTTTATCTTCCCAGATTGAAGGGACTCAATCCTCTTTGTCAGATTTGCTCTTATTTGAAAATGAAGAAGTAGTGGGTGTGCCTAATAAAGATGTGGTTGAAGTATCAAATTATGTTGCCGCCATGGAGCATGGATTAAAGCGTATTCAAGGCGGGTTTCCGCTTTCACTTCGTTTAATTCGCGAAATGCATGAGATCTTATTAAATAGGGGCCGCGGGCACTTCAAACAGCCCGGTGAATTTCGCCGTTCCCAAAATTGGGTTGGCGGCACTCGTCCAGGCAATGCCAAATTTGTTCCGCCACCACCAGAAAAACTGATGGATTTATTAGGCGCATTAGAAAAATTTTTACATGATGAAACAGTAAGATTACCCACTTTAGTTAAAGCAGCATTGGCCCATCATCAGTTTGAAACTATCCACCCTTTTTTAGATGGAAATGGGCGTTTAGGCCGATTACTTATTACATTTGTATTATGTGTTGATGGCATGATGCGTGAACCAATGCTTTATTTGAGCTTGTATTTCAAAACACATAGGCAGGCTTATTACGAACATTTGCAGCTGGTTCGAGAAACCGGTGATTGGGAAGAATGGTTGCAATTTTTTCTGAGAGGGGTTATTGAAACAGCTAATCAAGCGATTCTGACTGCGCAAACCATTTTAAAACTTTTCACAGAAGATAGAAAAAAAATAGAAGCGATTGGTAAGCCATCGGCCTCTACACTCATTGTGCATCATTATTTGCAAAGACATCCCACCATCGATAGTAAAAAAATCGTTGAGCATTGTCATCTTTCGTTACCAACCGCTATTAAATCGCTTAATCATCTGACAGCACTGGGGATAGTCATGGAAATTACAGGTAAGACACGTAATAAAGTTTATGTTTACCGAAAATATCTTGATGTTTTAAGTGAAGGTACTTCACCCATCCAAGCATAGTTAACGCTGTTAAGCTTTTAAAAACAGGGTGATTACTTCCCTAATAGCGTTTTGACAGCAAGATGGTAGCCAATGCCTAACAAAGGTTGGGTAATCACAATTTGAATGAGCTTCAAAAAAATCAAGGCAGGAATGGGTGAGAGATCAAGCCCGCCGACGGGTGGAATAAAACGGCGAGCAGGCCGCAAAAGAGGTTCTGTTAATTGAAATAATAAGTGCATGAAGGGTGCGCGAGATAAAGGGACAAACCAACTTAAGATAATAAAAATAAAAATGCTGTAAAAGAAAATAGAAATCATTTGATTAAATAATTCTGCAAACGACAACACAATCAAACCATGAATCGCAGGAAAAACGCCTGCGCTTAATAAAATAATAAAAATAAATTTTAATAACTCGAGCAATATCAATAGCGTAATGGCAGCCAAGTCAACACCGCGAAAGTGCGGCATGATTTTTCTCGTGATTTTGAGTGGGGGATTGGTAATTTTTGCAATAAACTGCATCAGTGGATTTCTTGCATCCGCATGCACCCATTGCAAAATGACACGCAACATCAAAATAAAAATATACATGTCAAATAGCGACTGAACTAAAAATAATGCACCTTGTGTGAAGGGTTCCATATTAAATTTCCTTGCTTAATGCTTGTGAACGGTGATAAGCCGCATCCACTGCTTTTTTACATAAATGGGTGAGATGAGGGGTGAACGCTTGAATGGCTTGTTCGGTGGTGCCACCGGGGGAGGTGATTTTCTGACGAAGAGAAGACCACGTTTCATTATTTTCTAAGGCCAGTTTAGCGGCGCCAAAAGCGGTTTGACCCACTAAAAAATGAGCGGCTTCGGCAGATAACCCCAGTTGTATCCCTGCATCGCGCAGTGCTTCCATAAAATAAAGAAAATAGGCCGGTCCGCTACCAGACAGTGCGGTCACTATATCTAATTGTGATTCTGTTTCTACCCATAAAATAGCGCCTACTGCACGCATAATTTCTTCTGCGCAAGCACGTTGCGCGGGGTTGACTTGAGGGGTGGCATAAAGGCCTGTCATGGCCGCGCCCACTAGGGCGGGCGTATTGGGCATGGTTCTGACAAGGGGAAGGGGGTTGCCTGTCCACTGTTGAATGGCGGCGGTCGTGATGCCCGCTGCAATGGATAATACTAAGGTGTTTTTTTGCGTGAGAATGTTTGCCAATTCACTGCATAAGGTCGCCATGTCTTTAGGCTTAACACACAGCACCAGGATATCTGCCGCATTTGCGACGGCAAGATTGTCTGTGGTGGTGTAGATGCCGAGTGTTGCTAGACTTTCTAATGCAGCCAGCGAGAGGTTGCTGGCTAAAAGATGTGAAAGAGGATAACCCGATGCCAGTAAGCCACCGATCAAACTGCTGGCCATGTTGCCAGCGCCAATAAAGCCAATGGTTTTTTTCATTAAACTTTTTTCCTGTGACCAAACAGCGCGGTGCCAATACGCAAAAAGGTTGCGCCCTCTGCAATGGCAGCGGGAAAATCTTGGCTCATGCCCATCGATAAAGTATCCAAATGATAGCCCAAAGCAATAAGCGCATCAAAAGCCAAGCGTAACTGTTTAAAATAATAACGTTGCGTCAGATAATCACCCTGCTGTGGTGGGATTGCCATTAACCCACGCAGCTTCAGTTGCGGTAAGCCGGTAATGAAGCGTGCTAATTCAGGCAGTTTTTCAAGTGATACACCCGCTTTTTGAGGTTCTTCGCCCAGATTGACTTCAATACAGACGTTGAGTTTTCCTTTTTCTGCAGGACGTTGATCATTCAAGCGTTGTGCGATTTTTTTTCTGTCGACACTGTGCACCCAGTCAAAGTGCGTTGCGATTTCGTGAGTCTTATTTGATTGAATAGGGCCGATGAAATGCCATGTTAACGGATATTGACGAAGTGCCTCTATTTTACCCAGGGCTTCTTTTATATAATTTTCACCAAAATGGGTTTGACCTGCCGTAATGGCGGCTTGTAAGGCAGCAACAGGCTGCGTTTTGCTGACGGCAATCAGGGTAATTGTGCTAGGATCGCGTTGGTTTTCTTGTGCAAGTTGGTGTATTTCGCGCCAAAGCGCCTGAATAGAATCAGTGATGGTCTGCATGAAGGTAGGTAAAATGGCAATCAAGTGTGATAAATGGATACAACGTATGGTCGAGCAGTATGGCATGATTGACCCTTATGAACCACAGCAAGTTCGCCAACAAGCAGATAAAAAAATAATTTCTTATGGCACTTCCAGCTATGGTTATGACGTGCGTTGCAGCCATGAATTTAAAATTTTCACCAACATTAATTCTGCTGTTGTGGATCCCAAAAATTTTTCTGATGCCAGTTTTGTAAATTTAGTGTCAGACGTTTGTATCATTCCCCCTAATTCATTTGCCTTGGCGCGCACCGTGGAATATTTTCGCATCCCTCGCAACGTATTAACGATTTGTTTGGGTAAATCAACGTATGCACGCTGCGGCATTATTGTGAATGTCACCCCCTTAGAACCCGAGTGGGAAGGCCATGTTACCTTGGAATTCTCGAATACCACGCCATTACCTGCTAAAATCTACGCCAACGAAGGGGTTGCCCAAATGCTTTTTCTTGAAGCCGATGAAGTTTGCCAAGTGTCCTATAAAGATCGCGGTGGTAAATACCAAGGGCAACGTGGTGTGACTTTACCAACAGCGTGATCCATGACTGACTTACTCCAAGCAATGTCCCGTCGGCGGACATTTGCCATTATTTCTCACCCTGACGCAGGAAAAACAACGTTAACTGAAAAGCTGTTGTTATATGGCGGTGCTATTCAATTAGCGGGCGCGGTGAAAGGCCGTAAAGCGCAACGTCATGCCACTTCTGACTGGATGGCCTTGGAGCAGCAGCGGGGTATTTCTGTTACGACCTCGGTGATGCAATTTGAATATCAGGGTCGCATTATCAATTTGTTAGATACGCCAGGTCACCAAGATTTCTCTGAAGATACTTATCGCACTTTAACCGCGGTAGATTGCGCACTTATGGTGATTGATGGTGTGAAGGGGGTAGAAGAGCGCACGATTAAGTTATTAGAGGTGTGTCGCTTGCGAACCACGCCCATTGTGACATTTATCAATAAGTTTGATAGAGATTGCCGCTCCCCCATTGAGTTGTTAGATGAAATCGAGCAGGTCTTAAATATTCATTGCGCGCCTATTACCTGGCCCATTGGCATGGGGAAATTTTTCAAGGGTATTTACCATTTATTAGAAGATAAAATTTATCTTTATCAACCAGGCCAACAACATAAAATTAAAGCGGTAGAGGTTATTGAAGGGTTAGATAACCCAGCATTCGATAAATTATGTGGTGTGCTCGCGCAAGAAACGCGTGATGAGTTAGCGCTTGTCAAAGGGGCTTCTCATCATTTTGATCAAGCCTTGTTTTTGCAAGGAAAATTAACGCCTGTTTTTTTTGGATCGGCTGTCAATAATTTTGGTATTCGCGAGTTGCTTAATGCTTTTGTGGTGTATGCTCCACCGCCTCAATCGCGTGAAACACAAAGTCGTTTGGTGGAGGCGCAAGAAAATCATTTTTCCGGGTTTGTTTTTAAGATTCAAGCCAATATGGATCCTGCGCACCGTGATCGAGTTGCTTTTTTGCGTATATGCTCAGGGTGTTATGAAAAAGGCATGAAGCTGTATCAAGTGCGCACGCAGCGTACAGTGCAAGTCAATCAAGCCTTGACCTTCATGGCCAGCAACCGTGAGCAAGCCGAGCAAGCTTGGCCAGGTGATATCATTGGCCTTTATAATCATGGCACGATTCAAATTGGTGACACATTTACGCAGGGTGAAAATTTACAATTCACAGGTATTCCTTTTTTCGCGCCAGAATTGTTTCGTTTAATTCGTTTAAAAGATCCTTTAAAAAGCAAGGCGTTATTAAAAGGGTTGACGCAACTTTCAGAAGAAGGGGCGACACAATTATTTAGGCCTGTGATTAGCAATGATTTAATTTTAGGTGCGGTAGGTACGTTGCAGTTTGATGTGGTGGTGTATCGATTGCAATATGAATATAACGTCAATTGTACCTATGAATCTGTGGGTGTTGTGACCGCGCGTTGGGTGCAATGTGTAAATAATAAAAAATTAGAAGAATTTAAAAATAGAAATCAACATAATCTCGCGCTAGATGGGGCAAATCAATTAACTTACTTGGCGCCTACCCAAGTGAATTTACAGCTTACCATGGAGCGCTGGCCTGATATTCAATTTCTAAAAACACGAGAATATCTAGCGTGAAATATTGATGGAGTGGATTGCTTCGCCGCTAAGCAGAGAAGCAAGCCACTCCATCAATATTTGCGTTTTGTTGCGTTGTTTCAGCCTTTGAAGTCGATTACCATGCAGTTTAATTTTTTTCTCGCAGGAGCCACTGATGAGCCATACACAATGGGGTAAAAACACACATATTAATTTATCAACAGCGGCCTTGGTTGAAAGGGCTTTAGCAAAAAAAGAAGGGGTGCTGACAGAAAAAGGGGCGCTCAAGGTAGAAACGGGCAAGCGCACGGGGCGTTCTCCTAAAGATCGTTTTATTGTCAAAGATGAGATTACCGAAAACACGGTCGATTGGAATGAGCGCAATCAACCGTTTGATTCTGCATGTTTTCAAGCATTGTGGCAAAAGGCACAAGCCCATCTCCAAGATAAAGAATTGTTTGTGTCACATTTAGCGGTGGGTGAAGATAAACGTTATCAATTGCCCGTGACCGTTATCACAGAAAAAGCGTGGCACGCTTTATTTACGCGTCATTTGTTTATTCGTACTTTACACGCAGAGTATGATCCTCAAGGCTGGCTACTCTTAAACGCCAGTTCTTTATTGTTAGCGGGTGAGAAAGAGGGCGTACACAGTGAAGCCGCGCTGATTATTAACTTCACTGAGCGAAAAATATTGCTGTGTGGTTTGCAATATGGCGGTGAGATGAAAAAAGCATTGTTTTCTATTTTAAATTTTATCTTGCCTGAAAAAGAAGTATTGCCGATGCACTGTGCGGCGAACCAGGGTGAACAAGGGGATGTTGCCTTATTTTTTGGGTTGTCAGGCACAGGCAAAACAACGTTATCTGCCGATCCAGATCGCCATTTAATTGGGGATGATGAGCATGGCTGGAGTCGTGAAGGCGTTTTTAATTTTGAAGGGGGATGTTATGCAAAATGCATCGATCTACAAAAAGAAAAAGAGCCGCTGATTTGGGATGCGATTCGTGAAGGGGCTATCTTAGAAAATGTGGTTTTACATCCTGACACATTAACGCCTGATTATAAGGACGCTTCTTTAACGCAAAATACCCGCGCTGCCTATCCGCGTGATTACATTCCTTTTTGTGTCGCAGAAAATCAAGCGGGTGCGCCCAATGCCGTGATCTTTTTAACCTGTGATTTATATGGCGTATTGCCGCCGGTTGCGATGTTATCAAAAGCTCAAGCGGCCTATTATTTTTTAAGCGGCTATACCGCCTTGGTGGGGAGTACAGAGGTAGGGTCAACCGATGTTGTGAAGCCAACCTTCAGCACGTGTTTTGGTGCGCCTTTTTTCCCTCGCCCGCCGAAAGTGTATGCAGCGCTATTACTCAAGCGTTTAGAAGAAACGGGGGCGAAGGTTTATTTGGTGAATACGGGCTGGACGCAAGGCCCTTACGGACAAGGCGGGCAGCGATTTGATATTCCAACAACACGTGCCGTGGTGAAAAGCATTGTGACAGGGGCGGCGGCCAAGGCTGATTACACTATTTTGCCGGGCTTTAATTTGGCGATCCCCCAACACTTGGAAGGGGTGGCTGACGAAGTGTTAGATCCTAGAAAAAACTGGGAAAATCTAGCGCAATACGCTTTACACCAGCAAGCATTAATGACCCGCTTTAAAGAGAATTTTAAGCGCTTTGATGTGAGTCAAGCGATTGTAGAGGCAGGCCCCCAATAAAAAGCTTCCTTGTTAGAAAAACATCGTCTATACTGGTTTTCGGCTATTTTTAGATAGTCAAGATTATTGGTAAATAATAGACTTCTTTTAAAGCCTATTTTTTTAAGTGGGTTTTGAGAGAAGTCTATATCATCACCAAGTATTGTTTATTTTATTGTAAGAGGTTTTTGTAATATGCCAAAAGGTAGAGTGAAGTGGTTTAACGAGTCCAAAGGGTTTGGTTTTATTGAAACTCAAGATGGAGGAGAAGATGTATTCGTGCATTACTCTGCTATCAAAGGCTCAGGATTCAAAACATTAGCTGAAGGGCAATATGTTACTTTCGAAATTGAACGTGGTCCTAAGGGCGCACAAGCAGTTCAAGTAGAAGTTGCCGAAGAAGAAGCTTAGTTCTTTCTCTTAAGCTCAAAAGAAACCCGGTGGTGCTTCACAGTGCCACCGGGTTTTTTTGTCTCAATTTATAGTTTGACTTGATTTTAACCAACACTATAATTGAGGACTAATAGCGGCGTTATTTTTAGGATTTTTACAGAATATGATGAGAAGAATACTTCAAACGAATGATCAATACAGCACCTCTGCACCCGCAAAAACAAGTGCAGGAGAGAGGGAGCACGTCCTCCGTTGTTGTTTTAATGAGTGCTTGGGCTATGTATTGAAATCAGGTGATTTGCGCATGAGCCAGTTTATTTTTTCTGATCTGGAAGAACGCAGTAGGGTGTTGCGCTTGTGTGACATTGTGCCTTATATCTCTCCTCCTGAACGTGCTGCCTTACATCTGCAAGCGCGCAGAACAGCTGAAACATTTTTAAATGATCACTATCCAAAATTAGCGGAGGTAAGCCAAGGCACCGCTTTGCTTTTTCAGGCCACTCAGTCAAAACGTGTTGCGCTACTTGAAGTGCTCTTAATGCCTGAGGAAAAAAAACGAGCTTGTTTGGCGTATTTAGAGGGTACACAGTTTGTCGATCAAAGTTATATAAAAAAACAACTGGATTGTTATTTTGGAGAAGTGCTTCAAGCGCAATATGCCAACCTTTTTCAATTAATGGTGACAAAAAGGTTAGAGGTTATCAAAAAGTTTTCAGAAAATTATGTGCATATCCCACAACCTATTTCGTTAGAATCAAAAAACGCATTACTCAAGGAATTAAAAGAACAGTTAAACGCAGTTTCAGCCGTGTGCTGCAATCTGGTTATGCAAGCATTTGAAACCCTCTTATCAGAAGATGTATCCGTTATTCATTGTGCAAAAGAAATTGGTTTTACACACCCGTCTATTGATGCATTAGCGGGATTAATCCCTGGCTTGCTTGAAAAGGGCGCCAGTATGATATGTTTTAGACTGGGAAAACCAGAAGAAAGAAAGAAATTAATAGTTGCCTTGAAGCATATTTTGGAAGGCTTGGCGGAGGATTTTTATTTTTTTCTCGCAGAAGTACCTGGTACAGAGGTAAGACGACGAAGAAATCCGGTTTCTTTTTGTCAAGCACGTGATTGTATCAGCGATTCTTATCGTCAAGATTGTGGTTTCCAAGAAGTAGCGGAAATACTGACAGAACAATCGACACAACTGGACACCTTAATAACGGCACTCACAGCAAGACAAAGACTATTAAAAGAAGAATTTTCAGCATTCCATGTAGCTAACTTATATCAAGCGACTGCTCAAGCCGCCTTCCTGGGTGAGGCGGTTTCTACAGCGCAGTTATTGACTTTGCCCCTTCAGGTCAATGAAAAAGAAAGAAATGGCAATACAGTTTTACATTTTATGCTGGCGTCCTCTGAGCTTCACGCCGATCTGGGAAAGCGTGCGCTATTGATACGTGCGCTTTTGGAGAGAGGGGCTAATTTTTTTGAAAGAAATAATGACGGGGAAATGGCAATTAATTTTTTATGTGCACACGGAGATAATCGTTATAACGGCGAAAGCCCGCCATCTGATCTTGCTGTGGGTGAGATAAGAACAAACTTAACAAGGCGATTAGGTCTTGCTGCGCTCAGAGATACAGGCCGAGAAGCGGATCGTGGAAATTTAATTGAGGCATTGTTGACGGTTGATCAGGATTGTATTGGCGATAATCTGGATTTTATCGGCAACAACGCCTTAATTTTATTGCACCGCCACGCAAAAAATCATCTTCATTATGCTGAAATGGTGAGCTTCTTTATTCAAAAAAAATGTAATCCCTTTCATCTTAATGAGCGTGAAGAAAGCATTACTTGTGAATTGATAGCTGACAAAAACCCCTTGATTCAAGAAACCTTGAGACAACACATAGCGCCTTTGCAAGCGTTATCACCTGTTGAAATACAACGTGTTTTGCCTGAATCAGCCAGTATTTTTTTAACGGCACTGAAACTCAGGTATTTTCCTATGGTGAACCTCTATTTGAGGGCTTATCCAGACGTGATGGTCAATGCGAGCATCAAAGAACAGCAGCTCCTGGATATCATACTAACGCAAGAAAATAAGATGGAATCTGCCACCCAAATTGAAATATTGGAAATATTGTTTAAAGAAAAAATTTTAAAGGATGAAAGCGGGCAAAAACTTTTTGTTTATGCGTTAAAAGAGAGAAATCTTGCATTATTAAATTTATCTCTTAAGTTATACCCTTCGTTAGTGCGTGATCCTTATTTAAAAAAATTCTCTGAAAAACACATTGCCGAAATACTCTTTGAAACACAGCAAGCATTTCCGAGTGAAGATTATAATAGGTTTTTTGCCGGTTATGACGCTTTATGTCGAGCGGGTTACGACGGCAGCGATCTATTTTGCGTGGCCAGTGATGGCGATTTACTCATGAGTAAATTTTTACATTCAGACTCTATTGATTGCATGAGCATTGTGAATAGATCAATCGATCGTATCTCCTTAAATATTGACTCAGGCCAAACGTATGCTTTGAAGGCCTTGCCAGCGTTTTTGTTTATGTTGATCGATCGTGCTAAGGATTTTTTTGAAAAAAATGATTTTCTTAATGCAAATATTTATTTCAGGATTTTTACTTGTTATTGCCGTTTATTTAAAGATGATTTACTAGAAGACGCACAAAAACTGTCAGGAAAATCTCTGCTGGATTATCTTTTTACGAGCCCCGAAATTATTCTTGAAAAAAGGAAAGATACTTTCATCGAGCGGATTGTGACGATTCTTTATGATGTGTTGTTCCCGCTTTTTGTCACTAAACTATCACTTAAACGACAAGAGCAAATATCAACTGGCGAAGCGGGCTGTTTTTTAAAAGATGAGTTAACGGCATTAGAGGGCTATGTCCATAAAAAAGAAGTTGTGTTGAGTAGTCTTGATAGTTTAAATGAGAGGCAAAAACAACGTCGTTTTGATTATAAAATTTTATGGTTGCTTTGTTTGCGGATGTATTTGATGGGTGAACGAGAAGGCCCCGCTGCTTTATATAGAGCAGAAGAAGAAACGATGAAGATGGTCCATGTTTTTTGGGCGTCAGCAGATGTTTCTGTGCTTGGGCGTTCTTATTTGTATGGCACGATGCATCCTCGTACTTTTGGTGTGCTTGATGCAGCCAGAAAAAATCAACACCGTGCGCTCATTGTGCCGCCGCCTCGAGATGATCAGATGGCAAGTGATCATCCAATTTCGCCTGCAGCGACAACGAGTCACAGTGATGCGCTGGTTGATTTGCAATCGCTTGAAAAAGTGGCGGCCGCACTCGATGCGGCAGTGCGCGAAAGAGATGAAGCGCTTCGTGCAAGAGCGCTTGCCGACACAGAAATACAAGAACTTCGACGTAACTTGGAGGAAGAAAGAAGAGATCGGGAGTGTTTAGAAAAAGCGGCGCGCGAACAGATAGCACGTTTAGAAGCAGAATCTCGCGAAGAAAGAGAAAACAGGCAACGCTTAGAAGCGAGTGGACAACGATTAGAAGGCACCGTCAGCATCATGGAAGAGAGATTACAAAAGATGATGCAGCAAATGGAAGCCTTATTAGCTGCACAATCAGGTGCTGCCGCCTCATCGAGCACTGCACCGCCGCCTGCTACGACAGACAACACAAATATTCGTGCGCGTGCATCGTTAAGCTTATTTAAACGAGCCTAGAGGGCAATATGTCAACGGACAGTGAACAGGTAGATTGGCATAAGTTAAGCCTGTGTTTGTCGTTGAGTTTAAACCAAGAAGCGGCGATTGCTGCTGATATTTCTCGTTCTGCATTCAGTCGATGGTTAGCACGACGTCGTGTTGCTTGTCTTGAAAAGATAGATGCCAAGGTAGGGAATTTACATCAAGCAGGCGAGGTGTTGCCTTATGCCAAATTAGAACAGTCCGTATTGGCAATAAAGATATTAGGTTTTGGGGGGTGGTTAGTGATGAGATTACTGAGCTTGTCTTGGTTGAGAAAAAAAATAGCGCAAGCCAGATTAAGTCATCCCGCTGGCGAGTTGGCTTTTCAGAGTTTGTGTGAGTGTGAAAAAGCGTTGTGCGCTGATACATTCGGTCAATCAAAGTTGGTTGCTTGTAAGGAAAGCTATCTACATTGTTTTAATGAATTGCTCTGGCAGTTAAAAAGTGAGAAGGGAGCACAGGGTAGTATAGATAACCTGCTTCATCAACGCACAGTCTTGTTTTATATCTTGGCAAAACAAGTTTTCAATTTATTTTTACCAGAAAAATTACGTCTTAAAACACGCGACCAGTGGAAAGCAGAAGGGGTGATGCAAGATGCTTTGTGGTGTTTGCTTTGGTTTCAAGAAAAAGGCTTAGATTTAACAGGGAAACCTTTAATAAGGGGGTTCAATGCGTGTTTTTCTGAATTGCAGTTTAGTCATGATGAGATAGAAAATTTTAAAAAATCCATTAAGTGCTGTGCAGAACCAGACAATATTATCTATTTACTTGAACAAAGAATACATGTCTTGATGTTTGAAGAGAGCTACCAAGATTTAATGGCTGATCTTGAAAAAAAGGAATCAATGCTTACAAACATTATCCAACAGATATCCAGTCAAAAGGGAGATGTCAGCGAGGATACGCAGGACTTGCTCTTATTGCGCAGATACAAACAGCGCTTAACAAATTATTATCAATCTCATTTGCAAGGTCTGTGTAATAAAGTCTTATGGCAAGTATTGGACCCAGTTATTGAACGATGCCGATGGGAAAGAGAATGGGAGGCCGCCAAAGCAACTTGGTTAGAAGTCTATAAACAAACTGATGATGAAAAACGCCAGTGGGTGGCCTTAGAAGGCAGATTAACTGAA
>OBEQ011689280.1_pt1 | contig 16616 bp, 19 predicted proteins | sample 1670901 | NCBI WGS metagenome assembly OBEQ01 (sample SAMEA104232315, study PRJEB22302) | groundwater metagenome | biome: forest; feature: aquifer; material: groundwater | place: USA | collected 2011-08-07 | depth 5.4 m
AACTCGTCCACCCAGATAAAAAACGGGCGGCGATGTTCTTCCGGCATCTTCCCGCGCCGTTCCACGGCCCGCTGACACATGAATTTCACAATCACCCCCGCGATGCGTCCGGCGAGGTCATATTCCTTCACTGGGATATCGATCACGATGATTTTTCCATCGCGGAGGGCATCCTCCGGCGTGAACGTCGAGATTCCTTCAAAGAACTTCTGCCGGATCGGGGAGCGGAGCATGGGATCGGCCAGTCCCTCCCAGGTTTCCAGGATGCCGGCCTGTTGCTTGGAACCCATCCTGGGAAAATCATGTACAAAATAATCCTTAGCCCGAATGTAATCGTAATTTTTCGGATCCTTCTCCACGGCCGTCGAACAGGCCTTCACGCACTTGGAGGAGACATCGATTTCAATCTCCTCGGCCTTGCCGTAAGGATCGTCTTCATCGCGGGCCTTAGGGCTTGAGCCAATAAGTTCATTCATCCCCATCAGGGTAAAAGGTTCATCCAAAATGACCTGAAGCTGGGCTGCGTTGGAGATCAGCCGCTTGGCGGCCCGTTCCCAGAAGTCCTCGGCCTTGGCGCGGCCGCCGCCCGATTCAATGAGATCGTAGAGTTGGCGGAAAAGGCTGATGATATTGATCACAAACCCGGCTCCCCGGCCTTCGCGCCGCAGTTCATAGTCGAAGATATTGAAACGGTGTTCATTATCCGCGGTGACGATCAACAAGTCATTTTCCCGTCCGCAGGAACGGGCCAGATCCCGCCAATACTCGGCTTCGCCCGTCTTCACACAAAGCACCAAGCCCCCGGCCATCAGCCGGAGATATTTGATGGCAAGCGTGTCCCCGGAGCCTGAGGATTTGCCCGAGCCAATGCCGCCCAGAATGAGCGTGCCCTCCACGGCATCCCTCAGTCGCCACGGGTCGCCCGTGGGAAGAAGGGCGATGGGGGTTTCCAGGTCCCACTGGCGGCAGGAAAAGCCGGTTGAATCGTAAGTCACACGGGCCGTTTCCGTGATGGGAGGGGGATTGCCAAAAAACCAATTCAGGGCCGCACTCATGGGAATGGGGAAAGCATCATTTCCAAAATTGATACCAGCGTTTCTCATGGAGCCGGCGCGCTTCCTCCTCTTTCCTTCTTTTCTCGATGGCTTCCATCCGCCCGAGTTTCTGACTGGCTTGGGCGGCTTCTTGCCGCGCTTGAAGAAGATCGCTGGCCACGGCCTGAAGATGATCTTCCCGGGCTTTGAGTTGGTCACTCGATTGCTTTTTGAGCTTCTCAAAATCTGCGGAGAGATCCTCAAACTGACGTTGAGTCCCTGCGATGATGTCCCGTTGCACGCGGGTCACCCCGGCATCGTATTCCCCCATTTCAAGGGGAAGTTCCGGCGTGGAAACCGTGTGGGGTTCCAGCGTGGAGGGGAGTTGCCATGTGGCGGCCTTTTCCACATAGGTGACTGTTTGCTCATGGTGAAGAATGTCATTGCCGACTGCCTGGGGAGCCATCCAGAGATCGCGCTGGCGCTCCAAAGTCCGAAAGCGGCTGCCTTGGGAAGAAGGTGCCTCGAGGACCACCACGGGTTGCGCGGGACTACTGGCACATCCCGAAAGACAGAGAGCAAGCCAAAGAACCGGGATGGTCTTCCAAAAACCCAAAAACTCGCTCATGAAAGTTGGACGGGGCGCGGCATTCCAAGCAGGGCAGCCGTTCCCCGCAGGGGATGGCCTGTACGTCCTGGAGCCGGCTCTTCTCTTCCAGAGCCGGATCCGGACGGGAAAAAGGCAAGGCTGGCTCCCGGCCCCTCGGCCAGAGAGTCCAAGCAAAGGATTCTGGGTCTTCATTGTGAGTGGGTTTCCGTGGGCCATGCCATCACGATGCTTTCCCGGGGGATGATGAGGGAGGTGAACTCCCTTGGTGTCATGCGGGGGCTTAAAAGGAGTTTCGCCTGGGCGAGTACCATTTCCTGGGCGGTCGCTGCCTTGACGCGACCTTCCACGAGATCGTGGGTGATCGTGTAGAGCCGGTAGTGCCTGCCGGCAATGAAGGGATATTCGGTGGGGGTAGGGTAGGGTTTCATCGGGTGGGGAGGGAGCGGCCGGGGGCGGCCGAGGTGATATCGATGGCTTCATCGAGAAAGATCGCGCAGAGGCGCGCGGTGGGAACGAGGACATAACTATTTTGCTGCTGGAGCTGGGCTGCATAACGGCCGGCGATGACATCGATAAAACCTTCGATGGCGGCAAGGCCGCTATTGCGGAGAGTGGATTCCGGGGTGGTTGTGGTGGTCGTGAGCGTGGAACCGGCCGTGATGGCCGAGTTTTGCGTGGTGATGAAGGTTTGGAGGGTTTTCGTAAAATCCTGCATGCCTCGGAGGGAGGCGAGCTTGAAGGCTGTGCTGGCAGCATCGTCATAAACGTATCCTTTGAGCCCCGCGCCATTGACCCTCCAGCGTCCGGACTCGGGGCTTTCCTCGTAGGTCATGCCGATGCCTTTCATTGGCAGTTCCCAGCCCTGGCGTCCTTCCTCGTAAAAGATGAGCGTGTCCCAGGTGACGAAGACGCGGCCCCGGAGATTGCCCGGGGCGATGCGCCCGGTGAGCTGCGTGCCGACGGGGATGCGCACCCGATGGGCGAAGATCACCGGATGGATCACGGTGGCCGTTGCCGGGGAAATTTGATTGTTACTCACGATGTCGCTTGTGAGCGTGGCATGGAGCATCGTTCCCTTGGGAAGAAAATCATCCGACATGATTTTGCCCGAGGGATTCAAATTGCCGAAGCTCGGCTGGTTCAACGGGCGTTGGGGCAGGATGGCTTGTCCTGCCGGGGATGGCGGTGGAGGGGTGGCCACAAGAGGAGCCGCCTCGGGAATCGTGACCGCGGTCTCGTGCCGGGCACTCGTGCGGGGAATGGCTCCCGAGGGCAATTCCTGGATCATCCCGGCCTGCTTCTCGCGCCTGTGGCGGACGGAAGCACTTGCAAGCGAGAGAAGGATGGAGACAAGGACAATCATCATCCATCCAAAGGGGGTGAACTTCTTCTCCTGCCAGAGGCGGTTTCGAATGTCCTTCAAGGTGGGCATGGGTCAAGCGAATGAGCGACTCTTTTAAGGAGCGCGGGTTGAATCGATGGGTTCCAGCAGAATGGAAAAGGCGTTGCGCGGACTTAATCCCTGGGATCCATCCAGAATGATAAAATTTTCGCTGCTGCCCCCCGGGAGAATGGGATTCTGACCCAGGGAGACGGCGAGGGGTGCAAAGAGAGTTTCGGCCACGGAGACCGTGGTTTTGCGCGTCTCGAAGAAGAGGGGCATCGCGAGTTTATTTTTGAGGATAAAATGAAGCACAATGTGGCGCGAATCCCGGAAGCGAAAGGATTGCAAAAGGCTGCATGCATGAGTGGGGGTTTCTTCTTCCCGCAGTTGCGTCGAGGACTCGACTTCACGCAATTCGGGCGAGCGAACGTCCTTCAAGGCATGGTAATTTTGGGCAATCCGTAGTTCACGGATCATCCTTTCGGCGGCTGTTTCCTGAGCGAGAGTGGCGGGCTCTCCCCAGGGTTTGGAGTCATCAAGGATTTTCGTCACGCGGATATTCTGGGTGAAGGGTTCACTTGCGCTTCCCAGATGAACGGCAAAGTTCAATGTTCCCTGGCGGGTCAGGATGGCCAGGGTGGTATCCCGGGCCCCGGCCTGGATGGGTTTCAAGGAAACGGTGCGTTCGGCTTTTTCAATGAGCCACATCTGGGCATCGCCCACATTCGTGGCCACGGGTTCAACGGGAAGTTCGATGAGGCAGGCCGAGCCCAGTCGCGCGGTGAGGGGATGGACGACACTCGTGGCCAGTTCCAGGGTTTCTACTTCCTGGGCCCATCCCGAAGGCATGGGGATGGCAAGGAGGCTTGCCACGAGCACAAAAAAACCTTTAGCGGATATGGTGGATGGCGTGTCCATAGAGATTGAGGGGATCGGACGTGGAGAGGAGATCGATCGTTAATTGAAGGGTGGTGTGGTCAAGTGTTCCGTTGCGTTTGAGTCTCCGGAGTTCGGCGGTGACATGGGCCATTTCGAGAGACTCATCCAGCTCGACCGTTTGGACTTTCAAGGTTTGAGTATAGCCCTCCGATTCAATAAGTGCCTTGTCCTTCTCGAAGCGTTTGCGGGTGGCTTCCAGAAGTGCCGGGCTGATAAAGGGCGTGTAGAGTTCAGAGGGCGGAGTGCCCTGGGGCGAGAAGGTGTAGACGAGCGGTAAAAAGATCTTCACGAAAGAGATGGCCGTTTCCTGGTTCCACGTGAAGACTTGGGTGGCCAGAGGAAGCATGGGGCCGTCGCCGATCTGGTAGGCGATGCGGGGCAGATGCTGGTTATTTCCCATCACGATCAAGGCGATCGCCTGAACGAAGTTGAGGAGAATGGACGTGGCGATGGCGAAAAGAAGCCAGGAATCCCGCATCCGGTGACGGGTGTGGAGCTTGAATGGATTTTCTTTCATTGGTCCAGAACCGACTTGTTCAAGTGGTTGATGGTTTTGCCCATGGCTTTGGCTTCGTGTTCATGCCATTCCCGCAGGGCTTTTTGCTCCGGCGTTTCCGAAGCTCCTGCTCCTCCTGTCTGACCACGAAGCATTTGACCCTGTTGCACCGTGCGGGAGCCGGTGGAGGGGGCCTGTCCGGACTTTTTCCCCAGAAGGAAGAGGCAGATGCCTGCAAGGAAAAGGATGGCAAGGAGGAGGGTGGCGAGGGTGAGGTTCATTTTTGTATTCATGATTTGAGGGATGGGGTTATTTTTTAAGGGGTGTTGTGGCCACTGTGTAGGCGTGCTGACGCGTGAGAATCGATTCCTGCATTTGGGGGCTCAAGGCTTTCCCGGCCGATCCTCCCAGGATCCTTGAGACGAGATGGACGCCGGGCGTCGGGGGGATGGGAGTTGAAATTTTAACCATGTTGCCATCGGCATTGCGGAACATCTCCGTGACCATGGATCCCCCGGAGGAGCCTCCCCCCAAACCACCCCGGCGCGCGCCCATGACTGATCCGATCATGGAGGCGGCCTTCTCGACGGGAGAGGGCACGGCCATGGCGGCCGCGCCACTGGCTTTATTGATGATCCATGCGGTCAAGGCCGGGGCTCCCATGTAAAGGGCGGCCTGGGCGGGCAGCATCACAAGGTACACGCTCATGCCCGCGGTCGTTCCATCATTCAAAAAAGTAGAGAGCGAAACGCACATGCGCCAGATGGCCGGTGTCAGGCAAATGACGATGAGGGATTTGAGCCACGCGGTGAAAATGCCTGCTGTTCCCTTGAATGCGAGGCAGACGATGGCAAAAGGGGCCAGAGCCATGAGGAACGCTTTGAAAATAATTTGAATCGTCCATGTTCCCACGATGGTGACGGCCAGGATTAAAGCCGCGATGGCAAAGACGGCCGTGGAGAGGCCTCCCGTCATGACGGTGGTGGCAAGGCCCCCGACGATTCCGGTTCCTGTGACGAGGCTTCCCACGCCCACGGTGGTGGCGTTGGCTCCCGTGTCCAAGGGGAAAAAGGCCTGGAGTGCATGGCAGGAATCCAGAAGCGCGGGAAGAAGCGTTGCCGTCCATGTGGAGAGAAGGATCCACGTGATGCCGAGGCGAAGAAGAGGTTCCACAAGTTCGGCAAACCCGCCCCGTTGGACTTGATAAGCCATGTGCAGGGCGGAAACGAGCCAAAGGAGAGCCAGTAACTCTTCAGCCCGCGGGGTATTGTCCGAGGCAAAGGCGCGTGCCTGGTCAAAGACCCCGGCGGGATCTGGGAACCATGCCTCGGAATGGGCAGGAAGAGGCGTGCCCGGTCCCGCTGAGGGAATGGAGGAGACTGGGTCGGGAGTCACCGTGTCCTGGGCGACGACCGGGGAAGCAAGGCCCACCCCCAAGAGAAACATGAAGAGAGAATGTTTCATGGTTACTGGTCCAAAACACCCTTGCTTAAATGTTCGATGGTTTTCCCCATGGTTGCCGCTTCCCTGGCGCACCAATCGCGGGAAGCCTGTTCCCAGGCTTCTTTTTGATTTTGATTCTCGATGTGATTGGCCTGTTGCTGCTCGAAAGCCCGCTTGCGTTCCTCGGCCAGGGCCTGATCTGCGGCATGGAGGGCATCGAGAGCCGCCTGGGCTTTGGCAGTTTCCCCGAGCGACCTGGCGGCTTTGAGCTGCGCCTCCGCCTTTTTACGTTCCTGATCCAGCCGGGCTCTTTGCTCGTCGTAGGTCTTTTGCGCGGACTGGGTCCGTTCGTAACTTTGACTCGTCGTCACGTACCTCTCCCAGGAATGAGGATCGGTCGCCACCTGCCGGAGCTTGTCGAGATCGAAGGAGGTGTTGCCGCCCGTGTGTTGAAGCGTTTGCATGGCCGAGCCAAAATTCATGGCGGCCTTGGAGAGATCAATGGCCGAGGTGATGGAAGGATCGATGCCGATGGATTCCATGCCTTTGCCGATGAGCGCCTCGACATCGTTCATCTGTCCGATGAGATCATTGAGCTTATTCACCTGTTCCGTGGCTTTATGGATTTGTTCCGTCCATTTGGAAAGATTTTCGGCGTGATTCAAAAGAGCTGTCGTTTGATTGGCCGAATCATAGACAGCCATCTGAGCATGAGATGGGTGAGTGGTGATCGTGAAGAGGAGAAGGAAAAGGAGAGGGAAGCATTTCATGAATCAATTTCTTTGCTGAAAAGTTTCGTAATGGGGACGGAGGCCACCTTGCCGTGTGGAGATCGCAGGGACGTAAAGCTTTTCGGGCTGTGGCCCAGTCGTGAGAAGAGAGCTTGAATGGGCATCGTAGAGGACTCCATGCTGCTCTCGTGCGGGCACGGTGACTCTTGGGATAGGGGCCGCAGATCTTCCTTTTCTTGGCAGGCCATTGGATTCTTCCCAGAGCCCTTTCAAAATCATTTCCTGCCCCATGGCTTTGCCTTCCACCAGGCCCGAGTTGAATGCCTTTTGGCGTCCGGATTTGGCGATGGTTTGCAGTGCCTCGGAAACCACAAATCCACCAACGGCTCCTGCCGTGGTAAGTGCGGGATCTCCGTCTCCTGCAAACCAGGCGGCGGCTCCGCCTCCGGCCGCCCCCAGGCTGTCAAAGGCCACGCGCTGGCCAGTGCCGGGAGCCCCACACCCGGTCAGGGCAAGCATGAGAAGGATGATGAAAGAAGGTGAAAATTTCATGGGTTATTTGGGTGGAGTAAATTCAGAACTCAAGGGAGCTTTACCCAAAGAGTCGCTTGAGAAGGCGGCTGCCACCCCCGCGGCTCCTGCGGCTGCCGCCGGGAGGACGGAATCGGAGAGGGATGGGGTTTTACCGTCTTTTGCGGTTGATGTCCCCAATCCCCTGGTGGCATTGGAAATTTGCAATGCCAAAGCCGCCGCTGCCTCGTCGTCTTCGGCTTGCGACGAATCCAGAAAGGCATATTGCTTGCCCAGGACACTTCCGGTTGCCAAGAGAGCATTCGTTCCCCACAGGGCCACACTGATATTGGCTGCCGATAGCGACGCTGAAATAAAACTATTCCTGGTCTGATTGGTCGGCATGAATGGCGCAGCGAGAAAATAGGTGAAGGTATTGGTTGGGGTGATGCTTTGGGAAAGCCCGCTAAAAATGGCAAATCCATGGGCATTGGTCGTGGTGGCGAGCTGGGTGTCGTTACCATCGTAAGTGCCTCCTCCATCGGCATCCCTGAAGAGAATCAGGTTGGTGAGATTCATGGCCGCAGGGGAATTGGTGGTTGAATTGGAGAGCACAAACGCCAGGGCGGACATGGTGACATTGGTGTTGGAGGCGAGGGTAAATCCCAGGAGCTTTCGCACAGGATTAGCCGTTGATTTACGGGAAACACTTTCAAGGCTGTCGGGTTGTCCCGTGATGGTGACCGAGGCCATGGTCACCCCGCCTCCCGCTCCGCCTGCATTTTCCATGATGTTCACCGCATAGGACTGATTGTGGGTTCCATAAACGGTATTGGCCGTGCCGCCATTGACGGAGATGCCCCAATAAGCGGAGATGCTGTTGGTGAACACGGAAGGTGCGTTGGTTGGAATGACGACGACCGGATAACAGGTGATTTGCGTGGTGAAGGGTGCACCGGTTCCTGAGGAGGGCGATGCGTTGGCTGAACCCGTCACGCTGCTTAAATAACCATTTCCGATCATGCCGACTCCTGGAATTTGCCACGTGGTGGAAGCACTCCCACCCGTTCCGTTGGGTTCCAGGCTGCTGAAGGATGGAAAGGAAACGCCGATGCCGTTAGTGACCGTGGTTCGGCTCACGGTCACCGGGATCTGGGCCGTGGCCAGCGTGACACAAGAGACGATCAAGGTGACGAGGAGAGAGAGGGTTTTCATGGTGGGATGGAGGATGGCTTGGTGTGAATGGCATGGGAAAGAGTGTCGATTTCCTCCTGGGACATGGCCGCCAGTTTGCAAACCGCCTTCCAGGGATTTTCGCAATGGCGAACCATGTGGTCGCGGACCTCGGAAATCGTGGGACTGGTGGAGTAGAGCAGGGCTTCCTCCCGGCTCACGCGATTCATCGCCTCGCCAGCGATTTGTTTGGAGTCAGCCCGGTGAACGTAAATAAATTGTGAGTATCCGACCTTGCTTGGGTCGGCCATGGCGGCAAACCGGGCGCAAAGCTCATCGGTGAGCGAAAATTCCCGGCGCATCTGGTCAATGGCCTTGTGATCGAGGGTGCGCAGGAGAAAGAAATTGTGACAGTTGCCCATGACCACATGGGCAATTTTCGAAAGGAGAAAATCGGCCGCCTGCTGGGAAGAGAGAAAGACCGCGCAATGGTAGGCCCGGTAAACGCGGAGCGAATTTTCAATGAAATGACTGCCTGCTCCATTGTCCACAAACTTCCAACATTCATCGAGGATCAGAGCCTTGCGCCAGCGTTTGGGAAGTTTGGCCATGCGCCGGGCTTCGGCACCTGTGAGAGTCATCATCATGACCGCGCTCAGGTTGGCATCCTTTTGGACCTTGGAAAAATCGAAGAATTTGAATGGAGAGGAGAGATCCATTTCAGCCCTGGTATCCGAATCAAAATACTCTCCGTAGAGACCGCCCTGGCAGTAGGGTTCCAGCGTATTGGCAAGGTCCTGCAATGCGTCGATGCGGTCGTGCTCCCATCCTGTGCGGAAGGCCGAGAGGAAATGCCGGAGCCGGGTGCCGATGCCGTGCTTTTCAAAAGAGATCTTGGCGGCTTTCAAGATGCGGCTTTGACGAATCTTGCGCCGGGACTCTTCCTCCAGATCCCCAAAGATGGTTTCCAGGATATGGCAGATCGAGGAAAGTTCGTCGTGAGTGGGCTCGCTTCCGGCAATGGCGCAGGGATTCAAGAAAAAAGGATGATCCTGGTCAAAAGAGATTTTAAGGCCGCCGTAGAGCCGCACGAGGGGTTCAAATTCGTCCTTCGTGGAGATCACGGTCAGACTTTTCAATCCCTGGCTCACGAGCTGGGTCACGATCGAATTCAAAAGAAAGGTTTTGCCGCCACCCGTTTCACCCACGACCACATTGTGATAGGGACGGGAGTCGGTGAAGACATGCGCCCGGCAGAGTCCTCCCTCGGGCGTGGGAAAAAGGAGTTGAGGCATCGATGTGCCGACAAAGTCGGTGCTGGCTGGAACGAAATCAGCGGCATTGGCCGACTTCATGGGATGAAAGCGGTCGAGCCGCTTTTCCCGGGTGAACCCAGGAAGCATGGCCCGCAGGGCTTCGGGCGCTGCGATATGTTCGACAATGCCCTGGATGCCGTGACAATAGCCAAGCTGGGCCTGCGCCTCGTCGATCCGCCGCAGAAGTTCGTTTTTTTCAGAGTGCCAAAGATGAAGGATCATCTGGACCTGAAAAATCTGCTGGGGCGATTGGTTCAGTGTCCGGATCTCCTCTTCGATCTCCCCGGCCTGGGAGCGAATCGAAATATCCACGGGCCGGCCCCTGCGTTCCTGTTCGGCCACCACGGTTGCCTTGGATTCGTAATCATCCTGGAGAGCCTTGATCTCTCGTGTTTTGTCGGTCGTCCGGTGGGTGATTTTGATGGCATAGTCCGGGAAGGAGAGGTTGAAGAGCGGGTTTAAAAATCCGGTGCGCGTTTCCGGGGGAAGATTGGCCATGGAAATAAAAGCATGATCGTGATCGTCGAAACGCAGGAAAGCTCCGTCGCGTTCCACGTCGGAAACAAGAATTTGATTCCAAAGGGAAAGTTTCTTTTCCATGGCCGGGAGCGCAATCCGCTGCAAATGACGCTTGGGCGAGAACATTCTCCGGTAAATGTGCCGGAGGGTTTCCCCCTGGAGCGATTCGGTGTTCATGCCGCAGGCTTCAAAAGGCCGCTCCATGATGGCCATGACCTGGCCGACTTTTTGGCGCATCGCGCGCCATTCGCTTAAGAGTAATTGATGATCGCTCCCGGCATGAAGCCGGCGGCGTACATCCTGGAGCCTTGAAAGCTGGCTGGGAGGAGGTTCGAGGTTGATGAAGACATAGAGCTTGCGATAGCGCAGTTCATTGATCCGCATGACTTTCTCGAAGGTGTCCGTACGCTCCTGGAGAAGATCCTTTGCAATCGCCGGAGCCTCGGGATCGAGGCCCGCGCGGTGGCCCTGGATGAATTCGCCATAGTCATTCTCCGGGGTCCAGTAGAAATCCACATGACAGGAGGGTTCCAGATTGTTCAAGGCGCTCATGAGTGCCATGCGCAGATGCGCCTTGTGCGCATCGCTCAAGTTTGAAAGGGGTTGTCCATGGACCCGGATCCCACAGGCGACGCTGGCACGCTCTTCCTCGTCGAGGAAGAGAAGAGCGTCTTCATGGATATAAGCATCCGGCAGGTGCTGGCTTACAAAGGAATGGGAACGAAGTTTCATGGTTTGTTTTGATGAAGACGGGCTATTTGGGCGGCCTCTTGATCCCGAGCGCCTAACTCCCCTTCGGCCGCCCGGATGGCTCGCCCGAGCTTTTCCATGACCTCCCTGGCGACTTCAATCGTCATGAGAGCTTTCAATCCCGGAGAGGATAATTCCGGCGTGGCCATCATGATCTGGGTTCCGATGTTTCCGATTTGAAGGTGGATCTTCATGAAAGTTTGGAAAGCTTGTCATCCAGGATGGGCCACCGGTTGTGAAGATCCGTCCGGGGTGCCCGCCATGCCTTGGGATGAAGGAAGTGATGATGGAGCCAGAGGGAAAAGTAATGGGGTTGCTTCCCCTTTTTGAAGAGGACGACGAAAAGGAGGCCACCTCCCAGAATGGCCAATGAAAAGAGGGGCGACACATGATCCAGAAGGCCCATCTTTTGGGCGAAGGTGGGCAGGAGCGAAGAGACGGCAATGGCCATGATTTCATTGGGCTCAAGCCCCAGGAAAATGCCCGTCCTGCGCCGCAGGTTGCGGCTGCACGGAATCGAGGGCAGGGGATGGAGGTCGTCTGGATTCATCGGAGGCTGTTCAGGATGCTTTCCGCATTGTAGAGAAGAATCGCTGCCGCCATGGCAAAGAGGCCCGAGGCAAAGTCTTTTGCGAAAAGTTTGCCCACCCCGTAGCAGAAGCCGATGAAGGCAATCGGTTCGATGGCATCCCTGGCTTTGTTTTTAAGGGGATCGAGCCATCCCGCATGGACCTCCGGCGTATGGACCATGAAGAGGACGAGGGCCACCGTGAGGGCGTTGCGTTGATGAATCATCCTGACAAGGAGCGCTTTGGGATTCATCGGGGATCAGGGTTCCATTCCCTGGGATGAGGAACGGCTTTGGACCGCCGCTTTGCGATGAGCCATTCCCACTTTCTTCCGGATATCTTCCTTCGTGAGAGGAGATTTTTCATCGGCTTCCTTGCCGGCATCCTGGCTCTTGCCAGTAGCTTCCCACGATTGGCGGTGTTTCTGCGCCGCTTCGATCATTTCCTTGTCCTCCTTGAAGGTCTGGGAGGCGTAATGACGCAGTCCTCCATTTTTCCTGTCGAGGAACACAGCGACTTCCTTGAACTCCTCGAGGGTGAGATTTTTTTCTCCCGGTTGGGCTTGCAGGGCTTTCAAGATGATGTTGCGCAGTTCCGGCTGTTCCTCTAGCCGGGCATCCATGACGCGATGATCCTTGAACACCTGACTGATGGCCGCAGCTTTGATGAGTTCCTTGTCGCCCTGAGCCATTTCGTGGGCTTCTCGAGTGAGGCCGCCACGGTAGCGGTCAATGTAGTGTTTGATTTGCCCGAATTCCTGGTCATGGAGAGGTTTGACGAACTCGGCTTTGTTTTCGATGTCCACGCTGGTTCCCTTGAAAAATTTCAAGAGAAGTGCGCGATGTTCGGGTGGGATGGTGCTGGGGTGGGTATCAGTGCTCATAGGGATGCTCCTGGATATGGGTTAAGGTTCGGACTGGGCGAGAGGGACCGGAAACGGTGGCGACCAGGCGAATCAAGCTCCCAATACTGAGTTGCCGAGCGCCAAGAGATGAAAAGGGTGAATAAGAGGAAAAGGGAGAGTCGGCTTCCGGAACGGTGAATGGACTCATGGCTTTGAGACCGGCCACGAGACGGTTCCATCCGGCTACCCGAGAAAAGGGGGACACCCGATGAGGCAAGAGCGGGGGATGCATGTCTCGAGCTTGGACTTGTTCCTGGGCCAGCTCTTTGCCCACGGCTCGTTCAAGGGTCTGCTGGATATTTTTGGCAAAGAGCCTCTTGATTGCCCGGATTGGATCGGGACTTTTGACCGAAGCCTTGCATCCTTTGAGGCGGGATACGGACCAATCGACTTCATGGCCGGATTCGTCGCGTTTCAAGACGACGAGATGCATGTGGGGATGGCCATCGGCTCCTTCCTCTTTAATGTGACTTCCCGCAACCCATCCGAGACTGTGTCCCTGCCCCAGATGCTTGCGCCGCCAGTCTCCAAAATCTTTCATGGTCTCAGCCATGACGCTCCTCAGGAAAGCCCGTTCATCATGCCCGACCAGGCGCAGTTTTTGGGCAACCTGGGGATGGGGAGAGAAGAGCAGGTGAGTTCCCACGGCGGGGTTAAGTTTGGGCCATGAGGCCCGATGCCGGTCGGTCCAGCCTTTCAACCGACGGTAGTAGGCATGATCGGTTTCCCACGCACTTTGCGCGGGGAGGGCAATCTTGTGATGGGTGGCATAGACTTTGCAGCGTTTAAGCCAGTGCCGATAGCTTTCGGTGTTCGCGGTCCCGTATGTTTTGACATGAGCATTCCAGATTTGGAGGGCCAGTGTCTCGCGGGCTTGCGTGGAAAGCTGGCTTAGGGGTTTGCCTTTCCGGGCAGTGCGTAGTGCTGCCTGACGGAAGACAAAGCCTCCAAGCTGGCAATCGGCCTCCTTGGTCGCATAACCGTCCTCCAGGGCATTGGAGGAGCCCCCTTCACGTCCATAGGCAATCATTCCGGCGGAGACATCCGCCGAAAAGTTACCGAGATTTTTGACGATATGGATCACAAGAATCAGCCGCGACGACGCAGGCGCGCCAGGGTTTCGGGAGAAATCCCCCCGGTCTTTTCGGTGTTTGATGCCGTGCTTTTCTGCCGTCCTTCCGGCTCATCTGGTACATTGAGAGCCATGGCCAAAAGCCTATGAATCCCGTGGACCGCCCGGGTGAATTCATCGACGCTGGCATGGAGCGATTCATGGAGGGCTCCACTTGTTTCAAGCTCTTCCCGGAGTTCGGCCAGGAACTTCAAGGCGACGCCCACCTTGGTGTCCAGGTTTTCGAGTTTGTCCATGGGAATGGGGGCAGGAGAAGGTGCAGGTTTTGCCAAAAGGGATCGGAAGAAGTCGTCCCAGCTCCGATGCCCACGGGTGAGCCGCAACGAGTCCATTTCCTCAAGCAGCGCAGGGCTCATGTGAAGCCGGAGGCGGGGTTTTGCGGTTGTTTTAGTCGGGGTTTGCATCCTGGAGTCGAGCTTGCTCGCGGAAGGGGGTGGTCAAGTTGGTCAAGTCGAAAGGTTTTTTCGACTATCCTGCATCTCCCTTTTTCCGGCTTTTTTTGGCTGTACGATGCCAACCGTTTGACCTTTCGGATGACAGATCCGGGCAATGAATAAGTGATGGAATGACATGTCGTTTACTTTTTGGTGGAGAGGCCGGTTCCGTGGGACTTGCGCAGCCGATCCATTTCCATTTTTCGATAGTTCCGAAAGAGACGGGCCGTGAATTTGGCCACAGGCAGGTCGAAGCCGGTCTCTTCGGAAAGCCCGTCGAGTTCCTTTTTGGTTTCCATGTATTCCTCCCGGAAAATGGTCACTTGCATGGTGATCCATTTGCGACGGGCCTCTTGAGGGGATGACTCTGTGGGAGTGGGTGAAGGGGTGGGTTCATTCATGGTTGATTTCCTTTCGGGGTGGAGGATTGAGCAAAGCGCGTGATCTGTTGTTCGAGAAGCGGACCACGGCCTGCCCGTGGCGGCTTCTCAAACGATGGATGACGCAAGATCTGGGAACGCTTGCCGGTGTGGCCGCGGGGCCTGATCTCGAAGGCCGGCGGACACTCGGGCAACGTATGAGAAAAAGGAGGATGGTTCATGGGCAATGGGCTTCGGAAGGGTGGGTGGAAGATGGAGCGGTTGGGGTTTGGTCCTTGCATCTCTTCTTCTCAAACCACTCCTCAATCCTGGGGACTGCCTGGAGGACTTCTTCCATGACCTTGGCATCCGTGGCGGCTTTCTCTTGCCGCTTTGCTTCCATGTGCGACAGGGTGCTTTTCCAACGCTCGATCGATGTCTTTCCATCGCGGCCCAACTCCCGACGGGCAAGCCAGATGGCCAGCGCTGGAGAGGCTTTTTCGTGACGATGCCGCTCGCCACGGTCCATGGCGTCGGTGGTAGACTGATGGGCTTCTTCCAAAGCTTTCTTGTATGCTGCCAGGATGGAGCTTTCTTCGTGTCCCTGGCCAAGGGCTCCCTCGACATAGGAGTAGGCCGCAGGCCCGGAAAAACTCACTTTGCAGTTGTCCCAATGAAATGCTTCCAGGCGATCTGCGATGGCAAAGGCTTTCCGCTGAATCGGAGTGGGGGCTGGTTTGAAATGCCCGTTCGGGGAGGGAGGGGTTTCCGATGAAGCTCCGAGGGGTTTTGCCCCCTCATCGCGGGAGGGTTCCTGCCCGACCGCCGTGTTCTCCTTCATGGGATTACCTTCAGAGGGATTACCTTCGTATCCCCTCTTTTCCGATACCCAGGTGTCCCCTCCTTTCCGATAGGGGGTATCCCCTCTTTTCCCATGGGTGGGGGTGTCGGATTTGAGGGGATACCCCTCCTTTTCCGACACCCCTCCATCGTTGTCCTTCCATTGGCTGCGGGCCGTTAGAACGTACACGTTGGTGGTGCCCGGCCGTTCGATGGATCGAACAAGATTTAATTCCTTAAGACGCTTCAGACACCGGTACACGGTGTCACGGTTCATCCGGCATTTTTCAGCCATCGAGTCCACCGAGGGCCAGGCCCCGTCCTTGCCGGCCCGTCGCGCCAGATGAGCGTAAAGCCGGAACTCGTGCGCCGTCAGCCCGTAGTCGTCCAGTTCCGAATGGACGTAGAGCACATTGAACTCACTGCCATCGTGGCGAAGGGTTTTCATTACAAAACTCCCTTCAAGGTGACTTTTTCAAAGTCTAGGGGTCGATTCTCGAAAATTGGATGAGAGAATTCATTCAATGAGAAGTCAGATGAATCTAATGGCCTCAAGGACGAAGAATGCGTCCTAAAATTTGCTAACCTTTTTGCTAACCTGAGACCCGTTTCTAGGCGGTTTTCCGCGACTCTCCGCGAGTTTTTAAAAGATAAAAAAGGCTCTATTTTAAGAGCTAAAACGGACTTGGCGGTTGTCTGCGGTTGTTGGCGGTTAAAAGGCCTAATCTCTTTTCGAATCAGGCGCATTCAACCGGGCTCTGCCACCTGTCCATGTCGAGGGAAATACCCCCTTTTGAAATTTAACTGGCTGCTGGTGACCGGTTTATAATCACGACCGATTAGAAGTTATTCCAATGTATTTGTGCATCGAGGGGGCAACATTACGCTTTCCTTAAACTCGGCGGCAAGCAGATTAAGTAATTGCTGTGCATTCAGGAGACATATTAACGCTAGCTTACAAAGCCTTCATGGCAAAATTCGAATGTTCTCCCAGTAAAACTAGGTAAGCTACGATACTTCCTACCTTTGCCAAAGCCAGGAAAAGCTATTCTAAGAAGAATGCCGCAATTTTTGATTTGTTATCCGACAATGGAATAGCTGTCTTTTGGCTTCACGTTCCTTGGAGTTTACTGCTTGAATGGGGGATATGGCTCGTATCACGACTTCTATACTTTCCCGCGCGCGAATGGTGTTTGATATTGAAATTGCAGGATTGCGGCAAGTACGCAATCAACAGGGCAAAAACTTCCTGAAAGCAGTCCAGTTGATCATGGATTGTATTCATGGAGGTGGCAAGGTGGTGGTGAGTGGGATTGGCAAGTCGGGACTGGTTGGACAGAAGATTGCGGCGACGTTTACCAGCACAGGAACAACCAGCGTGGCACTTAATGCTACGGATGCGCTGCATGGTGATTTGGGAATGATCCACGACGGAGACTTGATCTTGCTTCTGAGCAATAGTGGGGAGACGGA
>OBEQ010118602.1_pt1 | contig 16610 bp, 15 predicted proteins | sample 1670901 | NCBI WGS metagenome assembly OBEQ01 (sample SAMEA104232315, study PRJEB22302) | groundwater metagenome | biome: forest; feature: aquifer; material: groundwater | place: USA | collected 2011-08-07 | depth 5.4 m
CGGGATAAATAAAAATATCTGTCCCCCCCTCCCCTGCCATTACTTTAATTTCATGAGTCACAGATTCTAGAGTGCGCACAGAAGTGGTCCCCACAACAAAAATTCTCCTTTTCGATTGGATCGCCTCGTTAATTTTTTGGGCAGATTCCTGTGAAACCTCATAATATTCAGGCTGCATTTTCCATTCTTCTACAACTTCTGCGCGAATTGGAGAAAATGTGCCAATTCCAATATGCAGGGTTAAAAAAGCGATCTCTACTCCTTGTGCCTCCAGCTTTTTTAAGAAAGGCTCCGTGAAATGGAGCCCGGCCGTAGGCGCCGCTAAAGAGCCGCTCTTTTTAGAGAATACAGTTTGATACCGTTCTTGGTCCGGTAACGGTTTTTTTATGTAAGGAGGAATTGGGAGTTCCCCTAATTGATCGATTATTTCTGGTTCTTCAAACACTAACTTAAATTTAGCTCCAGCTATCCTTTCCACAACTTTAGCGATATATACTTTCTCTTTTCCTTCGACTAATTGGGTAAAAAGAAGTCGCGTTCCTACTCGAACATTGGACGGTCTTAAGTATGCTTCTTGGACAGAAGAAATTGGGACAGTTACTTTAGGTAACTGTCCCAATTTCTCCGGGATAAGTAGGCAATCTATTTTTCCACCGGTTTCTTTTCTGCCCAACAGTCTCGCTTTGGAAACGCGCGCATTATTTAAAACTAATAAATCCCCAGGACGGAAGAGTTTAGAGAGATCTTGAAAAGAACTATTCTTTATTGAACCATCTTTTTCAAGAACCATTAAGCGTGAGGAGTCCCGCCTTTCAATACCTTCTTGAGCAATCAGTTCCTTTGGGAGTTCGTAATTAAAGTCGGCTAATAACATAGAACTAAAAATTCTACCAAATTTGCGTCCTCTCGACGAAATTTAGTATTCTCCATTTTAAATGAAAAAAGCAGTGGTTTTACTCTCCGGCGGGTTAGATTCCACAACGGCTCTGGCTTGGGCGCTTTCCCATGGGTATCAAGCTTTTGCTCTTATTTTAGATTATGGGCAGAAACATTCAAGAGAACTTAAAAGCGCTGTCCGCATTGCCAAATATTATAAGGTTTCTTATCAAAGAGTTCGTTTTTCTCTTCCTTGGGGCGGGAGCGCCCTCTTGGGAAAGAAATCTAAGCTGCCTCTCTCTAGATCCCTTAAGGAAATTAATGCGGGAGGTATTCCTAGCACCTATGTTCCCGCGCGCAATACCCTGTTCTTAAGTTTTGCTCTTTCCTATAGTGAAGTATTAGAAGCGAATGCGATTGTGATTGGCGCTAACGCTGTGGATTACAGCGGGTATCCGGACTGTAGAGCCCCCTATTTAAAAGCGGTACAGCAGGTCGCCCGCCTAGGAACAAAAAGAGGAGATGAAGGGAATAAAATAGAGATCCTGGCTCCTTTAATCAAAATGTCCAAGGCGGAAATTATAAGGTTGGGAACTAAATTAAAAGTTCCCTACCAATGGACTTGGTCTTGTTATTCTGGTGGTAATTCTCCCTGTGGAGAATGCGATAGCTGTACTTTAAGAAAAAAAGGTTTTGAAGAATCTAGACGAACTGATCCTTTATTTTAAAGTAAAAGTTCTACGCCAAACGGTGTATCCGCTCACACTTCTTTTTGGCGGAGCTCTCCTAACATTTTTGCTCTATCTCCCCTCCTTAAGAGCTCCTTTTATTTTAGATGATCTTCCTAAAATTATAGACAATCCAGAAATTCGCTCACTCTCTCAGTTTAAAAAAAGTTTGGACCACTCTTATCCGCGTATTCAGCGCGCTTCTAATCATAACGATCCTTCGCGTCCGCTCACCTACTTTACCTATTTTCTTAACTATCAATTAAGGGGACTTAAACCAGGCACTTACCATCTGTTTAATGTTCTTCTGCATATCGCCACCACGATTCTTCTCTTTTTTTTGATCCGGAAAATTAGCAGCTCCGTCTTTAAAATACCCAGTGAAACTATTCCACTGCTGGTGGCTATTTTATTTGCCCTTCATCCTGTACAGGCGAGCACCGTCAGTTATATTTTTCGACGGTCAGATCTTTTGTATGCGTTTTTTTACCTAGTCTCTTTTTATAGTTTTCTGCCAGCAGTCGAAAAAAAATCTAAACTATTTTTGATTTTCTCTTTAACCTCCTTTATTTTTTCTCTGCTCTCAAAACAAAGCGCCATTACTTTGCCACTCATCCTCATTATTTTCGATTTTATATTTCTTTCCAATAGAAATTTAATTGAATTAAAAGAGAGATTAAACCTTCATAAACCATTTTGGATTATTCTTTTGCTTTACCTTGGTTGGAGATATTTTTATTTGGGCGGGTTGGGGGATTTGGAAGCGTTGGATCGTATTAAAACATCTCTTTATATTTTGAATCAACCGTATATTTTAATGAAGTATATTCAAATTTTGATTGTTCCTAAATCTCTTTGTTTAGACCCTTTAATGATACCAGCCACCTCTTTTTTTGAATTTAAAATTTGGGCGTCGTGGCTTGTTTTAATGGGTTTAGCAGTTCTAGCCTTTTCTCTCTCGTTCATTCGGGGTTGGAAATCCAAGGTGGTCCAATTTTCTTTGCTTTGGTTTTTAATTCACCTAGTTCCCACTTCTAGCTTTTTCTCCACGACTCGGCTCATGGTAGAAAATAGAATTTACCTTGCGGGGATTGGGTTTATTGTGGCGTTTTTATCGCTCTTCTTTGTTCTCTTCAAGTTAGATCTTAAACTAGGATTCTTTGCTAAACAAAATTTTATGGGATCGCTTCTCTTTATCTCTATTCTTATTCTTTTTTCTTTATTGACTTGGCGAAGAAATGTGGTGTATGGAAATCCAGTTCTTTTGTGGAAGGAAGTCGTAAAACTTTATCCGCATCATACGATGGCCTATAGTCATTTGGGGTTGGCTTATCAGACAAAGAAAAATTATGAAAAGGCGATCGCGGCCTTTGACCAAGCGCTTCTTTTAGACCCAAATTTAACCGAGAGTTATTACAATAAGGGAAACCTTTATTTGGACAAAGAATCTTATGACAAAGCTTTGGAATGTTACAGAAAGGTCATGGATCTAGAGCCAAATTTTTCTCGTTCCTATCACAATGCCGCGCTTATTTACGCGCGAAGAAAACAGTTTGGAGAAGCTCAAGTTCTTTATGAAAAAGCGATTCAGTTGGATCCCACTTCTGCCGAAGCCTACTACAATTTGGGACTTCTCTATCATACGCAGAATAGATACAATGAGTCGCTAGAATATTATCTTAAATCGATTCAACAGAATCCCAAATTTATACAAGCTTATTACAATATGGGCGCTGTTTATTATCAAATGAAAGATTATTCGCGGGCGCTGGAAAAATTTGAACAAGCTCTTGCCTGCGATCCAACTAATCGCATGATTCGAGAAAAAATGATGGCCGTAAGAAGGAGAATTGCAGAGTGAAAATTTTGTATGCCGGGGATGGCCCCATTGGTGGAGCGGCAAATTACCTCTACGGAGTTTTAAGAACCGTGACTGCTCAAATTGTACACTTAGATCCCGGACAAATTTTAGACCCCGATCTATTAAAAAAAAACCATTTTGATCTTCTTATTTTAAGTGATTTCTCTTGTCAATCTATGCCCATGGAATCCCAAAAGATCGCGTTGGAGCAATTTAAACAAGGGATGGGTGTCTTAATGGTGGGAGGTTGGGGCTCTTTCTCCGGTCCTTTTGGAAATTGGCATGGATCTGTGATAGAAGAGATTCTTCCTATTCATTGTAAAAAGGGGGACGATCGAACTAATTTTCCCGGTGGCGCTATAATGCTTCCTAAAGAGAAAGCTTCTTTTTTAAACTCTTTAGATTTTAAAAATCCTCCAGTCTTATGTGGATTAAATGCTTTTATCCCAAAACCGGCGGCGAAAGTTCTCCTTGTGGCTCGAGAAATTCAGATTAAATCCAAAAAACTATCTTTTGGAGCGGAGCATCCCTTATTGGTGGTTCACTCAAATTATGGAAGATCCGCGGCGTTCGCCACGGATGTTGCTCCTCACTGGTGCGGCGGTTTGGTGGATTGGGGGAGTCGGCGTCTTAAACTAAATGTGAAAGGAGATATCCAAATAGAAGTGGGCCATCTCTATGTAAAATTTTTAACAAATCTGGCGCGTTGGTTAGGAGGATCGGAAAAAATATGAAAATGATTGAGAAAATTCAAATATCTCGAAAAGGGTTGGATGCTCCGCTGCCTGAAATGGAAGTATTTCCAACTCCATTTAGCGGCTATCGCGTAACTCTAAACATTCCAGAATATACATCCGTTTGCCCTAAAACAGGGCTGCCAGATTTTGGAACGCTGACGCTAACTTATGTTCCCAATAAATTTTGTGTCGAGTTAAAATCTTTTAAACTTTATATTCATGCCTACAGGAATGTGGGAATTTTTTACGAGAATGCTGTGAATCGTATCTTGAAAGATTTTGTAAAAGCTTGTAAGCCTCGATGGGCTTATCTTAAGGGGGATTTTACTCCGCGGGGCGGAATTTCAACAACGGTGGAAGTGGAATTTGGTAAAAAACCTAGAAGTATTTAACGAATTTATTGTTCTTATCGAGCAGAATATTTTTAGGTTGGAGAGGCTTATCCGTCAATTCAAACCCCATGACAATAATTTCTTCACCTTTTTTAATCCGAAGCGCGGCGGCTCCATTCATACAAATAGTGCCGGTTCCTCTTTCCCCTACCATCACATAGGTTTCTAACCGTTGGCCCGTAGTGTTACTGGAAACCAAAACTTTTTCACCCGGCCAAAACCCAGTTTTCTCAATAATATCTAGGTCTATCGTAATGCTTCCTATATATTCTACTTGAGCATCCGTGACCGTGGCTTTATTTATTTTAGATCTTAAAACCCAACGCATAAGGTCGGTTATTGTACTTTTTTGACGGAGACTTGACAACTAAAATTTCTTGAGGCATAATTAATGTACCCAAATGAAAATTTTAATTAAATTTTTTCTGGCTGCCTTCCTTGTAAGTCCCTCATTTATTTTTGCCCAAGGTGTTACCATTTCCGGAGTTGAAGGAATTGTTCAAGTTCGCGTGTCTCCTAATGAAGATTGGAAAGCGGCCTATACTGGCATGGAAGTTTCGGAAGGTGGTTCTATTCGTACTGGTGAGCGCAGTCGCGCCTCCATAAAATTTCCTAATAAATCTGCCATCTGGTTAAAAGAAAATACCTCCTTGGCTTTTAAGGAGAGTAAAGAACGGTCTAATCATCTGGACTTAGAAGGTGGCGAAATTAAGTTCCGCGTGCCTCATCTTAAGTGGAAAGAGAAATTTAACATTAGTTCGGGGAAAACAGTTGCTTCCGTAAGAGGAACAGAAGGGGTCGTAACATCGGCTGCTATTCTTGCAATAAAAATCCAAAAAATTATGTCCCTGGTAGGCACGGTAACGGCAGAGGCTGCTGAATCAATGGGTGGTCCATCTCATCCCGTTGCGCACGATCCAAGTGAAAAAACTGAAAATTTACAGGTAGATATAGAGAAAGGAGGAGACAGGGGGCCAGTTCTCCATGTGCTCTTTGGCGAAGTCGATGTTAAATTGGTTACAGACAGTGGTCAGGCTATTTTTGATGTAAAAGTAGCTCAAGGCACAAAATATACTTCTCCTCTTATTGAAGGTCTTGAAAAAGCTGGTGTTATACAGAAAGGGGGAAAAGACGGTAAAGATTATCAAGCGCAGGCTGTAGTCAATTTACTTACACCAGAGGAAGAAAAAGAAGGTCAGAAGAGTTGGGAGGCTGGACTTACGGAGCAAGAAAGAGGGGCGGCGCAGGAAGCTAAAATACAGGCTCGTGAAATGATTCGTACATTTGCAGAGGATATAAAAGTACGCAATCAAGAAGTTAAAGAACAGACGGTACAGGTTAAAGAAGAAGATTTTGCTACGGGGCGTACTCTAACGGATGTTCATGGCAACATTGTGCGTGTAGATCAACGGTTGGACAGAACAGAGAATACGATTCAAGTGATTAATGTGGTTAAACGGACCAATGGGTATAGCGCTGGCGGATTACGGGCTTATGCCTACAATGGGTCTGCTGGGAATAGGGTGGATGCTGTGATTACAAAAATTGTTTTTAACACTAACCTTCCAGATCAAATTAATGAATTCCCAGGCTTTTTTTCGGAAAAAGGTGAGAGTGTTAAGGTAGATAAGGTTCAAATGGTTATGGCGAATCAAACAGACGGGGCAAATGTATTTGCGATAGGATTTTTTGGCAGAAGGGATTCTGCTTCTGGAACAGACAATATTGATTCTGATTTATATATAGGAACACTTGGGACTTCAGGTGGGACTACTGGAAAACAAAAACTTTTTACTCTAGATATAGATAGCAGTAGAGCTGTTTCTGGAATGACTCGGTTTGTGGAAGATACGACCATTGCTAGAACATCCGTTGAAGGGATGGAAGGAGAACTTTATAGTAGAGAGGCAACAAGGTGGCAGCAACAAGGAGATAGTACTTCAAAACTCTGGTTAGTGACCGAAAATTTTGTCATCAATAATTCTGGAAAAGTGAAAAATGTTTCCGATTTTACCAATTCTAGCAGTAACTTTGAAACACTTCTAAAAGAAAGCGCTGGCGAGATGATACTAATGGCTAAAACAAATGTTTCAAATGCCCCTAGCGCTGTAGACGCAACTAACTTTGCTGGTGGGAACTCTGCCAAAAATAATATCGATGTTGTTATTATTCCAGATTTGGGTGTTTCTATTATTAAATCGATTGCGACTAGTTTTGATAAATTTAAAACCACTTACTAATGCGACAATATAAATTAATTCTTCTTCTGGCGCTATTTTTTGCTCTTTTCGGTAAATCGTTTACATTTGCGGAGGAGCAGTTTAGCAGTTTTGGTATTCAGCAAGTGGGTAAGTTAGTCTCTAACCCTCCTCTATTTATTTATGAATTTCAAAGAAATATGGAATCTACTAATCCGCTTCCTCCGGGAAAAAGGATTGGTTTTAATTATCATTTCTTAGGTGGTATTTTGGTTATCCCGCTTCCCGATATTACTTCTGCTGCCAATCTTTCTGCTAAATTGCGTCTTCATCCTGAAGGGCGGCTCTATCCCGGGTTGCCGCAGTTGGATGTAGTGGGGGGGTATTGGTCTTCGCTTCTTACATCTATGATTGAGGATAAAAATTCTTCGGCTACGGATGCGGATACAAAACTTAAACGCGCTGATTTAAAAGGGTATTATGGAGGATTGGTAATGTCCAGTTCTCTAGAGCCAAGAGTACGGTTATTTTGGAGTTACAAATATTCTAAGCTGGATATAGATATTGATCTTAATAAGTCCGAAAAGATTTTAGGTAGCACCGTTTCTAGTTTTAAAGGTGGGTTAAGGGAACATACTATTTCCGCGGGTTTGGAACATACCTATGGGCAGGATAAGCGTTGGATTTTTGAAGGCGGGTATGGCGTGACCAATAACTTAATTACTGGAAAGGTAAGCTGGTACCGCAAATACTTTGAAATTGGGTTAAATATTTATCCAGAATCAGTTTTTATAATGCAGCCTCAAATTAATTTCCATCTTAATTTCTAGAATGAAAAAATATTTTATTCTTTCTGGCCTCTTTTTATTCTCCGTCTTAAATTCCAATTATTTGGGCGCGGTTCCCGCGGAAAGTAAACGATTTACCCCCTACTTTAATATGAGTATGTCCCAAGGAGCTTACCTTCCAAGTAAAGGCAACTTTTTTGCGGGAGCTAATTTGGGTATGAGTGTAGGGTTACTCTCTAAGATTTCTGAAAACCATTCTTTATTCGCTTTATACAATCTAGGTTTTGCTGGGGAAGGTTTTAGGTTTCCAGATACTCAAGAGTTTGCGTCGAAAGATCTATCTCATAATTTAAATGGGGAATATCGTTGGCAGGTTACTCGTTGGTTTAGGTTGCGTCCTGGGGCTGGGTATGGGATAAATTATACTCGTACGGCGGCCGGTGAGGTTTGGGGGGAAGGGCTCTACGATAACAAATCTACAAGTGGTCAACTAGCTGGAGATTCTTTGTTTGATTTCTTTGGACGGGATGGCGTTGTCACGGTTCAGGGAACTTATCGTATTCTTCAGTTTCAAAACTACACGGATATTATTAGAGAGTTTAAAGGTTTAACTGCTAACCAGGAGTTGGCAGGAAATTTGAAAGATCAGCATGTTGTAGAGGGGCTTCTTTCTGTTTCTTGGTATAAACTTTTTGTTAGTTTGAGGCAAGGGTCCTATTCCTATGACAATGAAAAAGTAGTGGAATCTAATGGCACTTATGGCGCTAGGGCCCAGGAAGATGTAAGAACAAGTTTAAATGGCGGCTTCCGCGGAAAATTATGGATTTTTGAGACTGCGCCTAATGCTACTTATACTCGATATCGTTCTAATCAAAACTATCTTCTCTTTAAGACAGCGACGGATATTTCTCCTGTATTCCAGCCTAATTACTATGACTATAATGAATTTGCGGCTGAAGCGCCACTCTTTATTAATATCACTAAAAAATGGGCTTTAAGTGGGGCGATTGATTATAAGCGGCGGGACTATACCCAACGGCCACCGCGCGATGGAAACAATGTGTTTACATCCGGCACACAAAGCAACAATATGGTGACCGTAACTGCCGGGTTCCGAAAGAAATTAAATGAAATTTCCGCGATGACATTAACCTATTCTTCTGTCATAGCCACTTCTAACAACCGTTTTGAGAAATATCTCCCTTACAACTACTCTGGCCAAGGTGTTTCCATTGGCTACCACCTAACTTATTAAAAAAGTTTATAATTTTTGGATTGAAAGCTCGCGAACGCGGGTTTATTTTTTGTATGCTTATTGTCAACCTTAGAATTAAATATTAGTTGACAATTGGAGGGAAAATAGAATGAATTGGAAACTTTTAGCTCGGAAATCTGTGGAAGGAGAAGCTTTTTCTAAACAGGAAGCGGCAGCTATTTTAAATTGTCCAGATGAAGAGTTATTAGCCCTAATCGATTCTGCTTACGAGGTTAGAAGACGATATTTTGGGAAAAGAGTTAAGCTTAATTTTCTTTTGAACGCGAAGTCTGGGCTTTGTCCGGAAGATTGTTTTTATTGTTCGCAGTCTAAAGTATCTAAGGCGGGGATAGAGAAGTATCCCTTTCTTTCCGATGAGGAAATTGTTTCTGCGGCAGGGCGCGCCGTGGCTTCCCACGCGAAGAGGTTTTGCATGGTGAATTCTGGGCGGGGTCCTACAGATTTAGAAATTTCTCAAATTAGTTCTGGAGTAAAGAAAGTAAAGGAACAATTTCCTAAATTAGAAGTTTGCGTTTGTTTAGGGCTTTTAAAAGAGGAGCAAGCTCAAACTCTAAAATCTTGCGGGGTGGATGCGTATAACCACAACTTAAATACTAGCGCTTCCCACTATTCTGAAATTTGTTCTACGCATACCTATGACGATAGAATTCAAACTGTGGAAGTAGCAAAAAGTTGTGGGCTCTCTTCTTGCAGCGGGGCTTTATTTGGCATGGGAGAGAAAGAGGAGGATATTATTCAACTTGGCCTCACTTTTCAAAAAATGAAGGTGGATTCTATTCCTATCAATTTTTTAATTCCTATAGAAGGAACTCCTTTGGAGAAGATGCAAAACTTAACTCCGCAAAAGTGTCTAAAAATTTTATGTTTATTTAGATTTTTGAATCCATCCTCGGAAATTAGAATTGCGGGAGGTAGAGAATTTCATTTAAGATGGCTGCAGCCACTTGGTTTATATGTGGCAAATTCCATATTTATTGGGGATTACCTTACCACTAAAGGACAAAAACCAGATGCGGATTTAGCCATTATTAGGGATCTCGGATTTGAAATTGAGGGGGAGGAGGGTCAGATAAAAGAATCTGTTCCTCTAGAAGAAGAATTTTCTGTACGATTAAAGTAGTGTGGAGACCGCGTTAAAAGCTTCCCAGCTTAAGAAGGTTTACCAGTCGCGCATTACGACTCAAGAGATCGTTGCTTTGAATGGAGTTGACCTTACCGTGGGCCAAGGTGAAATTTTTGCCATTCTGGGTCCTAATGGCGCTGGAAAAACCACTCTCCTAAATTGTCTTTCCCTTCTTTTACAGCCGGATCAAGGTGAAATTTCTATTTTTGGATTAGATGTGAGAACTCACTCTCGGGAAGTGCGCAGGCGCATTAACATGAGTTCAGGGAATTCAAATTTTCCTTGGTGTATGACGGTGCGCGAGATCCTTTTCTTTTATGGGTCGCTCTACGGTTTGTGGGGGCAGAAACTTAAAGATAAGATCGATGAGTTGATCGTCCTTTTGGAGCTGGGCCCCATGGTTCAGCGACAATTTGAAGAGCTTTCCACTGGATCTAAGCAGAAGCTTAGTTTAGCCAAAGCGCTTTTGAATTCTCCAGAAATTCTTTTCTTAGATGAACCTACCATTGGATTAGATCCCCATATTGCCATTCAGCTGCGCTCTTTTATTCAAAAGATGAATAAGGATAAGAAAATGACAGTTCTCCTCACCACTCACTACATGAAAGAGGCGGAAGAGTTAGCCCACCGCGTCGCTTTTCTGCAAAAAGGGCAAATTTTAACCATGGGAACTCCCGAAGAACTTAAGAAAAGATCCGTTGCCAAAAATATGGAAGAAGTATTCCTGCAACTTAATGTACTCGAATGAGAAACTTTTTTATTGAGTTCCTTGCTTTTGCCTATCGTAATTTCCTTTTTGCGAGGAGGAATGTTTATGTTTTTATAGAGATGCTTTTTTGGCCGGTGGTGGGAGTGTTGTCCATTGGTTTAATGGGGGATTTTTTAAAGTTAGAAGATCAAACTCTAAATTTTGTTTTAACGGGTGCCATCGCTTCTGGGACTTTGCAAGTTACACAGTTGGATGTGGGGTATGCTCTTCTTTACGATGTGTGGTCTAAAAGTGTGAAGCATACTTTTTTATCGCCGGCTCACATTTCGGCTGCTTTGCTGGGCTCTTGGGTCATTGGAATTCTGCGCGGTGTTATCATTTTTCTTATTCTTACAGGGTTGGCCAAAGTTTTTTTCGACTTTAATGTTCCACCTTTCTTCGCGACATGCAGTTTTTTGTTGGGAATTTTTTGGATGTCGTTAATTACGGGTCTTATCGTCTGGATTCTAATATTAAGATATGGTCAAAGAGCAGAAATTTCTGTTTGGGCGCTCTCTTATTTGGTCATGATATTGTGTGGCATTTATTATCCTGTTCAAATGCTTCCTGAACCCATTTTTTCTGTGGCGCAATTTATTCCATTAACTTATTTTTTAGAGGGAGTTCGAGAACATTATGGTTTTGCTCCTTTATTTAAGTCTGGGTTGTGGAAAGGTTGGACCCTTAATTTACTCTACACTTTTGGTGGATTGTGGTGCGTGAAAATGGCCATTGCAAGAGCCCGTAGAACGGGACTACTTCTTAAATTATCAGAATGAATACTAAAGATCGTCATTCCTCCCGCTTAGGCGGGGGGAATCCAGGAAAAGTAGTACTAATTACAGGAGCTTCTCGAGGAATTGGGCGAGCCATAGCGCTTGCTTTTGCGCGGCATGGGTATTCTGTGGGAATAAATTTTGTTCATTCTCAAGGAAAGGCGGAAGAGCTAGAAAAAGAGATCTGCTCTTTAGGCGCGAAAGCCTTACTCTTGGAAGCGGATGTTTCCAATTCTTTGCAAGTTAAAAAGATGATAGAGAAGATCATAAAAGAGTGGGGAAAAATAGATGTGTTGGTGAATAACGCGGGGATCACTCGGGATAGAACTATTTTAAAGATGAGTGATATGGAATGGTTAGAGCCAATTTCGGTTAATTTAACTGGATCTTTTTGGTGTTTACGGGAGTGCGCGAAGGCAATGGTAAAAGAGAAGGAAGGATCTATATTAAACATAGGATCTATTCTTGGAGTGAAGGCTTCAATTGGGAACGCCAATTATGTGTCTTCTAAGGCGGGGTTAATTGGGTTAACTAAGGCGGCAGCCAAGGAGTTAGGGCGCTTTAATGTTTGTGTAAACGCGCTTTTCCCAGGATTTCATCCAACGGATATGGGAAAAACTGTATGGGAGAGTGATATGGAACGAGTTCGCTCTGAACATTCACTAGGCCGACTCACTAACTTAGAGGAGTTTGCGGAATTTGTTCTAACTATTTCCGAACAAAAATCGATCAGCGGCCAGATCTACAATTTTGATTCTCGTATTTTGTGAGCAGGGATTCAATTGTAATTACCGGAATTGGATTGGTGACTCCATTGGGTGAGAGCCGGGATGTAACTTGGCAAAAAATTAAGGATGGAAGTGAGTGCTTGCCCAATAGTATGTCCCCTTACACGCGGTTTGCTCCGATTCATAATTTAAATGGGAAGCATAGAATATTTTCGATTGCTTCTTTAGCGGTTAGGGAAGCGCTTTTAGACGCAAAAATTGATTTGGAGAATACAAATTTAGAAAGAGTGGGTTGTTCTGTATCCGTTTCAAAACCAATAGTACAGTTTCCTTTGCCGCCTTTAGCGCCAGAATCCGTCAATCAATATATAAGGCGATCTTTTCGAATAGAGGGTCCTTCTCAAAATTTAATTGCTGCTTGCGCGACTGGGGTGTTTTCATTAATCACTGCAATGCGTTGGTTGCAGGAGAATAGTTGTGACATGGTTATTGCTGGGTCCGTGGAATCGAGTTTGGATCCACTCTATATTTCTGGATTTGATTCTTTGGGGGTTTTATCGGATTTTTCTTGTCCCTTTGACCGACGAAGAAATGGTTTTGTGATGGGGGAAGGGGCTGGTATTTTGATATTAGAAAGAAAAGAGTGGGCCATAGCTAGAGGAGCCCACATTTACGCGGAAATTTTAGGGGGGGCGGTGGGATCGGACTCCAATCATCCTACTTCCTTTTGTTTGGATGGTTCTTCTATCGCGACTGTTCTTAAAAGAGCTCTAAAAAATTCTTTTGTGGAGTGTGAGGATGTTCAATATATTAATTGTCATGGAACAGGAACTAAGATGAATGACCTCATAGAAACTAAAGCGATTAAAACTGTTTTTGGGGAGGGGGCTTACGATCTTTCACTCTCTTCTACGAAGGCGGCAACGGGTCACCTTTTGGGCGCATCCGGAAGTGTGGAGGCAGCGATTACGGCTCTTTCTATTGACGATGATTTTGTTCCACCCACGCTTCATTTAGAAGAGAAAGATAGTACATGTGATTTGGATTATACTCCACTTCATGGCCAGAAAAAGACCGTTGATGTGGCCCTTTCTTTATCCTTTGGCTTTGGTGGGCACATTGGCGCGATTGTTTTGGGAAAAGATGAATAAATTTATTGTTCAAGAATTAGAAAAGATTCGTGAGCAGAATCTTTGGAGAGAACTTCAGATTTTGGAGGGATCTCGATGCAATAAGATTTGTATAGATGGAGAACAATATCTCAATTTTTCTTCGAATGATTATTTGGGGTACGCGCATCATCCCAAGGTTATTGAAGAGGGTAGGAAGGCTTTGGAAAAGTATGGCGCGGGGGGAAGATCTTCCCGGCTTATTTCTGGAACTTTGGATATTCATGCGGAGTTAGAGAGTGAGCTGGCGCGTTTTAAGCAGACGGAGAGCGCGCTTCTTTTTCCTAGCGGATTTATGGCAAATTTAGCGGTGCTTTCCACTTTATTGGGTGAAGGGGATGCGGTCATCATGGACAGGTTGAATCATGCTTCCTTAATTGATGCCGCAAAGTTAAGTCGAGCGCGAGTTTTTGTATATGAGCATTGTTCTGTGGAATCTTTGGAACGAGTATTAATGAGAACGCGCTCTTATAAGAAGCGATTGGTTGTTACGGATTCTCTTTTCTCCATGGATGGGGATGTTGCTCCTCTTAGGGAAATAAGTAAATTGTGTAAATCTCAAGGCGTATGGTTGATGATAGACGATGCTCATGCCACGGGTATTTTAGGGGAGAAGGGAATTGGCTTAGCAGAAGAGTGCGGTGTTCTGGGTCAAGTGGAAATTGTAATGGGAACACTTTCCAAAGCGTTAGGTTCTCAAGGAGGTTTCGTTTGTGGCTCAAAAGCTCTTGTTCAACTGCTTGTAAATAGAGCGCGAACATTTATTTATACCACAGCTCTTTCTCCTGTTTCTTGTGCTGCCGCCTTAGAAGCACTTAATCTGATCAAAAAAGAGAGTCAGAAGAGAAAATATCTTTTGGATTTATCTCGAACTTTAAGAGAGAAACTCAATCAATTATCCAACCAAGAAATTCTTTCTCAAAGTCAGATTCTTCCCTTTATGGTTGGTTCCACCAAAAACGCTCTAAAAATTTCTGCTCATTTAAGAGTTAAAAAAATTTATGCCCCCGCCATTCGCCCTCCTACAGTACCTAAAAACGAATGTAGACTGCGCTTTTCCGTAACCAGTGAGCACACCCACGCCGACATCCAACGCTTAGTTGGGGAAATTAGGGACGGAGCCCTATTTGCCCAACAAATAGGGCTCCGTCCCTAATTTCCATGAAAGGAATATTTGTAACTGGAACGGGTACGGAAGTGGGGAAAACCTTCGTTTCCTGCGCCATTGCTCGTTCTTTGGTTCAAAGAGGAGTCAATGTGGGGGTCATGAAGCCGGTGGCTTCGGGTGGGGTGTGGAAAAATATAGAGGGTAAAAGACAACTTGTTTCGGAAGATGCCATTTTGTTAAAGTTTGCTAGCCACTCTAAAGATCCCTTATCTCTTATTAATCCAATTTGTTACCAACACCCATTGGCTCCTTACTCTGCAGCTAAGCTAGAGAGAAAAACTTTTTCATTGAATTTAATTCTTTCTGCCTATAAGAAAATACAGCAAGCGCATGATTTTGTTATTGTAGAAGGAATCGGTGGGATTTGTGTTCCACTTTCTAAAAATCTGGAAGTAACAGATCTTATTAAAAAATTTAAATTGCCGGTAATTATTGTGGCTTCGAGTAAATTGGGCACACTCAATCACACGCTTTTAACTTATCGCACTCTCACCCAGAATAAAATCAAAACCCTTGGGGTTATAATGAATCACTATAATCCCAAGGGTCTAACAGATACCACGAATCTAAAAATTCTTCTAGAAAAGCGTATTCCTATTCTAGAAAAGGTAATTTCCTCTTAGGCAGAGGTCATTACAGTCAATAATTCCTGCACAGGGTTCCAATGGAGCAGATTAAAGCCACCAATCTTAAGGTTTAAAACCATCTTAATGAGGGCTTTAATATCCATTGTAATAATGTTTTTCTCTTGCAATAAAGCATCCGATGCAAGTCCTGTAAAATCCAGATGTTGAGCTTCATTCTTCAAGATTAAAGGCACCCACACATCTTTATAGCCTTCTTTTAAAAGGCCGGGAAGAGCTTGCTCCACAGCTTCCAATCTCAAATAGGAAGGAGCAAGGCTATGGCCATTAAAGACCGATTCTTCTATGAGCGCAAGAGTCTTTTTTCCGTCTAAGACAGGTTCCATGGCTATGAGGATATCCATATTTTTGACAACGAATAAAACTTTTTCGTCCCGATTGTAATAATCCATCACATTCTTGGCAATGATATCCGCTTGCGCAACTTCTTCAACGAATACAATGACAAGCCGCCTATCCTGGTTCAGTGCCCATTTTAAGAAAATCTCAATCTTTCTCCGTAATAGGGCGAGAAAAGTTCCACCTAAAGTCCCTGCTGCTCCAACGATGTTTAGGTTGTCGCCGGTCTTATTTGTTTGGCCTGTTGTGTTGGAAGAACTTTTTTTGTCGCTCTTTGGATCGCTCTTAGGGGCGTTGCTGGGGGAGCTTGGCGCCGGGTTTTGTCGGAAGAGATCAACCGTGATGCCATATTCATTAATAGCTGGAAGATAGTCCAATTGTACATCCCACCCCTCTGGCCTATGCAGAATAAGAGAAAATCGTTCATTGTCAGTGGGGAGGGTTATGAAATGGTGGTAGCCGCTAGAATTCCACCCTTTGGCATAACCTACGTTTATTACCGATCCTCCAAATGTTCCAATATGCCGCCAGACTTGCACAAATCCAATCCACTTCTGGGTGCCAGGATCGTACCCGGCGTGCGTGGTTAGAGATAACTCTTTGCTTTCCACATTAAATTTATCCATGATCGGGAAACGGACTGAATTAACATCTAGGAGATAATCTAGCCAGAATTCAGAGCTGTGATCCAGCGTGGTCAATCCAAGAAGAGGAAAATTCTGTTGTTGGTTCCAGAGAGTGCCGCCCATACCTAGGAAAGATTCTTGAATCTCGGGAAGAGTTGGGGTTTGAAATGTAACTCCGCCGCCAAGATAGGGTTTATGCTCTTGATCCCAGATACGCTTGAGAGATAATTTTAGAGTTTTAAGGGATGGGACAATGGGATCGGTTGCCTTTGTGAGCCATCGATCATACCTAGCTCCCTTCGCCTTGAAAGCCCAAGTGCCCTTTGGATCTGAGAAGTTAGGCCGCCATTCAAGATCAACTCCATATGTACCTTCTGCATTAGCTGCACCCGAAGTTCCAACCGGATAATCCCGAGTCACTAAACTGCCTGTA
>OBEQ010361419.1_pt1 | contig 16610 bp, 14 predicted proteins | sample 1670901 | NCBI WGS metagenome assembly OBEQ01 (sample SAMEA104232315, study PRJEB22302) | groundwater metagenome | biome: forest; feature: aquifer; material: groundwater | place: USA | collected 2011-08-07 | depth 5.4 m
AACGTCCGCACCGGCAGGGTCTCACCGCCCGGGGGATAGACCATCATGGGAATGCCGGGATCCCGAAGGCAGAACAGATAGCTCACCAGCCATCCCGCCACCAGACCACGTTTGGCCAGTGGCGCAATCACGCCGGCCACCCGTCGAAGCCATCCTGCCCCGACCATTGCAGCAGCTTCCTCCATCGAAGCAGGAATCTGGCTCAGGGCTGCGACGGTGATGCGGCTCGTCAAGGCGATATATTGCGCCAGATAGCCGAACAGCACGATCAGCGGCGTGGCGTAAATAACGATGGTCGCGGGTCTGTTCCAGAGCGTGACCAGTGCGACGCCAATCACGGTGCTGGGAAGTGTCAAGAGGGCGATGGTTAGGAAATCAAGCGCCTGCCAGAACGGAAGCCGCCGGCGAGCGAGAAAATACCCCAAGAAGAATCCAAGTATGGTGAGCGCTGAGGCTCCGAGGGCGGCATAGGCCATGCTGCGGAGTAGGCTCTCCCCAGCTCGCGCGAAGGCCTCAACGTAGGCTGCGGGAGAAGCCGATTGAAGGATCAGGACAAGGAGCGGAACGATCACCAGGACACCACACAGCAGACAGACGAGCATGAACCACCAGGTCCGCAGCGGTTCCAACGCAACAGGAACAGTCCCCGCCCTGTCAGATGTTGGCTGAAGCGAAGCGAACGGTCTGCGAACGTATTGACGCTCCACGATGAGGATGAGCAGCGCGATGAGGACCATGAGGGTCGCACTCGCGGTGGCTGCTCCGACCTCATGGAAGGCCGCAAACTGCGTAAAGCTCTCCACCGAGAATACCTGGTATCTGAGAAACGTCGGGACGCTGAACTCTCCGAGGCTCAGCAGGAAGACGAGGATGGCAGACAGCAGAATGCCGGGCAGAGCCGTGGGGAGGCTGATCCCTTTGAGCACTCCGAACCATCCAGCAGCCAGTCTGCCGGCTTCTTCCAAGCGAGGGTTCACAGATTGCAACGAGGTCATGGTCAGGAACATCACGATGGGCAAGAACGTCGAGCCCAGCACTAGCACGCATCCCGGCAGGCCAAACAGCCACGCAGAGGTGTGTTGAGCCATGGGCACGCCGAGCCATCCTGCCACCAGCCCTTCTCGACCCAAGGCGTACGACCATGAGACGGCCATGATATAAGGAGGCACGAGCAGTGGAATGGTGAAGAGCGCCACGAGCAGTGTTCGGCAACGCAGGTCGGTCTTCCCCAGCAAGAGCCCCAGGGGCATGCCCAGCACAACGGCAAAGAGCGTCGTGAGCAAGGCCAGGGCGACACTACGGCCCAACAAGACCCAGGTGCGGGCAGAAGTCAGCGAAGCCTGGTAGAACTCCGTGCTGAGCCGTCCGTGAACGATGAAACTCTGCCCGAACATCACGAGCAATGGCAGCAGACCCATCACGACAAGCAGCAAGACAATCAGGACCGAGACGACTCGCCGCGTCATCAATACCCAGCCCACTCCTTCAGGAATGGTTGAATGGCTTCCAGGACTCTTGCCACCTCGGCGTAATGAATCGGCATCAGTTTGAGGGTCTCAATGCGCTGAACCGTTGGTGGCGTTTCAACGCCAGGATGGAGTGGGAGTTGGGCGCACTCCGCAAAGGCCAGTTTGCGTTCGGTCTCTTTCGAGAGCAGATCATCGATCAGTTTCCTGGCGTGCTCAGCATGTGGGGCCCCTTTGATGAGGAGCACGGCATTCGGCACTAACAGACAGCCGATGTCCTCGGCCCCTTGGTCTGGGTAGACGACCTCGATGGATTTGCCCTGGGTGATCCGGCTGGCCCCATCATCGCTGTCCACCAACGCGAATGTGGCCTCTCCGGACGCCACGAAATCCGCGCTTTCTCCATTGTTGGTTGAAATCCTGACCCCGTTGGCTTTCAGACTCTGCATGAAGGCCTTGGCGCGTTCATCACCCCAGACCGTGAAGAGTGCAGCCACCTGGGCTGTCGTCGTGCCGAAGAGCGGATTGGCCATCACAGCCTGATTCTTCCAGTGAGCATCCGTATACGCCAGAATCGACGTTGGCTTGTCCTTCACATCAGCGCGCACGACCAACACCCTGGCCCGTGCTGAGAATCCGGTCCAGTAGCCTTCCGGGTCCTTAAACATCTCAGGAATTCCCTGAGCACTCGGAGAGATGTACGGCGCTGAAATGCCGCGCTGCTTGAGGACTTCAGCACGGATAGGCTCATTCGCCCAGTAGACATCGGCTTGTGGATTGCTCTTCTCGGCGAGGAGGCGGTTCATGACGCCGGTGCTCTTCGCCTCTTCGGTGTCGTAGACGGCTTTGACCTTTATGCCAGTCTCCCGTTCGAAGTCCTTGAGAATCGGCTCAGAAAAAATCTGATCTTCACTGACGTAGACCACGACGACCTGATCTTCTGCCAACGCAGTTGAATTGCCTGCCACCAGGATCCCGACGAATGCCATGCATCCGATGAGCACGATCACGAGGCTCCGCCTCGTGGGTCGATGTGTCATCCCGTCACCTGCTGTTGGCAGTAGGCATACAGCGCGTCGTAGACGATGAATTCCTTCGCCAGGATCTCATGGTCATCTTTGAAACCCAAGGAGCGGAAGCCTTCGGCAATGGCTCTGAGCCCTGCCGCTTCAGGCCGGCCATAGAGATTCTGATCGACATCGGCGCCGTGGACGATCTGCGCCAGGAGCTGAATGGCCGGATCAGTCATTCGATACTTGGCAACAATCGCTTCGAAGCTGCACTGACCCTGGCGATGTCCAAGCTCAGCACCCGGCACATCGAAGGCCATTGCGCGCTCACGCTGCGCCACGATCGCGACCTGATCAGCCGGCACAAACAGAAACTCCGCCGCTGGATCGACAAATTTCTTGATGAGCCACGGGCAGGCGACGCGATCCACCTTGACGCGCTCGCGGGTCACCCACTTCATGCTCGCTTCCTCGCTCGTTTCACCCTCTGCGCGAAGTAGGCATAGAGATCATCGAGCAGCGCCGCGCTGCGCTCGAGGCGTTGCGTATCCTCGGAATGCGTGCTCGCGATGGCCGTCAAAACCTGTTCAACGCCGGCGACGTCGTCACGGACGAATTTCCCGTCCTTCAGGTCGATTTCATGGACGATCTCGGCCAGTTCAGCTAAGGCGGGATCGCGAAGGCCGGCATGAGCGACTAAGACTTCGAAGGTGCACTGGTCGCCCTCGTGGGTGAACTCTCCGTCGAACATGTCGAACCGCACTTCCCGCACTCCCGGGGCGTAGGTCTTGCTCTCCACAAACTTGAAGCGCGCCCGCAGATCAAGGAATCGCCGGATCAGCCAGGCGCTGGCCATCCGATCGATGTAGACGTGTTTGCGCGTCACCCAGGTGTAGCCCTTGAACTTCGCTGGATTCCCGACCGCTCTATTTGAAATGGGTGCCCTGGTTTCTTTCACACGCACTCGCGTTCCCAGCCTCTGAATGAGCGCGGCGGTTGTCTGGCGGGCCGGCGTCGCAAAGAAGTCAATAGCGGTGATGGCTGCGAAGCGACGCTTCAGGCGTGCGAGATCGGCTTCATAGCGGGTTCGTTCGCCCCTGTCCAACGTTCGAGCCGGGATAGCCTGAGCCAGCTTCCGTGTCTCATCGGCTAGCTGGGTGTAATCCGCCGCCCGGGCCGATTTGAACAGTACCTCCACCTGCTCATCTCGCAGCCCCTCGATGAATCGGGCCTCGCATAACGAGGCCTCACCGCCACCGGCCGTGATCTCTCGCATGACCCACTCGAAGGCTTCGTGCGCCTGCTCGCTCTTGGGTAAGACATAGACCGAATGCTTGATCGCCACCGCCCCAAGCTGCTGCAGTCGCCTCCAGATTTTGACCCGGAAGTAGTTGGGCTTCGGGGGCAGTTGATGGATGAAGACCAGCCACTGGCGTTCGTGTGTCGTGGTCATGGATTGCACATCAGGTGCATCATTGCTATGATACTACTGTATCGTTTAGAGGGTGTCAAACGACGTGCCAAAGCTGGAGCGCGTGTGACGCGCGGGCAAATACTGAGGACGAAGGATAACCAGGAGGCGCTGCGATGACTCGATCAGGGATTCTCGTCGGGGGGATGTTGCTGGCAGCCGGTATGTTGGTCGGACCGGTCGCCCAGGCTCAGAAAGAGGAAACTGGGAAGCACTATGAACTGGCTGAGCTGATGGAGCGCGCCAAAGTCTCACTGGCCCAAGGGCTGACCGCGAGTAAAGCTCAAGGGATACCGATTTCTGGGAAGTTTGAGGTGGAGGATGGGAAGTTGCAGCTCTCCGTCTATACGATGAAAAGCGACACGTTCTCTGAGGTGATCATCAACCACCAGAGCGGGACCGTCGCGAAAGTAGGGCCGATTACTGGCGGCGAAGATCTAACGGCAGCGAAGGCACAGCGCGCGGTCTTAACGACCGTGAGGGGCTCACTTGAAGCGGCGGTTGAGCATGCCATCAAGGCCAATCCGGGCTTTGCAGCCGTCAGCGTCATGCCGTCCCTTAAAGAGGGTCGCTCGGTTGCGGACGTGACCTTAATCAACGATGAGGGCGAAGAGCTGAAGACCGTGTCCGAACCCTTATCCTAATCGACAACGTGAGGAGCGCGATGGATTCCTCAAACCTCTCTATGGTACGCGGCGAGAGGTTCTATCCCGTATCGCGCACTCTGACGCGAAAAGTATTTAATCGTCTCCCACGGGGTACGCGACTGCGATGAAATCCGCGAGCCCCATCGCTGCGGGTGTCAAATCCCTGCCAGCTGACATCGTTGAAATCCGAGAGGATGAGAGGCGAATGTGGCTCAGGGTTGGCTATCTGTGGGCGGCGTACTGCGCCTAGTGAAAACAGAGAGGTCTGCGCCACGTGTGCGACGGATCGCGCGACGCCACATCTCGCCACAACCGCGCCAGATGCAAAAAGCCCTGATTCTCCGATGAGAACCAAGGCTTGTAACCTCTCTGCTCATCGAGTCCGAGCAGTAATGATGGCCCCCCTGGCTGGATGAGTTTCTCAACTGGTGTTGCAGTCAGGAGGCGTCAGAAATGTGTGTTGTGTCACCGGAATTACGGGGTTAAAGAGGGCCTAGGAAAAGGGGAGGCGCCTTAACTGTGACGGCCTAGACCAAGTTAAGCGGTTCTATTTATGACGCCTCCGATTTCACTCGCCGCAGGACGGCGAGTGGCTCACCCGAACAGTTTTAGCAGGAGCATCAGCCCGATGCCGCTCCCGATCGCCACAAGCTGGACGGCGGCTTGCTTCGGCTGGCGCTCTTTATGCAGTTCGGGCACGAGATCGGAGCCGGCGATATAAATAAACCCCCCGGCCGTCAGCGCGAGCACCGCAATCGGGAAGTGTTCTATCCTCGCGCCCAGCAGGAGGGCCAGCACCGCTCCGGCGATGGCGAGGAGGGCCGTCAGGAAGTTCAGCCACAGCGCCCTGGTGCTGGTGAATCCCGCGTGAAGCAGCACGCCGAAGTCGCCGATTTCCTGGGGAATTTCATGCAGGCAGACGGCGATCGTCGTCCCGAGGCCGATCGGCACGCTGACCAGATAGCTGGCGCCGACCAGCACCCCATCGATGAAGTTGTGCAGCCCATCCGCGATGAGGTTGATGTAGCCGACGGGGTGAATGGGGTGCGTGTGCTCTGCGGCGTGATCGTGCCGCCAGAGGAGGAATTTTTCCAACATGAAAAAGATCATCATCCCGGCGAGGCAGTTCAGCGATACCGCCAGCGGCGCGCGGGTACTCGCAAACGCCTCCGGCAACAGATGGATGAAGGCGTCGCCCAGCATCGCCCCGACCGCAAGGCCGACCATGGCAAATACGATGGGCTGGATGCGACGGCGGTCAACGACCAGCGTGATGACTCCGATAAAAGAGATGCCGCTGATCACGAGCACGCTGAGAAGCGTGTAGAGCCACACGGACCACCTCATCGCGACCATTGTACCAGACTCCGACCCTCGTCTGTCTTGTGACACCGTGCGATGCGCGCCTCAGTTGCAGCGACGGGGCTGCGAACTTGCCCGCCTGCTAGGTTCGTGCAGATTCAAATAAGCAAGAAGGAAACTCCCCGAAGCCGACGCGGATCAAAACTTCTTGGAGGACGTCTTCAGTTTCCAGGAGGCCCGCCTGACCAAAGGGCGCCGGCGTCTCACCGTGGTCTAGGGCGTAGCCGATTCCCCAAACCTACAAGAAGAGTACCCCCTCACCGTCCCTCTTCCTTGGTCTTTTCACCAATCTCCCATTCCACGAGGCACTCCGCGAGCCACGCTGGACTGTTCGGGGAGAGGCGCCTGCCGGCTCCGACTTTGAGGGTCAGGTCGTGGGTGAGGGGGATCGTGACCTGCGGGAGGACGTAGCGCCGGTCGACCCCGAGGGCTTTGATCTCCGCCCCCCAACGCACGCCGTGGCGTCCATAGCGGAGTCCGAAGGCATATTGGAACGCCCAGGGTTTGCTGGTGGCGTTATCTAGCCCGCGCTTGAGGAACGCGTTGGCGGTGACGTTGCACGCCCCGACATCCTTCGAGAGGACGAGGGTGGGCACCAGGAAATGCCCGAGGGGGCCCGCCTCCCGTTCCGTCTCGTACTCAAGCCCAAGAGCCGGATCGAGCGGGTAGTCGCCTTCATCGCCGAACCGATGGCGGAGCTGCGCAAAGGCTCCGCCGAACTCTGTGAAGTAGCGCGCGGTCCCCCAATCACTCGCCAGCTCGATCATGGTGTGGTCCGTCAGTCCAAACTCGACCACAGGCGTGTTCGTCCAGAACTCCTCTCCCTCCCTGCGCCGGCTCTCGCGCAGGAACCGCGTGCGATACTCTACTTCCGCCACGCGCCTGCCGATCGTCTCATAGACGAAGGTCTCATCGAGGTAATCCTCTTTATGGGCCAAGGCCGGTGTGCTGTGCCCCACCAGGCAGAGAACGACCAGGAAGAAACCCTGTGCGTGTCTGCGTCTACCATGGAACAGGCCGAAGTAAGGCCCTGAAGCGTTCATCTTACAAAACGAGCTCCGGGATACGGCTTGCCGGGCCGCTCTCGAAGCGTGGGGTGACGCTCGGCAGCTGTGCTGGTCCTCCATGAGGCACCTGCACCTTCCACGCCATGTGGAACAGCGCCAGCGTCCGAATCACCAGGTACGTCACATCCAGCTCCCACCAACGCAGCCCGTGCGCCGCGGAATAGGCGTAGGCGTGGTGGTTGTTGTGCCAGCCTTCGCCGTAGGAGAGGAGGGCGACCCACCAGTTGTTCCGTGATCCTTCGTTCGTACGATAACTCTGGTAGCCCCAGAGGTGGCCGGCCGAATTGACGAGCCAAGTGATGTGGTAGACGAACGCAATCCGCAGAAAGAGCCCCCACACGAGCCAGGGGAGTCCGCCGCAGAGGACCAACAGGACCCCGACGATGACCGTCTGGAGGTCGGCGGTCCGCTCCAGGAAGCGGTGGACTGGGTCGCGCACCAACTCGGGTACATACTTCTGGAATTGCTCTGGACAGTCGAGCAGCTCATCAAACGGGAACAACCAGAGCATGTGGGCCCACCAGAACCCGCGGTTCGGGCTATGGGGGTCTTGCGGCCGGTCGGCGAAGGCATGGTGGACGCGATGGGTGGCGACCCACTTGACGGGGCCATTTTGCAGGGCCAGTACCCCACAGTAGGTCAGCCCGTACTCGAGCCATTTGGGCACTCGAAAGCTGCGGTGGGCGAGCAGGCGGTGATAGCACACCGTGATTCCCAGCACCCCCGTCACAAATTGGAGAATGAGAAACACTCCGACGGCACTCCACCGAAACGTCCAGGGCGCGAGAAGCGCGCCCACATGGATGAGCGTCATCCCAGCCACGGTCTTCCACTTGATCTGGACAGGCGTCCGAACCTGCTGAATGACTCCGACTGTTGCCATGTTTCCTCGCCTCCGAGATCCTGTGCGTTGCATTGCCGCTGGCTGGGCATCCCACCCCCTGCTTGCGATCCCCGCCTCGTGTTGGCAGTCTTGCTTTTCGTCATGCATGGGTATCGCTCCCAAGCGGCATGATCACGGCACTCAATCTTCGCGCCTCGCCGTATACGACCGACCGCGTGTTCGTCGGAGCGGATACAGCAGGGATGCCTCGTCTGCTCAAGCGATGTGGGTCGCCCTGAGAACAGTCAGGGAGCTTGAGGACGTGGACCGAGAGAACCGGCGGAGATTACGCCGTCTCTCTAGAGGAGCGAGGAATCACAGGCGGTAGACGCAGAGAAGATGCAGGAGATCCGGTGGAGGACGCGCTGGAAGCCAATGCGCTCTCGAGACAAAAGCGAAGGGGGTGGCGAGGAGATCTGCCCGAGGAGAAAGGTCCGCTATACTTCTGGAGAACCCAGGATAGGCGGGAGGCTTTACGCCATGTAAGGTTGGTGTCGAATGGATTCTCGCATCAACGGCAAAATTGAGGACACGGGCAGGAGCTTGCTCGTCGTCATCGGAAGCACTCCATGGATGTCCCCAGGCATCGTCGAGGAGGTGGCAGCCGAGAAATGTCGCCCAGGCGGCCACGACGCATAAGGCGATGATCCGCTTGAACCAAGCGTGAAGGCGCATCAGGATGCTGTTCCCATTTCCTTCAATGACGAAGGATACTCCATACTGATCTTCTTATCAAGGACCTACTTCTTAGAGCCTATCCGAATAACCCCCTCTCTTGTATTCTCTAGTGTCGTGTCTCGTAATTCCTAATAGCTTTACAATGACTGAGGATCCGGCGATGCTGGGGTACCATGTGGAGAAACGCGAGTGCACTGTCTGTTCGGGGTCCCAATCGGGACCTCTTGCAGGGGCTGGTGCGGGGACGCAACACCCCGCAGCGGGTCGTGCTCCGAGCCCGCATCGTACTGGGAGCCGCGGAGGACCGGGCGAACCACCGGCTGGCGAAGGAGTTGGGAGTCAGCCGCCCGACGATCCTGCTCTGGCGCAAGCGTTATACCCAGGCGGGCCTCACGGGCCTGCTGCGGGATGCGCCCCGTCCGGGCCGCCGGAGGCGCCTGGGGGCCGACCGGATCGCGGCCATCGTGAACGCGACGCTGCACACGACGCCCCCAGCCGCGACCCACTGGAGCGTCCGGACGATGGCGCGGACCCAGCGGGTGAGTCCCGCGATGGTGCACCGCATCTGGCGCGCGCACGGCTTGCAGCCGCATCGGACGAAGACCTTCAAGCTGAGCCGAGATTCTCACTGCGTGCGCAAGCTGCGCGACGTGGGGGCGTCTACCTCCATCCGCCCGACAAGGCCCTGGTCTTGTGCGTGGACGAGAAGAGTCAAATCCAAGCCCTGGAGCGCTCGCAGCCGATCCTGCCGCTGCGGCCGGGGATCCCCGCTTGGCAGCCCCACGACGATGCGCGCCATGGCACGACCACCTTGTTCGCCGCCCTCAACGTGTTGGAGGGAACCGTCGTGGGGACCTGCCTGCCGCGCCACCGGCACAGCGAGTTCCTGACCTTCTTGGAGCGCATCGACCGGACGACTCCGCGACGGCGGGAGATCCCTCTCATCCTCGACAACGATGGGACACACACCCATCCAAAGGTCGCAGCCTGGTTCGCGGCCCATCCTCGTACCCCGAGCAAGCGAAGCGCGTCGAGGGGTTACCCTTCGACTTCGCTCAGGGTCAATGCGCCCTCTGTTGACATTCAATCGTGGGCACATTTAGAAGCGCCCGGATCGAGCTAGATTTAGCTGGAACGGACAAGCCTAAACTGAGAAGATATATGTTTGACGGGTGCACGGGGGGTGGGCTTCCGTCCCGGTCCCCTTCAGCAGCCGGTACCACCTCTTCCTCCCATGACTCGATGGAGAAAGAAGCCTCTATCTTCATCTAGAAGACGACCGTTGTCACCGATCGGAATTGGATCACCGAGAACGTCAGCATGGATGCGCATCAAGATGTCATCAAGGCGATGGCGGGGTTCGTCGAAGAACAGCTGACGTGGCTCAATCCCGTCACAGACAGCTGGCAGCCCAGCGATATCCTCCCAGACCTCACGACGGATCCTTGGCATGACGCGGTGCAATTGCTGCGTGACGGAGCGGCCGGCTTATCGGATGAGCTCCTCGTGGTCCTGGTCGGGGATACCATTACCGAGGAAGCCCTGCCCTCCTATCAAACCATGACCAATCGGCATGAGGGGATGAGCGATCAGACGGGTGCCAGTGATGATCCCTGGGCACGTTGGACCCGCGGCTGGACGGCCGAAGAAAACCGGCATGGTCAGCTCCTCACAACGTATCTCTACCTCTCGGGCCGCGTCAATATGCGAGCCGTTGAAGTCACCACGCAGCATCTCATCAGGAATGGCTTTGATCCGAAAACTGCCAACGACCCCTACAAAGGCTTGCTGTATACCTCGTTTCAAGAGCGGGCCACCCGAGTCTCGCACGGCAATGTGGCGCAACTGGCGAATCGCAGCGGCGACGCCGTGCTGGGCAAAATTTGCAATCTGGTGGCGGGGGATGAGGCTCGACATGAGGAGGCCTATAAGGCCTTTGTCACGAAGCTGTTGGAGCTCGATCCGCGCGGGACGCTGGTGGCCTTTGCGGAGATGATGAAAACCAAAGTGACGATGCCCGCCCGCCTCATGTCCGACGGCGTCGAGCGCGATCTGTTCGGCCGATTCTCAGTGGTGGCGCAACGCCTCGGCGTGTACACCGCCCGCGATTACGCGAACATCATCGAGCACCTGGTGACGCATTGGCAGATCCCGGGCGTATCCGGGTTGTCCGGTGCTGCGGCGGAGGCCCAGGACTACCTTTGCGGGTTGGCGGCGCACTATGAGCGTTTCGCCAGGCGCGTGGAGGGACACCGCGCCGAGCAGGCAAAGACCCCACTGAGCTGGATTTTTGATCGGCCAGTCTAGCATCCCCCGGTTCACCCCGTACCACGCGGAAGCCCCGCCTGTCAAGGCGGGGAGGAACGGGGTGCTGTTCCCGAAGGGTCAGACCCCGAAGCCACGGCGGTGAAGCCGTGGTACGGGGTTCACTGAGCCGCTTGCCGGGGGGCCATGTTTCGGTTTGGCCGTTCCGGCCTCGTTCGACGCCCGCTGAGGCGGACGGACACCCGGAACGGCCGAGTGGATGTCGATGGTTTCTCAGCTCTACGTTCCACTGAAATCAGTCTTGACCCCCGGAATTCCCAGGAACCTTTCTGTCGATGGGATATGTGTTTGAATTTTATGCGGCTCAAGCCTTGGTGACAGTGCTGAGGCTTGCGCCATTATCGCTATCCGGATGGATTGTAAAACGCGTGGCGGATATCTATTTTTTCTGTTCTCAAACACGAAGACATCTTGCGCTGGATAATCTCACCATCGCCTATGGAGACACGCGTTCCGCTGGTCAGAAAAGAATAATAGCCCGACGGTCTTTCGAGAACCAAGCGCTCTCTGTTCTGGAGTTGTTTGTCATCAACAAAATGAAGAGGCAGGCTGCGCGCCGGTTTTCCATCACGGGACAGCAGCATTTCGAAGAGGCCGTGGCTCGCGGGAAAGGCGTGGTCTTTGTCGCGTCGCACCTTGGTGCTTGGGAATATATCGGATTCCCGGGCTATCTCAAGCAGTATCCGCATTCGGTGATCGTCAAACATATCAAGAATCCCTATCTCAACAAAACGATCGATGCCTTGCGAAGGGAAATCGATACCGTACCCATCCCGAAAGAAGCGAGCGCCCTCCGGCACACCTTGGCCGAATTGCGCCAGAATCACGGGGTCGCGATCGTGATCGACCAATGGGCGGGAAGCGAAGGATGTTGGATCGAGTTTTTCGGAAGGGCCACATCGACCACGTCTCTTCCGGCGCGGCTGGCCAACAAAACGGGCTGTGCGCTCATCCCGATTTATTGCGTAAGAAAACACATCGGCCAATACGAGATACGCATGCTTCCGGCAGTCCCATTGCCAGATGATCCAGCATGGGACATCCATACAACGAAACGTTTGAATGAAATTCTTGAATCTCAGATCCGCAAAGATCCGGAGCAATGGTCTTGGGGCCACAGGCGTTGGAGACCCAAACCGTTGACCGCCTAAGAGCGCATCCCAAAACGCCGCTCAGTGGCCCAGTGGCACGGTGGCAACGTGACCACAGCATCGATGCTACGGCCACTCAGCCACTGGACCACTTTACCACTCCATAGTTTCGGGATGCACTCTTAGAACAAGTGGCTCGCCCCGGCGGTGCCAGGACCCATGGCTATTCAACCAACGTGACGATTCTTTCATCCTATGACACGAGGCAGGTGGTGGTCATTCAATGCCTCGACTGCGGGAAAACGTCAGACAGCGATACCGAGCATGGTATCGTTGATACCGGTGACTGACCACAAGGATACACCAGCGATGGTTCTTGGTCATCACCACACCAACAAAAGGACCGAGTCATGAAAGTCTCCGATCTGGTCGTGAAGTGCCTGGAGAACGAAGGAGTCAAGTATGTGTTCGGAGTGCCTGGTGAGGAAATCGAAGACCTCTTGTTTTCCCTCGAGCCATCCTCCATGACCTTCATCCCCACGCGGCATGAACAGGGTGCGGCCTTCATGGCCGATGTCTGGGGACGCTTAACCGGCAAAGCGGGCGTCTGCCTCTCCACGCTGGGACCGGGTGCGACCAACCTTATGACCGGCGTTGCGGATGCCAATCTCGATAAGAGTCCTGTGGTGGCTATTACCGGCCAGACGGGCTTAAGCCAAGTACATAAAGACAGCCACCAGTATCTGGATATCGTCAGCATGTTTCGCCCGATCACCAAATGGAATACGGCAATTTCCAGTCCTGATGCAGTCGCTGAAGCTGTTCGGAAGGCCTTCAAGGTGGCGGAAAGCGAAAAACCAGGCGCAGCTCACATCGAGCTTCCGGAAGACGTCGCCAAGATGGAGACCAGTGGCAAGCCCATCGCGGTACATCGTGTTCGCCGGCCGGATCCGGACCAGCAGGCGCTGAAAGAAGCCGTGGCATTGATTCGCCGGGCGAAAAAACCACTGGTGTTAGCCGGCAATGGCGCCGTCCGCAAGCCCGCCTCAGATCAGTTGCGTGAATTTGTCGGCCGCTGCCATATGCCCATTGCCCACACCTTCATGGGGCAGGGTGCGGTTTCCGATGACAGCCCGGAATCGCTACACACCATCGGGCTGGGCTTCAGGGATTTCGTAATGGAGGCGGTCGATCAAGCCGACTTGATCGTCACCGTCGGCTATGACTTGACGGAATACGCCCCGGATGCTTGGAATCCTAACGCTGATAAAACCATTCTCCATATCGATTTCACACCGGCCGAAGTCTACACACACTATCAGCCGGCGGTGGAAATCGTTGCGGATATCCCAGCCACGCTGCGGGAACTCAATGCGCGGCTTGCTGCAACGCACTGTTCATTGGATGCGAGCTGGTATGTCAACATCCGCGACCGCATCCGGGCCGACATCAAAAGCTACGACCTGAAAGCCGGACAGCCGCTGAATGTCCCGGGAGTGCTGAACCTGCTTCGTGAGATGATGGGGGACGAGGATTTGCTCATCAGTGACGTGGGCAGCCATAAGATGTGGATTGCGCGAAACTTCCCGACGCGCTGCCCCAATGGCTGCCTGATTTCCAATGGGTTAGCGAGCATGGGCATGGCGCTGCCCGGCGGCATTGCCGCGGCACTGCACAACCCCAACCGGCGGATCGTTGCAGCGATGGGCGATGGGGGATTCATGATGAACTCCCAGGAGCTTGAAACGGCCAAGCGCTTGGGGGTGGCATTTACGGTGATCATCTTTAATGATAACGATTATGGACTGATCAGTTGGAAGCAGCGGATGTCGCACGGGCATGCAACCGGCACGCGTCTGACCAATCCTGATTTCAAGAAATATGCGGAGAGCTTTGGCATCAGGGCCTTCCAGCCGCGCAATCTTCAGGAGCTGCGGCAGCAGTTGCCGGTGGCGGTTGGCGGCGGTGAGCTGTGTGTGGTGGAAATCAAAACTGACCAGAGCGTCAATACCGAGTTGATCCAAAAACTACAGACAGCACAACACGCAGGCTAACCATGGCTATCGTCACGATTAACCCAGCCACCGGTCACACCATTAAGTCGTATCCGGAAATATCCGCACAAGAAATCGGTGAGATTGTGACGCAGGCTCACCAGGCTTTTGTGGCGTGGCGCCGCACCAGCTTTACTCAACGCGCCGCAACGATGAAGAACGTGGGTGAGCTGTTGCGCAAGGACCACGCATCCCATGCCCGGCTGATGGCCGAGGAAATGGGCAAGCCATTAGCGCAAGGCCGTTCGGAGATCGAAAAATGCGCGTGGGTATGCGACTACTACGCCGAGCATGCCGAGCACTTTCTGGCGCCTGAACACATCGCCAGCGACGCTTCAAAAAGTTTTGTGACCTTTGAACCTTTAGGAATTCTCTTGGCAGTGATGCCATGGAATTTTCCGTTTTGGCAGGTCTTCCGTGCCGCAGTGCCTGCCTTAATGGCGGGCAATGCGGTCTTATTGAAGCATGCCTCAAACGTGCCGGCTTGTGCATTGGCCATTGAGGATGGCTTCCAGCAAGCCGGGCTGCCGCAAGGGCTCTTTCGAAGCTTGCTTGTGGGATCGGCACACGTTGCGGAACTCATCGAGCATCCGCTGGTGAAAGCCGTGACGTTAACCGGCAGCACTCCCGCCGGTAAGGCGGTGGCAGCCAACGCCGGTGCCATGCTTAAAAAGACCGTGCTTGAACTGGGTGGCAGCGACCCCTACATCATTCTGGAGGATGCAGATCTTGAAGCCACAGCCCAGGCGTGTGTGGCCTCTCGGCTGATGAACGGCGGACAGAGTTGTATTGCCGCCAAGCGTTTTATCGTCGTGGAGTCTCTTCGAAAACCGTTTGAAGCGCTGTTCGTTCAGAAGATGCGAGCGTACCGGATGGGGGATCCTCTTCAAGAAGACACAACCATCGGTCCGCTGGCCAGGCGCGATTTGCGCGATGCGCTCCATGATCAAGTCCAGCGCAGCATCACGAAAGGGGCTCGGCTGCTGCTCGGTGGGACCATTCCCAATCGCCCAGGAGCCTACTATCCTCCCACGGTGCTCACAGAGGTGGCCAAGGGGATGCCGGTCTATGACGAGGAAACGTTCGGTCCGGTTGCGGCGATTATTTCCGTGAAGGATGAGGCGCAAGCCATTCAGGTTGCCAATGATTCACCTTTTGGTTTGGGAGCGGCGATCTTCACCACAAACAGCCCGCGCGGTGAGCGCATTGCCATCGAACAGCTGGACGTGGGCTGCTGCTTCGTCAATACCTTCGTGAGGTCCGACCCGCGCTTGCCGTTTGGGGGAATCAAGCAGTCCGGCTACGGGCGGGAGCTGTCTGTGTTTGGCATCCGCGAGTTTGTCAACACCAAGACTGTCTACGTGAAATAAGCATCACCATGGCCTGCCAGGATGGCCTGAGAGGCAGTCATCCAGACGCTCTCGCTTGATCGTCCACTCCCTCCGGCCCAAGCGTCAGCCGGCGAACGGAGGCTTCAAGACCGGATCCTGTTCCCAGAGCGGTAGGGTGAGCCAATGTGCACACGGGAACGGCCACGCTTCGCAGAGTGCCTTCCAGACAAACAAGGACGCCTCCGTCACTGCTCGGAGGCGTCCTCCTTTTGTTTCGATGGGGCCTGAGCGGTTCATTAATTTCTGGACCTGCTCCATGATCTCAGGTGGAATCTCATCCGCCGGCGTCTGACCCTTGTCGTCGACGCCGGCGTCCGGAAGGCGGCCCTTGAGCAGCGCGGATATCCCCACCAGGCCGGTTCCCTGCTGATAGCCGGCCGGGATCTCGAAGAGCGCGGCCGGCTGGGGTCCCCACTGCACATGCTTGAGCTGGATCACCGTCCTCCCGTCCACCGACGGCATCTTCACGGGAAGACCATCGGCCTGCGAGGCCCACGCCCACATGGACTGGCTCTCGTTCGTGCAGGCAATCCCGTGGACCGTCTCGGTGCCGCGATCCTCCATGGCAGCGCCGGGGGCCGACGCGACGGAGAACTGCACGTCGCGCGTGTCGAGTCGCTTCTCCTCGTACACCTGGCTGTCCGGGTAGAGGACGGACAGCTTCTGCCGGTCCGGCCGCACGATGGTGACGACCCGCGGGGATGCGGTCTGCTGCCCGGGCAGGCTGGGCATCTCCATCTCCGAGCGCGCCTTGCCCTCGTCCATGTACGCCCGCATCGTGATGGTCTGACCCTCGGCCTCCATCACCATGTCGGCGCTGTACTGCCGCGCCACGGGCGCGGCCCAGGCCGTCCCGCCCATCCCGATCGCGCACCACACGGCGACCCATCTCGTCATTGCCGCCCCCCTCTTGTGTGTCGGCTGCATCGCATCTCTGGTGATCCCACGGGCCCGGCTCCATGGAAGCGCTGCGGTGTGGCGGGTGAGGACGGTTCATGCTAGAGTCAACTCACCATGCCGGCGAGACAAGCACTCCAACTCCTCCGCGAGCTCCCCGCGCCCTCCGACCAGCGCATCGGTCTACGCGTGAGGGCTGAGGCCGAGCGGCGGATCCGTCAGGGCCATCCGTGGCTCTACGCCGAGGCGATCCGCAAGCAGAGCCGCG